>Ga0154020_10001926_pt1 | contig 25354 bp, 23 predicted proteins | sample Klosneuvirus_201_FD_109709 | JGI IMG/M metagenome (GOLD analysis project Ga0154020, IMG submission 109709) | Active sludge microbial communities from wastewater, Klosterneuburg, Austria - Klosneuvirus_20160825_MG | ecosystem: Engineered > WWTP > Aerobic digester > Activated sludge | place...
CGTAGCCGCCCGAGACGTCCAGCGCGGCGCCGTTCATGTACGCGGCCTCGTCCGACAGCAGGTAGCCCACCGCGCCGACGACGTCGCGCGCGGTGCCGAGGCGGCCGACGGGGATCTTGGTGTCGATGTGCGCCGGCAGATCGATCGACGTCTCGAGCACACCTGGGTTCACGAGGTTGACGGTCACGCCGAAGGGACCCGCGAGGTGCGCGAACGTGCGGGCGAGCACCGCGAGGGCGGTCTTCGACACGTGGTAGGTGGAGTTGAACGGGCGCGCGAGCACCTGGGTGGCGCCGGCCTGGCCGATGCATACGACCCGCCCCCAGCCGGCGCGGCGCGCGAGCAAGCCGTCGAGGACCGCGCGCACGACCACGAAGTTCGCCTCGACGTTGACGAGGAGCGACTCGGCGAGCTCGGCCGCGCTCACCTCGAGCAGCGACTTGGTGACGTAGTGCCCGACGTTGGCCACGAGGACGTCCACCGCGCCGAGCGCCTGCTCGACGGTCGGCACGAGGGCGGCGGTGCTCGCGCGGTCGCTCAGGTCTCCGCGCACCGCGACGAACCGCTGGCCCGGGTGGGCGGCCGCGAGCGCCTCGCACTGCTCCACCGCGGCGCGCTCGCTCGCCCGGTAGTGGATCGCCACGTGGGCCCCGCGCGCGGCGACGTGTTCGACGATCGCCTTGCCGAGGCCCCGAACCCCACCGGTCACCAGCGCGACCTTGCCGCGGAGATCCTGCGGCCCGGTCGGGCTCGCCACGGGGACCGCGCCACGCCCGCGCGCCACGCGTCGCTGCTGCCACTCGAGGCGCGAGAGCTTGCGCTCCACGCCGACCCACGCCGCCGTGGGCACCTCGCGCGAGAACTTGCGTACCGCGATGCGGAACGACTCCGCCGGGTACTGCTCGAACACGAGGTCGGTCACGTTGTCGACCAGCACCTCGAGGTAGCCGAAGTTCTTGCCGTGGAGCAGCGCCTCGACCTTCTTGGCGAGGTCGGCGTAGTCGATGGTGTCGACCAGGCGTCGCGACTCGATGACGGGCGAGAAGTCGAAGCCGAGCTCGAAGTCGAGCTGCAGCTTCTGCGCGACGCCCTGCTCCCACTCGAAGATGCCGATCTTGCACAGCACCTCGAGGTTGTGGACGGCGACGGTCTCGAGCACGTCAGCCTCCTCGCACGTCGAGCACGAGCGCGCGCGCGGCGTCGCCGCCCTTCACCTCGACCTTGGCCGCGCCGAAGGCGAGCGTGCCCGGTCCGACCACGAACGCCTTCACCTGGTCGGTCTTCTTGTCGAGGCACGGCGCGACGGGGGTGGCGGCGCAGGCAGCGAGCGCGGCGCCGTTCCACGTGGCGCCCGCGGCGTCGGCGAGCTTGGCGGTGCCGGTGAGCGCGTACGAGAGGCCGCCCACCTCGGTGAAGCTCGCGTCGGCGCCGAGGAACACGAGCACCACGCGGTCGTCCTTCACGTCCTCGACCCGCACGAGGCCCTTGGCCTCGGAGAGCACGGTGCGCACCGTGTCTGGCAGCAATGGCAGGATCGTCCCGGCGCGCACGAACACCGGGATTTCTCCGAGCGGCGCGGTCACGTCGCGCGTGCCGCTCGCCACGGCGGGGCCGGGCGCGAACGGGAGCCAGCCCGGCGCCGGCGGAAGGTACACCTTGCGTGCGCTCGCGCCCTTGACCATCACCGGGGCCACCAGGATCGAGGGCCCGACGTAGTACTGGTCGCCGACGCCCCACGAGGCCGCGTCGTCGGGGTGGGCGAGGGCGAGGTGGCGCCAGATGGGCAGGCCGGTGTCGTGGGCCTGCTTGGCCAGCGACTCCCACACCGGGAGCAGCTGCTGGTGCAGGATGGCGTAGCGGCGGAAGTGCTGGGTGGACTCCTCGTCGCGGTCGAGCGCCCAGTTCTTCTTGGGCGAAGTGCTGTGGTGGGTGCGCATCACCGGCGACCACGCGCCGACCTCGGTCCAGCGGAAGAAGACCTCCTTGGTGGCCGGCACGGTGAGCGCGGTCTGGTAGCCCGCGATGTCCGAGCCGTAGGTGGAGATGCCGGCGATCCCGAGGCCGAGGCCCATGGCGACGACCGTGGGCAGCCCGTCGTCGGCCTGGAGATCGGTGCGCTGGTCGCCGGCCCAGATCACGTCGGCGAGCGGCGCGACGCCGAGCCACCCGGAGCGCAGGAACGCGACGCGGCGCTCCTTCGGCGAGGCCGCGGGGCCGAGGCCGTCGGCGTCGACCGCGGCGCGCACCGCCTCGTGCCAGAGCTGCGGGTAGAGGTCGTGGGTGGCCCACGGGTCGCTGCCGTCGCGGAGCTTGCTGTCGAGCGGGAGCCACTCGCCGTAGTCGGCCATGAAGCCGTCGACGCCGCGCGCGAAGTGCTCCTTCATCTTGCCGGCCATCCACGCCTTGGCCGCCGGGTCGGTGAGGTCGACCATGCCGGTCTGCTTCTGCTTGACCCCGAGGTACGTGTAAGGCGCGCCGTCGGCCTTCTGGACGAGGTAGTTCTTGGGCTGCGCCTCCTTCCAGACGTTGTTGTCCTGCTCGACGAAGGTGTTGAAGTAGCTGAAGAACGCGAAACCCTGCTGGTGCAGGTCGCTGATCATCTTGTCGAAGCCGGGATAGAGGGTCTCGTCGACGGCCCACTCCTCGGAGAGCTTGTAGTCGTCGCCGACGAACGCGCCGCCGCGGAAATCTTCGGTCCAGATCGCGCTCGAGGGGATGTCCTTGTCGCGCAGCAGCTTGGCGTACGCCTGCACCGCGGCGGTGCCGAAGATGGCGTCGTTCCACGGCGCGAACGCGAGGCGCGGCGGCACGCGCGGGCGACCGAAGCGCAGCGTGGCGCGCTCGAGCGCCTGCTCCGGGCGCGGCCCGTCGAAGATGCGGAACACGAACCGGCCCTTGGGCGAGGCGGTCGAGTCCTGGGCGATGCGCAGCACGTCTTCCTCGGCGCACACGCCGAAGAGGGCCCGTCCGAAGCCGTCGAGCGCGCCGACGTAGCCGCGCTTGGAGAGGTAGATCGGCGCCGGGAACGAGCTCGCGTGGCGCGTGCCGGAGATGAAGTAGATCGGCGTGGGCAGGTCGTCCTCGCGCTTGCCGATGCCGGGCTCGCTCACGAACAGCGGCACCACGGTGCCACGGTGCTCGACGTCGCGGGCCTGCCCACCGAACCCGAGGAAGCGTTCGTCGGCGGCGCAGCGCGCGCCGAGGTTGGTCCAGGTGCGGCTCCCCGCGGGCGGCGCGGCGGCCGGCTCGATCTCGATGGCGACCTCGCCGGCGGCCTTGGTCGAGACCGAGACCTTGGCCACGAGACCGCTCCCGTTCACGGCGTCGAAGGACACGGCGTCGGTCGCCGCGACCACGCGATCGGCGCGCGTGGCCACGCGCCACGTGGTCGGCGTGTCCTTCAGCTGGAACGACCCGTAGGCCATCTCGACCTTGGTCGCGACGTCGCGCACGGCGAACCCGGTGAGCGGCGGGGGATCGGTCTCCTCGGTGGGGGCGTCGACGGCGCGCGGAGGCAGGCCGTCGAAGAGGACCCGGCCGTCGGCGGCGGTGATCACGAGGCGCAGCGGGTCGGGCTCGAGCCGCACGCTCATGCCGCCGACGGTCGTGACGACGGGCGGGGGCGGGGGCGCCGGATCGCTCGTCGACGAGCAGGCAGCGAGCGCGACGAGGGCGGCGAGGGCGATGCGACGCATGAGCCCGTCAGGATAGCGCGTCGTCGAGGGGCACCCGAGCGCGGAACACCGAGGCTTCTCCTTCGAGGACGTAGTCACCGTCGCTGTCGGGCACGAACGCCGCGGCGCCACGTGGTAGCGCGACCGTGCGGATGGGCTCTGTCGCTCCCGGACCTCCGCTCCGGATGCGCGCCTCGCCCTCGGTGCACAGCAGGATCTCGGGCCCGGTGACGGCGGTGGCGAACGGCGTGTCCGGTGTCACGTGCACCCGAGAGAGCAGGAACTCGCGCGCCCCCGCGCGCGTGTCCCACACGGTCTCCCGCGCGTCGGGTGGCGAGAGCGGCCGGGTGCGGGGGGCGGAGAAATCGAGGGTGGCGAGCAGCTCGGGCACGTCGACGTGCTTGGGCGTGAGGCCGCCGCGCAGCACGTTGTCCGAGCTCGCCATGATCTCGATGCCGACGCCCGACAGGTAGGCGTGCAGGTTGCCAGCGGGGAGGAACACCCCCTGACCCGGGGCGAGCTCGAGCACCTCGAGCAGCAGCGAGACGACGATGCCGGGATCGCCCGGGTAGAGCGCGGCGATGCGCTCCGCCCAGCGGAGGCCCGGGGCAAAGGGCCCTCCGTCGTGGCGCGCGCAGCCCGCCAGCACGGCCGGGACGTGGCGCGGATCGGCGACGACCGCGCGGAAGGTGGCGGCGAGGCCGTCGGCGTCGGGCCGCGCCGCGAGGGGGGCGACCACCTCGGGCACGCCGATCGTCGTGAACAACGCGAGCAACTCGGGGATGGCGCGGAAGCCACACAGCGCGGCGAACGGCTCGAGGGCGACCAGGAGCTCGGGCTTGTGGTGCGGGTCCTTGTAGTTGCGGTGGGGCGCGTCGCGCGGGATTCCGGCGGCCTCTTCGCGCGCGAACCCTTCCTGCGCACGGGCCTCCGAAGGGTGGGCCTGGAGCGAGAGCGGAGTCTCGGCGGCGAGGACCTTGAGCAAGAACGGCAAGCGGTCGCCGAAGCGGGCCTGCACCTGGGCGCCGAGCGCGTGCCCGGGGTCGCGACGCACGAAGGCGTCGAGGCGCTCGCCGTCCGGCAACAGGGAGGGCGCGAGCGGGTGGGCGCCCATCCAGAGCTCGGCCTCGGGCGCGCTCGACGGCGTCGACCGACCCTGGAGACGAGCGATGGCGGTGTGCGAGCCCCACGCGTACGGCTGCACCCGGTTTTCGAGGCGGAACGCCATGAGAGGCTCCCCGGAGAAAAGGAAAGGCGCCCGACCACCCAGCCCCCTCCTTCGCGGAGCTGAGCTGAGGAGGACGGACGCCCGACCAGAGAACAGAGACGAGGCAGAGCGAAGGCGCTCTACCCAGGGACGCTCACTTCTCGTCCTTCTTCTCGTCCTTCTTGTCGTCCTTCTTCTTGTCGTCCTTGCCGCCGCCCTTGCCGAAGTCGCACTTCATGGCTTCGTCGAGCTTCTTGGCGTCCATGACGCAGGTCGCGGTCTTCTTGTACGCGTCCCCGTCCTTCTCCTTCTCCTTCGTCGCCTCCTTGACGCAGTCTTCCTTGAAGGCCTTCATCATGGCCTCCATGAACTTCTTCTCGTCGTCCTTCTTGTCCTTCATGTCTGCTTCGGCCAGCTCGAGGACCTTGGCGCAGACCTTTTCGGGGCTCGGGGTACAGCCCGCAAAGAACGTGGCAGCGACGATCGACCCGACGGCGAAGAACACCTGCTTCATGTGACCTCCAGAATTGCGAGGCCGCGAACGTAGCACCTACTGCCCGCTCGATGGCAAGGGTCAGCTGCTGTCCGAAGACGAACGAACGATCGGGGGAGCTTTCCACAGGAGCCAGAGGACGCATCCAGGCACGAGCCATGCCGCGAGGGACATTGTCGCCCAGGCAAAGGTGTGCGTGCGCTGGACGCTGCGGCCGATCAGCGGATTCGCCACGATGTACGCGAGGGATTGCGCCGCGGCGGTCAGGCCCCCGGCCAGCGAGACGGCGTTGGGGGGCACGCGGGCCAGCATGTCGGCGGTGAGGATCGCAAAGAGGCCGCCCCCACCCGCCATGGCCACTCCGCAGAGGAGAGTCGTGCCCCAGGGGGTCTTCGGCAGTCCCAGGGCGCCGATGGAACAGGTCAGCAACATCGCCGTGAACAGGAGGGCACGAGGCGAGTCGCTGCCCTTGCGGCGCGCGGCGAGGTCACCGAACGCGACCGACCCGAGGTCGTAGAGCAGCGGTGGCATCCACAGGTAGCGGCCGACGTCCTTCTGGACGAGGTGGTGCTGCGCGACGAGGAACTTCGCGCCCCACAGCAGCAGGAAGGCCATCACGGGCGCGCTGGCCAGCACGAGGACGATGCCCCGGAGGACGGCCGGGTGGAGGAGGACCTCGGAGATCGGCCGGGCGGGCTCCTTCGTCTCCTGCTCGGTCCGATCGAGGACGGCGCGCGCGTCGGCGCCCGAGGTGACGAACAACCAGAGCGGGATCCACACGAGGCCGCCGAGCATGGCCACCCCGACGAACGCCCCGCGGAAGCCGAACCGCGCCTCGAGCACCGTGGAGAGGGGCGCCGCGATCATCGCGCCGATCGACGAGCCGGTGAACAGCACGCCGAAGCCGCGCGCGCGATCGGCGGGGGGCAGCACGCGGTGGATGGTCTGCGCGGCGCCCGGGAAAGAGGGCGCCTCGGCGAACCCGAGCGCGATGCGCAGCGCGAACAGGGCGAAGAACCCCGGGACGAGGGCGTGGCTCGCCGCGATGACCGACCACACCAGCACGGCGAACAGCAGCCCGCGCCGCGCCCCGACCTTGTCGATCGCCCGCCCGGCGACGGGAGCGCCGATCAGGTACGCGAGCGAGAACGCCGCCGCGAGCCAGCCGTAGGCCTCCTCGCCGATGTTCAGCTTGGCGGTGACCGTCGGCGCGAGCACCGACAGCGTCTGGCGATCGACGTAGCTGATCGCCATCGTGAACGTCGCGACCAGCGCGATCGCCCACGCTCGCCTCCGCGTCAAACGCGGCACCGAACCCTCCGATCCCTGCGCCGGATCAGGGCGCGGGCTTCGGCGTCGGGTCGATGCCGAGCTCCTTCTGACGCTTCATGATCAGCTCCTTGACCTTGGCGTAGTCGGTGATCGACTTGCTGTAGGCCTCGAGCTTCGCCTGCCGATCGGCGGCGCTGGCCGGGTAGACCTTGAGCAGCACCGGCGGCGCGTCGCCCGAGCCCTCGGGGTAGGGCTTGTCGGGGTTGTCCTTGGCGAAGTCGGCGTACTCCTTCCAGGCGACCTTGGCCTCGTCGGGCTTCTTCAGGGTCTCCTTGATGGTCGCGACGACGAACAGCGCCTTGCCGTGCCAGTTGGCGAAGTTCTTGAGATCGGCCTTGCTGCGCGAGACCGCGGTGGTGGCGGCCTCCTCGGCGCTCGCGAACTCGCCCTTGTGATAGAGCGCGCCGGCCAGGAACAGGTGCCCCTCGGGGCGGGTCGGGTCCATCGTGATCGCCTTGCGGTACTTGGCGATCGCGTCGTCGGTGGCGCCGCCGGCCATGCCCGCGGCGAACGACTTGTTGGCGTCGTTGATCTGCCCGTCGTACTCGGAGACGCCCTTGGGCTTGGCGGGCTTGGCGTCCTCCTTCTTGTCCTTGGCCGAGACCCAGCGGGCCGTGCCGACCGCGCTGCCGAGCAAGGCGGTGCCGAGGCCGAGGAGGACGAGGTGCTTCCGACGCATGAGGACGATGGAACCACAATCGGCTATCGCTCGTCCATGCCGTCGCCGCTCTCGCGCGTGCTCGAGCCCGAGTTGATGGACACCGCCGAGGAGGCCGAGGCCTATGACGCGATGGACCACGGGTCGGTGAACCGCCGCTTCGCCGAGGATTTGCTGGCCCTCTCGCCGCGCCCGGGCCGGGTCCTCGACGTGGGGACCGGCACCGCCCGCATCCCGATCCAGCTGTGCGCCCTCGAGCCCACCTGCACGGTCCTGGCGACGGATCTGGCGGCGCACATGCTGGCGGTCGCCCGCGCCAACGTCGCCCGGGCCGGGTCCGAAGACCGGATCACGCTCGAGCTCGCCGACGCGAAGGAGAGCCGGCTCCCCGCCGCGGGCTTCGACACGGTGATCAGCAACTCGATCGTGCACCACATCCCCGAGCCCGCGCGCGCGCTCGCCGACATGGTGCGCTGCCTTCGCCCCGGGGGGCTCCTGTTCATCCGCGACCTCGAGCGACCGGTCGACGAGGAGGCGGTCGCGAGCCTCTCGGCGCTCCACGCGGCGAACGACACGCCCACCCAGCGCGCGCTCTTCGAGGCCTCGCTCCGCGCGGCGCTCACCCTCGACGAGGTGCGGGCGATCGCGCGCGATCTCCGGCTCGATCCGGCGTCGGTCACGCGCACGAGCGACCGTCACTGGACGCTCGCCGCGAGGCTCCCGTGATCGCGGAGGGGCTCGCCGCGGTGAAGGCGCGCATCGCCGCGGCGTGCGCGCGGGTCGGGCGCGATCCCGGCTCGGTCACGCTGGTGGCCGTCTCCAAGCTGAAGCCGCTGGCCGACATCGAGGAGGCCATCGCCGCCGGGCACCGCGTGTTCGGCGAGAACTACGCGCAAGAGCTCCGCGACAAGGCGGCGGCGCTCGCTCACGTGCCCGACGTGGAGTGGCACGCCATCGGTCCCCTGCAGACCAACAAGGCGAAATACGTGGCCAAGGTGGCCTCGGCGTTCCACGCGCTGGATCGGCTCGAGGTCGCGGAGGCGCTGGGCGCGCGCCGGCAAGAGCCGCTCGATTGTTACCTCGAGGTCAACGTGGCCGACGAGGCGACGAAGACGGGTGTCCCGCTCGCCGAGGTGGGACGTCTGTACGAGCAGGTGCGCAACGTCGCGGGGATCCGGGTGGTGGGGCTGATGACCATGCCGCCGATGATCTCGCCGGAGGCCTGTCGCCCGCACTTTGGTGCGGTCCGCGAGGCCGCGCAGGGCCTCGGGCTGTCTGGTCTCTCCATGGGGACGACGGAGGACTTCGAGGTGGCCATCGAAGAAGGCGCGACGGTGGTGCGTATCGGTCGTTCGATCTTCGGTGCACGCGTGGCATGATCGAGCGCATGCATCGGTGGCTCCTCGTCGGTCTCCTCTCCACCAGTGGCTGCGCGGGGTCGTCGTTCGAGGTGGCCGCCACCGGCGACGGGGGCACGGACACCAAGCCGGCCGACGCGGTGGTGGACACGGGGACCTCGCCCGACAGCACGAGCGACACCGGCACGAGCCCGACCGACAGCGGGGTCATCGTCGACGGCGGCGCTGGCGACGCCGGCCCGGCGTGCAGCAAGAGCAGCGAGTGCGCGACGACGAGCTACTGCGTCCTCTGTGGCGGCGCAGCCAAGGGGGTGTGCAAGCCCAAGCCGGCGGCACCATCGGCGTTCCAGCCGGTCTGCGGGTGCGACGGCATCACCTACTGGAACAGCGAGTTCGCCGTGTTCTACAACGCCGACATCGTCGCGAATGCACCGTGCACGACCGGCGCGACCAAGTGCAACACGCTGACCGGCCCTTCCTGCCCCGGGGGCACGGTCTGCGTGCAGGGCCGAGAGACCATCGCGGGCTGCGTCTCGTCGGAGGGCACCTGCTGGCGGACCAGTCGCAGCGGAACGGCCGGCGACTGCACGACCGGCTTCAACCCGAAGGTGCGCATCTGCGGCGAGACCACCTGCTCGATGGCCTGTCAGGCGATCAAGGAGGGCAGGAAGTTCTTCACCGACGCCACCTGCCCGTAGCTGTCACAGCGCGAGGGTCGCGGCGTGCTCGGGCACCCGCTCGAGGAAGCTCGCGCGCAGCGTCGGGTCGCCGATGCGATCGGCGCGCGCTTGGAGGCGTGCGACGGCGCTCTTCGCCGCTGCCAGAGCCTCGGGGTCGGAGATCGCGGCGAGCGCGCGCGCGTATACGAGGCGCACGATGCCCTCGCCCTCCTCGATCTCGCCGAGCGTCACGAGCGCGGCCATGGCCTCTCTCGCGAGCCGGACGGCCTCCTCGTCCTCACCGCGCGCGAGCAGCACCTCGGCGAGCGTGGCCTGCGCGAGCGGTCGCGCCGCCGGGCTCGCCGCGAAGGCCTCGAGGGCGGCGCGGGCCTCGATCTCGGCCGCGGTCGGGTCGGCGGCGAGGAGCGTGGCCGCGAGGTAGACGCGGGCGAAGCCCTCCATGCGTCGGTTGCCTTGTGCGCGGATCACCTCGACGGCCTCGGTCGCGAGGGCACGCGCCTCCTCGGAGCGACCCTGCTGCGCGACGGCGCGGGCGAGGTTGGTGCGCGCGCTGGTCGCGATGCTGCGCAGGCCCATGCGGTCGGCCGCGTCGCGCGTCTCGCGGAGCACGCGCTCGGCCTCGGCGAACATGCCGAGCCCTGCGTACGCGTCGCCGACGTTGCCGGCCTGCACGCACGCCGCGCGCAGGTCGCCGGCGCGCTCCATGGCCGCGCGGGCAGACTCGGAGAGGCGCAGGTAGCGCGCGATGTCGCCGGCCTGCGCCGCGCGCGAGGCGTGGGTGCGGTCCAGGATCGCGCGGATCGACTCGTCGACCTCCGGGAAGGCCTGCACGATGGCCTCCATGCGGGCGACGAGCGTGGTCGCCTCGTCGGAGCGCCCGGCGAACGAGAGGTGGAGCACGGCGCGCGAGAGGGCGGCGATCGCCGCGCCCGTGGAGGACTCGGTCGGCTCGGTGTCGCGCAGCAGCGCCGCGAGCGCGCCGACGCTCTCCGAGTTGCCGCGCTTGCCGGCGGCGATCACGCCGTCGCCCACCGCGGAGAACCAACGCCGGCTCGCGCGCGGCAAGAGGGCGATCGCGGCCTCGGCGGCGCGCTCGGCCTCCGCAGCCTCGCCGCGCCAGCGTCGCGCCTCGGCGACGACGCCGTGCAGTGCCCCGAGGGTCTCGCCGGTGGCCCCACCCGCGATGCCGCGCTCGGCGCGCGCGACGGCCGCGAGGAAGTCGTTGGCCTCGAGCGACTGCTCGGCGGCGCGCACGAAGTGATCGACGGCGCGCGCGGGATCCTGGCCGCGCTCGTGGTGCTCGGCGAGCACGAAGGCGTCGCGCTCGCCCGCGCGCTCGAGCCACTCGGCCGCGAGCCGGTGCCCGAGCGCGCGGTCCTGATCGGTGAGCATGGCGTACGCGCCCTCCTGCACGAGCGGGCTCCGGAAGCCGTATTCGGCCTCACCAGCGAAGCGGCGCTCGCCGCGGCGCACGAGGAGCTCGCGCTCCACGAGCACCTCGAGCCAGTCGTCGACGCGGCCCTTCTGCGACGCGCGGGGGGTAGTGGCCTCGTCGCCGCCGAGCAGCGCGCGCACGCCCGACGCCCACGAGGCGCCGCCGAACACGCTCGCGGCGCGCAGCACGCGGCGGGCCTCCGGCTCGAGCGCCTCGAGGCGGGACTGGAGCATCGCGAGCACGGTGTCGGGCAGCGCGTCGCCGTGACCCTCGGCGACGGCGCGGATCAGCTCCTCGAGGTAGAAGGCGTTGCCGGCGGCGCGCTCGACGACGCGCCCCAGCGTCTCCTTGCCGAGCGGTCGCTGGGCGAGGGCGTCGCCCACCAGGCGCTCGGCCGCGCGACGGGTCAACGGGCCGAGGCGCACCTCCTGGACGTCGCGCTCGGCGAACAGGCGCGGGAAGCGGTCGTGGATCTCCGGCCGGGCCAGCGCGAGGACCATGAGCGGCTTCTCGGGGTCGGTGCGCAAGGCCGCGTCGACGAGCTCGATGGAGGGCGAATCCCCGTGCTGCAGGTCCTCGAGGACGAGGAGCAGGGGCTGCGCGCGGGTCTCGGCGACCACGAGATCGAGGAACGCGCGGCGCACCTGGTCGCCCATCAGCACCGCGTCGCGACGGGCCGCGCGGAGCTGCACGCTCGCCTCGTCGGAGAACGGGACCGCGACGATCTCTCCGACGAACTCGCTCACGCGAGGCACGTCCTCGGCGCGGACGTGGCGGGCGACGCGCGCGCGGAGCTTGCGCCGCTTGGCCTCGAGCGGCTCGCTCTCGAGGAGGCCCGCGGCGCGGCGCAGCGCGGGCGCGAGGACGGCGAACGGGGAGCCGGTGCGCATGGAGTCGGCGCGCCCGGCCCACACCTCCACGCCGCGCTCGGCGAGGCGCGCGACGAGCTCGTTGCGGAGGCGCGTCTTGCCGATGCCGCCCGGGCCCGTGACCAGCGCGACGCGCGTGACGGGCTCGGCGATGCACTCGTCGACGATGGCCTCGAGGGTGCCGATCTCGCGTTCGCGACCGACGAACGGCGTCGTCCGACCGAGCAGCTTGCGCGAGGTGTCGACGAGCTCGATCTCGCCGTGGAGCTCGAGGCGCTGGGCGTTCTCGCGCACGTCGAACTGCCCGTCGAGCAGGCCCGACGTGGTGTCGTCGATGCCGACGAAGGCGGGGCCCTCGCGGGGGAGCGCGCGCACGTGGGCGACCGCGCGCTCGATCACGTCGCCGACCGGCACGCGGTGGGCGAACACGCCGCGACCGGTGGCGAGCACGATGGGCACGCCCTCGAGCCGCGCACGCAGGGCGAGCGCGCACCGCGCGGCGCTGCGGGTCTGCTCGGTGGCGCCCGCGCCGCCCGCGAAGGTGGCGACGAGCGTGCCGTCGACGAGGCGCTCGACGTGCCCGCCGAAGCCGGCGGCGAGGGCGCGGATCGGGTCGGTGGTGGCGGCGCCGAGGTCGAGCTGGGTGGCGGCGAAGGCCTCGTCGGCGCCGCTCACCGCGGTCGAGGCCGTGGCGACGGCCGCGACGATGACGGCCACGACGCGCTGCTCGAACGTGCCGAGCGCGGGGGCGTGGGTGGTGACGGGGGCGACGGCGGCGCCCTCGAGCGGGCCGAGCGCGTCGAGGCGGCGCAGGAGATCGCGGGCGTCACGCGGCCGGTCGGCCGGGTCCTTGCGGAGCATCGCGGTGACGAGGTCGTCGAGCACCGCGGGGACGTCGGCGCGCAGCTCGGAGACCCGCGGCGCCTCCTCGAAGAGGATCTTGGCGAGGATCGCCATCGGGTGGTCGCCGACGAACGCGGGCCGACCGGTGAGGCACTCGAAGAGCACACACCCGAGCGCGAACACGTCGGCGCGCCCGTCGATGTCGCGGTCGCCGCGGGCCTGCTCGGGGGCCATGTAGCCCGGGGTGCCGAGCAGGAGGCCGGTGCCCGTGCGCGGCGCGCCCGGGGCGCCGCCCGAGAGGCGCGCGATGCCGAAATCGAGCACTTTCACCGCGTCGATCGCGCCGCCCGGGAGGAACAGGTTCGGGGGCTTCAGGTCGCGGTGGACGACGCCGCGCTCGTGGGCGACGGCGAGCGCCTCGGCGACGCGCTTGCCGAGGGTGACGCTCTCGTCGAAGGTGAGCCCCTGCCGCGCCAGGCGCGCGTGGAGGTCCTCGCCGTCGAGCCACTCCATGACGAGGAAGGGCTCTCCATCGGGCGTGCTGCCGTGCGCGACGTAGCGGACGATCGAGGGGTGGCGCAGCTTGGCGAGGATGTTCGCCTCGCGCTCGAAGCGATCGCGGACCTCGTGGGCGGCGACCTGCATGACCTTGAGCGCGATGACGTCGCCGGTCGCGCGGTCGCGCCCGCGATACACCACGCCCATGCCGCCCGCGCTCGCGGGGCGCTCGATCTCGAAGCGGTCGTCGATCAACGCGCCGGGCAACATCGAACGGATCGAGCATCGCACGGATCGGGGGAGGGCGCCGTGCTACGCAGGAGGCGTGCTGCCGTGGACCCGCCGCCGCGCCGAGCCGGGCGACCGCGAGTTCTTCTGGCAGCTGCGCCGCGAGGCGTTTCGTGGCTACGCGGAGCCGCTGTTCGGGTGGGACGACGCGCGGAGGCGGCGCGACGCGGACGCCGAGTTCGCTAGCCTGCCGCTCGAGATCCTGGAGCAGGACGGGAGAGCGATCGGCTACGTCTGCGTGCTCCACTGCGAGGACCACGACTTCCTCGACGAGCTCGCGCTGGTCGCGGAGTGCCGTGGGCAAGGGGTGGGGAGCGCGGTGGTGCGCGCGGCGATGGACGCGGCCCGCGATCGCGGCGTGCCGCTGCGCCTCAGCGTGCTCGCGACCAACCCGGCGGCGAAGCTCTACGAGCGGCTCGGATTCCGGGTGTTCACCGTCGACGCTTCGCGGATCCGGATGGAGTGGCCTTGAAGCCGACGCACTCGGGCCGGTAGGGCGCGAGGCGGGCGGCGGCGATCTTCACCGCGTCGGGGTTGTCGTCGACGAGCACGAAGCCGCGGCCGTTGCGCGCGGCGGCCTCGCCCGTGGTGCCGCTGCCGGCGAAGAAGTCGAGCACGGTGTCGCCCTCGCGGGAGTGCACCTTGATCAGGCGCTCGAGCACGCCGAGGGGCTTCTGCGTGGGGTAGCCGGTCTTCTCGTGGCCGTTGGTCGGCACGATGGTGTGCCACCACACGTCGGTCGGCGTCTTGCCGCGCGCGGCCTTCTCGGCGCCGACGAGGGTGGGCGCCATGTACGGGATGCGGTCGATGGCGGCGAAGTCGAAGACGTAGTTCTCCGGATCGAGCGCATACCAGAGGAGGGTGTCGTGCTTGGCCGGCCAGCGCTTCTTGGGGCGCCCGCCGTAGTCGTAGGCCCAGACGATCTCGTTGACGAACTTGTCGCGGCCCAGCAGGCGATCGAGGGCGACCTTCACGTAGTGGACCTCGCGGTAGTCGAGGTGCACGAAGAGCGAGGCGTCCTTGGTCATGCACCGGAGCGCGGCCTCGATGCGCGGCAGGAGGAAGCCCACGTAGTCGTCGAAGTCGTCGGCGTAGGTGCTGCTCGCGACCTTCTCTACCTCGTAGCGGCGGCCGGCGAAGCCCCCGCGCGTGCCCTGGCCCGCGGTGGCCTGCACGCGGATGCGCTTGCGGGCCTGCACCTTGCCGGTGTTGAACGGGGGGTCGACGTAGACGAGGCGCGCGAACCGCCGCGGCAGCGTGGGCAGGACGGCGGCGTTGTCACCGAGCACGATGCGCTTCACGGCGCCGAGTATGGGCCTCTGACCCCGGCGATGGCGAGAGCTTGGATCGGCGCGGCGCGCGGAACTCGCTCGAGAGCGGGCTGTCGGAGAGGCCGTGTCGCCCTATCGCGCTCCGGGCTGGGTCTGCGGGTGCGCGCGGGCGGCCGAGCCGCTCGGTGCGTGTGCAGAGTGCGGCGATCTCGTGTGCGTGGACTGCGTGCGCCTCGGGAAGGGGATCTACCGCTGCGGGGCGTGCGTGCATCGTCGACCACGGTGGCTGCCGCGGCTGCTGGTCGCGATCCACGTGTTCGATGCGCTGGTGTACGGGATCGGGCTGCCGGTCCTCGCGCTGCGTCCGTACGGGGAGCCGCGGCTCGTGGCGACTACGGAGCCGCCGCGGCTCAGCGTCCTCCCGTTGCAGGTGGTGCTGCCACACGCGCGGGGGCCCTGCTCGACCGATGCCGGCATCGCCAGGCGGCGATGCTGGAGCGAAGGGGTGTTACCGTAGCGTTCATGAGACTCCTCCTCGGCCTCGCGTTCCTGGTCGGCGCCTGTGGCAGCAGCGAGGACCCGGGCACCGCGCTCGGCGACAGCTCTTCGGCGGACACGAGCGACGCGGTGGTCGACACCACGCCGGACGTCGGCTGCAGCGCGGCCACCTGCGTCGGCGACGGCAAGAGCTGCCGCAAGGGCGTGTGCGTGCAGGACTGTCGGCCGAAGGACAGCAACCCCTGTCCCACTGGGGCGGCGTGCGACTACGGCGATGGCAAGTGCAAGGACAAGGCGGCGGCGTGTTTCACGACCGGCGTCTTCGATCCCTGTCCGAACCCCTCGGTGCCAGGTCGAGCCTGTGGTCCCGGCACGATGTGCGACGGGAAGGGCTCGTGCGTCGCCGCGCTCGGCGGGTGCATCGACCAGGAGTGCGACGACACGGGGCGGTGCTGGGGCAAGGACTGCCCGTGCGATCGGCCCGCGCCGTTCTGCACGCCGGCGCCGCTCACGGAGCTCAACCGGGCGGATTTCGTGGGCTCGCTGGTGAACGGCGCCGACGGCGAGGGTGCATTCGATCTCGACTTCGACGACATCTGCACCGCCTACACGGCGACGATGATCTCGGGCCCCGACTACCTGCGGCAGCTCACGCCGGCGGGGGTGCTGACGGAGTGGAAGAGCACGACCAACCTCAACATGGGGCAGGTCGCGGTCCTCAAGATCCCCGGAGGCGAGTTCAAGGACCTCGGCGACGTTGCGGCCAGCTACATCTGCTGCGCGGCGTGCGGGTGCGTGGAGACGGGGACCGACGGGCGGCTCGGGATCATCCACCTCGACCGAACGAGCGCGACGCGTCCGCTGCCGAACGTGTTGCCCGCGAAGTCGACGAGCGGCGCAGGGCCGTTCAAGAACAGCTCGATCGACACCGGTCCGTACGGGCTCGTGTGGGGCCCCGACAAGGCGCTGTACGCCGGCAACGTGGACGTGAACGGCGACTTCCAGCGGCTGGATCTGGTGACGTCGAAGACGACGACGGTGACGAAGCTCGCGTCGCGCATCACGGCAGCGGCGGTGTTCGACCTGCGTCGGTTGCTGGTCGCGACGGAGGACAGCAAGGTCGTGCTGCTGGAGCTCGCGACGGGGACGACGACGCCGTGGGCCACGCTGGCCGGGCCGGTGACGAGCATGCGGCGCGATCGGTTCACGGGCCGCGTGTACGCCGAGATCAACAGTACTGTGCCGGACATCGTGGAGATCAGCGCGGACGGCGCCACGGTGACGAGCTTCGCGAAGCCGCCGCGGATCGGGCGGATCACGATCGCGCCGGACGGGCACGTCTACCACCTGTCGGTGTTCCCGAACGTCGGGTGGAAGGCGAAGACGGCGGTGGTGCGGTTCCCGCTGCCCGCGAAGCGGTGACGCCGGGGCGAGGGGGTCTTCGGATTCCGCACGAAGGTCAAAGAATCTTTGACCCTCGTGCGAACGCGTCTGGAACACGACGCAAGATCCGAAGCGATCGCGCTTGCGCTGGGTTGCGAGGGGGTGTCGGAGTGGTCGCGCTGGACTAGCGTCGGAGGATGGCGCGCGCGGGTGGGGATCGGTTCGTGTGGTTCCTCGTGGGGACGGTCGGCGTCGCCGGCGCCGGGTGGGCCGCGTGCTCGCTGCGGGCGTCGAGGCCGAGCGCGCCGACGGCCGCGAGCGCCAGCGGGAGCACCAGCGCCGTCGCCGAGCGACCGCTCGGGGCCATGCCGATGTTGAAGGGGGCGCACTGGTCGGCGCGGATCGTCGTCCAGCGTCTGCGCGGCACTTCGCAGCTCACCGACCCGCTGTTGATGGCGGAGCCGTTCCAGACGCTGTTCGAGGACTTCCGCGCGGCCTGCGGCGTGAACCCGATCGACGACGCGGCGCTGAGCGGCGCTGAGGACTCGGTGGCGGCGCTGCGCATGGCGAAGGAGAAGCGGGAGGCGCTGCTCGAATGCGCCCGCGCGCACGGCGAGGAGCTCGTGGTCGACGGGCAGAAGGCCACGCTGTTGAAGGGCGCGCGGCTCGTCGTCGCGACGAAGGACGACCTGTTGCTCGTGGGAGGCCGGCCGGCGGTCGCGGCGATCCTGCGCGGCGAGGGCGAGCCTGCACCGGTGGCGCCGGACGATCTGCTCATTGCGTTCGCGAGCGGCGCCACGACGAACGTGACGCGGTGGGAGACCTCGGTGCGTCGCAGCCCGCTGCGCGCGGAGAGCCGCGTCATGGCGGTCGACGCGACGCTCGCGGGAGAGTTCGAGAAGGCTCTGGTCGCTGGCGTGGGGCTCGGTGACCTCTTGACCCACGGCGTGAAGGGGAGCGAGTGGACGGTCGGCTGGACGGCGAGCCAGCCTGCGCGGGCGGTCGGCGCGTTCGGCATCCTCGGGGCGAGCCTGTATCTGCGGGCGGAGAAGGCCGCCCTCGCGCGCGCGTCGGTCACGGACCTCGCCGGTCGCCTCGTGAAGGAGACGGAGAAGGCGAAGAAGTGCCCGGCGTCGGCGCCGAAGGTGCCCGCCGTGGTGCCGCGCGGGACGCTGATGCCGCTGAGCGTCGGCCACTTCCTCGCGCCCACGTGGGCCATCATCGGCCCGCCGCTGCAGAGGACGACGCACTACCAGTATGCGATCGACACGAGCGTCGACGGCCGCCGCTGCACGGTGTCGGCGGTCGGTGACCTCGACGCGAACGAGGTGGACGCGCGGTTCTCGATCGACGTGGTGGTGGACGGCGGCAAGGTCACGCAGATGCCGATGGTGATCACGGGGGAGCTGGAGTGACCCGAGAAGTGCGACGCGCTGGTGATCTGCTCGTGCTCGTGGGCGGACTGCTCGTGTGCGGGTGTTCGAGGGGCGTGGAGGCGCCGCCTTCCGACGGTGCGGTCGACGCGGGTGACGCCACACCTCTCCGCGACACAGCCGCCGACACGACGGCCGACACCGATGCCGGGATCCCGGAGTGCAACGGCGGTGTGGCATCGGGAGATTTGTGCGCTTCAGAAGGGCAGGTGTGTCTGGTCCTGGGAAACTGCGGCCTGTCGGTGGACTCGCGCGCCGCGCGCCTCGTCTGCAAGTACGCGGAGCCGGACGTCAAGAACCTGCGGTGGGTTACCGTGAACACGTGGCCTTGTCCCCCGGACGGCGGCTGAACGCGGCGGGCACCGTGTGGCGGAAGGGCAAGCGCAAGAGGTGCCCTTGCGACGGTCCTCGCCGCGAGCGACGCTTTCGACGTGACCGCTGGTATGTGGCTGCGAGGATGCACGATCGCCACATTGCTCTCTGTGGCGAATCCGGTCGCCGCAGACGCCACGCCGTATGGCGCGATCGTCGCCGTCGACACCGCGGAGATGCTGACCGCGTCGTCCGAGCCCGCGCGGGTGCGCCTGACCGGTGGCTTCCTGGTCTACTCCGACGCGACCGAGGAGTACGTCGCTCGACACGGCTCCGTGGAACTCGTGTGCCCCGACGGCTTCGACGTGGAGTGCCGCGCCCAGTGGGCGGAGATCCTCGCGGCCCGCGCCAAGGGCGAGTGCGTGGCGATGGGCTGGCCCTTCGTGCCACCGAAGCCCAGCGTGGCGCCGATGCCCTGGCCCCGGCGCGCCCTCGCGACGCGCAAGGCCGACGACCCGCTCTGCGTCCGCGCGCACGCGGCTCTGGCGCAACCAGCGGAGCTCGCGTCGAAGCCAGCCGAGGAAGCGCCCAAGGTGAAGAGCGGGTACGGCGGGTACCTCTTGCTCAACGACGCGCTCAGCTACGCGACCGCGCTGCTGTACGTGGGAATCCCCGGGTACTTCCTGGCCGGCCCCATCCTGCACATCGCCCGCGGACACCCCGGCCGCGCCGCGATCAGCCTCGGGATGCGCGTCGCCCTGCCGGCCCTCGGCCTGCTGGCAGACAGCCAGCTGTCGCACTGCGATCGCGGCGCGCCGGTGTGCATCCCGTGGGGCATCGGGGTCGGCCTGCTGCTGGCGACCGTCCTCGACGCAGCCGCGCTCGGCTGGGAGAGCACGAGCGTCACCGTGACCTCGGCGGGCACGGTGGGCGCGGTGGTCCGCTTCTGAACCGCGGCTCAGTGCGCCGCGGGGGGCGCTTCGGCCGCGATCGAGTCGAGCCGCGCGATCTGCTCTGCGGACAGCCGCAGGTCGGCCGCGGCCAGGTTCTCGCGCAGGTGACCCGACGACGACGTGCCGGGGATGAGCAGGATGTTCGGCGCGCGATGGAGGAGCCACGCGAGCGCGATCTGCATCGGCGTGGCCCCAGCGGCCGACGCGACCGCGGACAGCGTCGACGACTGGAGCGGCGTGAAGCCCCCGAGCGGGAAGAACGGTACGTACGCCACGCCCTCCTTCGCGAGCTGGTCGACGAAGGCGTCGTCGCCGCGGTGCGCGAGGTTGTACTGGTTCTGCACGCACACGATCTCGGTGATGGCGCGCGCCTCGGCGTACTGCTTGGCCGTGACGTTGCTGAGGCCGACGTGCTTGAGCTTGCCCTGCTTCTTGAGGTCGACCAGCACCTCGACGTGGTGGGCGACGGGCGCGTCGCCGAGGCCCATCAGGCCGACCCGCATGTTGACGACGTCGAGCGATTCGACGCCGAGGTGACGGAGGTTGTCGTCGACGGCGGCGCGGAGCTCGGCGGGCGACTCCGCGCGCAGCCAGGACGCGTCGGGGCCGCGCTTCGCGCCCACCTTGGTCACGAGGACGAGGTTCTTCGGGTAGGGGTGGAGCGCGCGGCGGATGATCTGGTTGGTGACGTGCGGACCGTAGAAATCGCTGGTGTCGATGTGATCGACGCCGCTCGTGATCGCCTCGCGGAGCACGGCGACGGCCGCGTCGGGATCCTTGGGCGGGCCGAACACGTGGGGGCCCGCCAGCTGCATCGCGCCGTAGCCCATGCGGCGGACGGTCAGGTCGGTGCCGGGAAACGTGAAGGAGCCCCCGAGGGCGGCGCGGTCGGACATGGCGGCCAAGGTACCGTCTTCGCGCGTGGGATGCGGCTACCATTCATGGCGCGACCTCCAAGAGAACGCGCTCATGCCCATCGTGATCAAAGGGAACGCAGAAGAGGCGGTGTTCGAGCCCATCACGGCAACCGTGTCCGCGAAGCTGCGCCAGCCGGGTCTGCTCGAGTGGGCGATCGACATCGACTTCGAGAGAGGGGCCTTTCGAAACACCCGCTTCGAACCCCGGCTCGCGCTGCTCGAGTGCATGCGTGCTCCCACGACACCGCTGCTCCCTCTGCACTTCGCGCTGGACGATGGCGGCACGCTGTATGTCGGCGAGCACGAGCTGATCGAATCGGGGGCCATGGACGTGGTCTCGGCGCACACCTCCGACCCGAATGAAGTGGTCTTCTCCGGAACTGGCCAGTTCGAATCGAATTTCGACGGAAGCATCGAGCGGTATGGGTTCGTGGTCGAGTGCACGGGCGCGTTTCTCGGCATCTCGCTCCCTGCCGCCGACGTCGACACGAGCTGGATTCCTGGTCACGCGAGCATGGAGGTCGCCGTCCATCACGGCGTGCCGATGCTTCGGTTTCGGTGACCTGCGGTCGGGTCGACGGCGACGCGGCGGACCACGGGGACTCGGGACACGACACGCTCCCAGACGCTCCCGAGGGTGACGCAACCACCCTTAGGGACAGCTACCATTGCACGCGAACGCCTTCGTGCTCTGCGCGCTGCTGCACGCCGACAGCCCGAGCTGCTCCGGGCTGCGATCGCCGAACACGCCCAGACGCCCGTCCTCGAGCACGAAGCAGCTGACCAGCTTCTCGGAGCCGAGGTTCTTCACACAGTAGTTGCGCGTGGAGGTCACGCAGCACTGATCCAGGTCCACGAGGGAACCGGTGACCACGACGCACGCGGGACTGGCGCACCCGGTCGCGAGGCTGCACTCCACGGCTGCATCTGTTGGCAGCGTGCCGGTTTCCGCGTCGGTGCGACTCGAGTCGGAGGCGGCGTCCGGCTTCGCCACCTCGTTGCTCTCCGACGCGCAGCCGGCCAGCGCCGCGACCAGGAGCCGTCCCACCGCGTTCATTCACCCATCTCAGCACTTCACTGCAGCCAGGGCCACCACGCGTTGCACGTCGTGGACCCGGCTGGGATGATGGTTCATGGCGCGCGCAAGACCCGCGAAGGATCGCAGCCGGCAGGGCAGGTGCGCCGCCACGGCGTGGATGGTGGTTGCGTGGAGCGTCGTGGCTTCTGGCTGCGGACAGGTGCGCGCGCCCGACGCGCCAGAAGCGACGGACTCGTCCGCGGACGACGTCTCCGACACGAGCGCAGCCCTGGACGCAGGTTCCCTCGACGCACCGACCGGCTCGAGCGCCGCGAGGGATGAGCGATGTCCAGCCCGCCCGCCCGCCGTCGGGCCGTCGACGACGTGCATCGCCGGCGTCATCTGCAACTACTACGAGCGTTGCTTCGAGGGTGGGTCTGCTGAAGGCTACCTCTGCAAGAGCGCGCCAGGTGCGCCGAGGCAGTGGATCCGCATCGACCCCGACTGTTCGGGGGCCTTCGGCTCCGACGGCTGCGCGCTATCCCTTCCGCTGATCTACACCTTGTGCCCGAAGCTCGGCGCCGTCTGCAAGTACAAGGGCTGCGCGAAGTACGTCTGCAAACCAGAAGACGGCGCTGGGGTCTGGACGCCGGATGGGAGTGATTGCGACGTTGGTCCCGGCTAGTGCGCGACGTACGCAGCTCGACGGGCGGTCGGTCGAACGTTAGGGACGCCACAAGCGCAGCGCGAGCGGTCCATGGATGGCGCCACGAGTCGTGCCTCGTGCGACTACACTCATGTCCTCATGAAGCCGGTTTCCTACGATGGCAAAGACTTCCCGGCTCTCGCGCGAGGCTGTCTCGCCAGCGGCGAGGCGTTCCAGTTCACGTTGTCAGGACTCGCCCTCGAGCAAGCGAGACCTCGCCTCACCGACGGCGGGTTCGATCCGAAGTTCATCGGCCTGATCCGCGCTGGGTCCGAGATGAGCAAGTTGCTGCTGATCCTGACGGTGGCCAGGGCGAAGAGGCGCCGTGTCTCCGCGGTGGACCGAGGCGACAGCATCTTGGTCACGGTCGAGGCGCCGGAGTGACGGCGCGCAAGGCCCGAGACCACCACCTTGCGCGCGGCACGCCGCCCGAAGCGGAACTCGGTGGGGCCATCCGGCTGACCGCCTTCACGGCGGCGCTGCTGACCAGCCTTGGCTGCTCGACGAGTGCGGCGCCGACCGCGACGTCCACAGACTCCAGCTCTGAAGCGGTCGCGGACGCAGACCCGTGCCCAAGGAGTGATGCCGGCTGCCCTTCGGGCTGTGTTGGCATTGCCTGTCGAAGATTCGACACGGCCAAGACGTGCCTCGACGGGGTTCCTGTCATTCTCACCTGCGTGCCGCGATCGGTGACCCCACCCGCCACCAGCTGCGTCGTCGCGGACGGACTGCCGTATCTCTGTTCTTACATCATGCCGCCTGCCTGGACACCTTGCGCAAAGGAGGTGCAGTCGGCGGCAGCAGACGCACCCGCATGCAAGTAGGGGTCGGTCGCTGCAGCACCCGGACGCTTCGAGGATGCTCGTCAAATGAAAGTGTCAGCCCCGCTTTCTTCGGAGGCAGTCAGAGAATGCGTTCCTTGGTTCTCGTGCTCGTAGTGACCGCGTCTTGCGGCCGTGGGCCATCCGAGCAGCCGTCGGATGCCGACGTAGTCGTCGACTCCTCGAGCGACGACGGATCGCGGGTCGACGCCGCGGATACGCCTGCCGATGCGATTCGGTTCGACTCGGGCGCGGGCTGCCCCCACTACCTTCCATCAGGCAAGTGCGACAGGTTGGACATGCGTTGCGTCTACATAGACCGCTGTACCGAGTCGACGGATAGCTCCGCGGCAGTGCAGTGCGTTCGAAAGGGGACGGACTCCTCCCTCGAGTGGACGATTGTCGGTGGGCTCGATTGCTGGAGACTGCTGGATGCAGACGGCTGCCCGGCGGGTGGCGTCCTGACGGGTGAGTACTGCGAGACCATCGGAAAGGTGTGCAGCTACCCTGCGCAGTGCGCGCGCTACAAGGCCTATCAAGTTCCGACATGCGTCCGAGACGCCGTGAAGGGGGGAGTCTGGTCAGCCGCTGAGAAGGACTGCGCCAAATAGCGGTCGCTCCGGTCGGCCGCGCCTCGGAGAACGAGCTGGGTCGTCGGCTACCAAGGGACCGATCCGAGCGCGCTTGCTACGCGATCGGCGTCTCAGACGATCGCCAGCGCTGCCCGCGACGCTGCTCGTGGACCAAACCTGACCGCAGGCCGAAAACACCGACAAGACTGGCGGAAGCGCATGGGAATCGAACGGACGATCCGTCGTCGTCCGACGCGCAAGTGCGTGACTCCACGTACGTGGGACGCCGTAGGACGACGCGGAAGGGGGGCTCCAGGGACGTGGTGGCCGATTCGGGAGCCGATTCGGTAGCCGATTCGGTGGCCGATTGGAACCCGGCGCGGAGGGCGTTCGTCCAGCAGGTCGCCGAGGCGTTCAAGCGGGCGGTCTCGCGCGGGAACGACGTGGCTGCTCGGCGGCTGCTGGCCGAGCTGAACGCGCGCATGCCAGTAGCCCCCGAGGTGCCGGCGAAGTCGGCCTGAGCCACACGATACCGATGGCTCTACCAGCCGTCGGTCGGCCAGGTGACCCAGGAAGGGACGACCATGGGCAAGGACTCGAAGATCCAGTGGACCGACCACACGTTCAACCCCTGGTGGGGATGCACGAAGGTCTCACCCGCGTGCACGAACTGCTACGCCGAGGCCTTCGCCAGGCGCACCGGTCGGGACCTCTGGGGTCCGCGCGCGGACCGGATGGTGACCAAGGGCCCCTGGAAGGAGGCCTTGCGGTGGGACCGCGACGCCCGTGCGTCGGGCGAGCGGGCGCGCGTCTTCTGCTCCTCCATGGCCGACGTCTTCGAGGAGGGCGCGGAGCTCGACTCCGTCCGCGCGCGCCTCTGGACCGTGATCGAGGCCACCCCCTCCCTCGACTGGCTCCTGCTGACCAAGCGCCCCCACCTCGTGCACCGCCTCGTCCCGTGGCGGACGACCTGGCCCACCAACGTCTGGCTCGGCACGACGGCGGAGAACCAGGAGTGGGCGGACCGCCGGATCCCCGAGCTCCTCGCGAACCCCGCCGTCCTGCACTTCGTCTCGGCCGAGCCGCTCCTCGGCCCGCTCGACCTGACTCGCTGGCTGGGCGACGGCCGCGTCCGCTCTGGACCGAGCACGACGATCGACTGGGTGATCGTCGGTGGCGAGAGCGGTGGGAGGGCGCGGGCCATGGATCCGGCCTGGGCGCGGGCGCTCCGCGACCAGGTGGTGGCGCAGGGCGTGCCGTTCCACTTCAAGCAGTGGGGGGAGTTCGGGGAGTGCGCGGAGGCCTCGCCGAAGCGTGCGCACCTCACGAGCAGCGGGGAGGTCGTCTACCGCCTCGGCACCAAGAACACCGGGCGCCAGCTCGACGGGCGCGACTGGGACCAGCTGCCCCGCGTCGCGAAGCGCCTCCTCCCCAGCGTGACGTAGCCAATCAGGGCAGGCCGCCGCGCCACACGTACTTCGCGGCCGCTCGCGGGCCGGTCATCACGACACGGCCCTCGGCGCGCAGCGTTCGCAGCTCCTTCAGCACGTGCGGGACCTGGTCTTCGAAGAGCTTCGCGTCGGCGAGGAGCTGGCTTCGACCGCGCGGCTTGCCATCGGAGAGGACCGCGAGGAGCCGCGAACGGATGGAGGCGTTGTGGTCGAAGCGGGGAACCACGCGGGAGGAAGGCGTCGAGACCGTCTTCCTGGGAGGAGCTCGGCGGGGCGTTCCCATCACCTGGTCCAGCTTGCGGGCGATGGCCGCGGCGAAGTCGGGCTCGAGCTCGCGGATCGCCTGCGCGATGAGCGCGCGTAGGTTGGGCTTCTTCGCAGGTGCGGGCTCGGCCGGCCGTCGGGCGGCATGGAGGGTCAGCACCCTAGCGAGCGGCTGGAAGCCTGGCCCTCGACCCAGGTCACGCCACCAGCGGTCGATCGCGCGCTCGACGACCGCGCGGTATGAGGCCCCTTTCTCGGTCGCCCAGAAGAGCGACATCCCGCCGAAGAGGTCGTCGGCTCGCAGATCGAGGGCGTCGACGCGGCAGCCTGCAGGTGGGGAGAAGCGGCGGAGCTCGGTGAACCCGAAGCGCGAGAGGTCGGGCGGGTGCCAGCGAAGGGTGCGTTGAGACCGCGCCACGC
>Ga0154020_10001927_pt1 | contig 25353 bp, 17 predicted proteins | sample Klosneuvirus_201_FD_109709 | JGI IMG/M metagenome (GOLD analysis project Ga0154020, IMG submission 109709) | Active sludge microbial communities from wastewater, Klosterneuburg, Austria - Klosneuvirus_20160825_MG | ecosystem: Engineered > WWTP > Aerobic digester > Activated sludge | place...
GTGGTCTCGCGAGTTGCGTCGCGGTAGCAGCGTTCTCAGTCTGACGAAAGGATCTTCTCCCATGCAGCGACGGATCGTGGTCACGGGAATCGGTTGTGTGACTCCCCTTGGAAATTCTCCGACGGAGCTGGCTGCCGGACTTTATTCCGGTCGCATTGGGGTCGGGCGACTGACATTGTTCGACGCCAGTAATTTTCCTGTGCGCATCGCCGCAGAAGTTCGTAACTGGGATCTTGCCGCCGCAGGTCTGGAGGCTCGCCGCTGGCAGCATTGTCCTCGACAAACGCAGTTCGCCATTGCTGCTGGTTTGCAGGCTGCTCGGCAGTCAGGTATCGACGATGCGATGTTCGATCGTGAGCGGCTTGGTGTCTATCTTGGATGCGGCGAACCGTTCGAAGATTTCAATGCGTTCACTCGGTCCGTCCATGCGTCAATGAAATCCGACGGTGGTGCAGCGAATACATTCACGAGCACCACGCTGCGAATTTTTGACCCCGAAGTCGAACGAGAAGCCGAACCGGACATGCCCGCGATTCATCTGGGAGGATTGTTAAACGCGAGGGGACCGATCGCGAATTGTATTTCGGCATGCGTGTCCAGCACACAGGCCATTGGTGAATCCATGCGGATGATTCAACAGGGTGAAGTCGATGTGATGCTGTGTGGCGGCGCTCACAGCACGATTCATCCGTTCGGAGTCACTGGATTTCAGCGATTGTCCGCGCTGAGTCTGCGAAATGACGATCCGGAGTCGGCTGTTCGCCCGTTCGACGCCGATCGCGATGGGTTTGTCATCGGTGAAGGAGCTGGCCTGTTTATCATTGAAGAACGTGATCATGCTCTGCGGCGTGGCGCAGAGATTCTGGGCGAGATCACCGGATACGGTTCCGCTCAGGATGCGTATCGCGTGACAGATTCGCATCCGGAAGGCCGGGGAACTGCGGCTGCCATCATGCGTGCTTTGGCCAGCGCAAAGCTGAATCCTCAGGATATCGGATACATCAATGCTCACGGCACCGGCACGATTCTGAATGATAAAGTGGAAACTCTGGCAATCAAACGGGCGTTTGGGCAGCAGGCCTATCGCATTCCCGTGTCCAGTACAAAAAGCATGCTTGGACACGCGACCACGGCCTGCGGTGCGATCGAACTGGCCGTGTGTCTGATCAGTTTGCAGACCGGCGTCATTCCACCAACATTGAATCACGAAAAGCCAGATGCCGATTGCGATCTCGACTATGTGCCGAGGAACGCACGCGAAGTTTCCTGTCGGCATGTGATGACCAATAACATCGGATTTGGTGGACAGAACGCGGCACTGATCGTGTCAAAGTACGAGGAAGGATCGCGGACTCGAGTTGCAGTGGCGCGGGCAGCTTAGTTGGACATCGCCTCATGATCCTCCAAAGTAACCCGAAGCGTAAGCGAGGGAACGAGTTGCGTAATATCCCTCGCTGACGCTTCGGGTCACAAGAATACTCAGATTCCCTGAAAAGTGGCGCTGTCCAATTAGAAACCGTTGAAGGAACGACAAAGCGGATGAAAACCAAAGAAGATCGCATTCAAACGGTCAGCATCATCGGTGCCGGAGTGATGGGCCACGGCATCGCCGAACTTAGTGTGCGTGCGGGAATGCGGGTTCGAATTTGTGACTCGAACGCCGCTGCCGCAGAGGCCGCTGTCGAAGCCATTAAGAATCCGCGACGAGGAGAGTTGCTGATTCCTCAGTTCTTTGACGTCTCAGATGCTGCGGATATTTCTGCAGCGACATGCGATGCAGAGATTGCGGACGCGGATTTGATCATCGAAACCGTCTCCGAAAACCTCGCATTGAAGACGGCGATTCTGTCACGGATTGAACCGTACCTGCCAAGCCGCACAATCGTCGCCTCGAATTCATCGAGCTTCCCGATTTCACAACTGGCGTCTTCGCTGAAAAATCCTGCGAGGTTCTGCGGCCTGCACTTCTGTCATCCGGTCAGCGAGCGACCACTTGTGGAAGTTGTCGGCGGGAAGAACACCAGCCGACAGACACTCGAACGCGCGTTTGCATTCGCAACATCGCTCGGAAAGGCTCCGATCGTGGTGCAGGATAGTCCTGGCTTTCTGCTCAACCGCCTGCTGGTCCCGTATCTGAATGAAGCGATGGAATTGCTGCTCGAGGGAGCCGACGTGGCGGCATTGGATCGTACGGCGAAGATTTTCGGAATGCCGCAGGGTCCGCTTGCCTTGTTCGACGAATTCGGGATCGATGTGGCACTGTCCGTCGGGCGTTCGCTGTTCTGGACATTTCCAGATCGCATCGTGCCGTCCGAACTGCTGATCGCGATGTACAAGTCCGGGCTGCGAGGGCGCAAATCCGGCGGTGGCTTTTATCTGACTCCGGAGGCCGCCGATACCGGTCAGCTCGCGTCCTGCGTCATGGAACTCATCGCCGCTCGTCAGCGAGCCAACTACAACTACAGCTTCAGCGACGAACAGATTCAGCGGCGGCTGCTTCTGCCAATGCTACTGGAGGCGACTCGCGCGTTGCAGGAATCGCTCGTGGTGAGTTCGGAGACGATCGATACCGCATTGCGCGACGGTCTTGGCATGACCAGTCTTTACCGGGGCTTGTTCGGCTGGGCGGATTCCATTGGAGCCGCCACAATCATCGACTGGCTTCGTCCGCTGGCGTCGCTCGGCAAACGCTTTGAGCCAACCGAGTTGCTGCAAAACGCAGCTCGAAACAATCATCACATTAGTGAACAGGGCACACGCGCCGCATAGCGTGCGGCAACAGGATCGCGGCGAAGCAAGAGACAGCTTGACAGAGTAGGACAGGCTTCCAGCCTGTCATTGCCCTTGTTCCGAGGCTCCAGCCTCGGAACACGCTGCTCCGGAGGCTCCTGCCTCCTGGGATTCTTGCTGGAGGCAGGAGCCTCCAGTGCATTGCGTTCCAGGGCTGGAGCCCTGGAACGAGGACTGACAGCCTCATTTCTGACCGCGTGAGGCATATTAAATCAATGCCCCGCCCGCGAAAGGCGATACTGGGAAAACTCACAGCCTCTCAGCGAGGGGCGGCGACCATAATCGCTCGGCAAGTGCTTCGAGGCGTCCGAATTGTCGTGGAAGACAGGTGTTCTTCGAAAGACATGGGTTCGGGTTTGCACATTGGATCACAGTTTGGGAATATCTGGAATAATTTCACTACCGCAACTCGCTTCAAATCCTCTGTCGAGCTTGCTGTAATTCTCGCAAGATCGAATCGATGCCTGTCCCGGTGGGAAAAGCGTTATGGTTACTTCCGGGTCGTCAGAAGGGAAACAAGATGTCAATTGAGCAAAGTTCAGAGAGTTTGTCGCCCGACGCAACTGCGGAGCCGATTCCGGTCACCGACGACTGCTGGATGGTGGGGCGTCGCAACCCGGATTCGACGCTGCAGTGCAACACCTACATCCGAACGTTTCGACAATTTGGCAGCCACAGGAATGTGTGCATCGACCCAGGGTCACGCATTGACTATGACGTGATCAAAAGCAACATCGAGCAACTCGTGGGTGGCATGCGTGAAGTGCATGGCATGACGATCAATCACCAGGATCCCGATGTTGCCGGCAATGCGAGCCATTTCTGTGACGGTAATCCTGAGATCGACATGATTGTCAGTCAGGAGTGCTGGCGTCTGTTGCAACATATGCAACTGAAGCCAGGCAAATTGCGATTGTCGCAGGAGAAGACAGAAGGGATTTCTTCACCGCTGCCGTTTCAGTTTGTACCAACTCCATTCTGTCATTTTCGAGGTGCCATGGCGTTGTACGACCCTGAGCATCGGATCTTGTACAGTGGGGATTTATTTGGAGGTTTGAACCGTCTGGGGCTGATTCATCTGCTGGCCACCGAGGAAGATTGGGAGGGCATCGCGCAGTTTCATCAGATCTATATGCCGTCGCGCGAAGTGTTGCGTTATGCCGTTCGCGAAATCCTGAAACTCAGACCCAAGGTCGAGATCATCGCACCTCAGCATGGTCACGTCATTACCGGCGATCTTGTGGGCCTGTTCCTCGAAAGGATGCACGAGTTGCCCGTTGGATCTGATCTGCTGGCATCGGAGTGGGATCGGGAAAACCTGTCAGGCTACCGTGACGTCCTGCAGCGCCTTGCTGCCATTGCAGGAGAATACTTTGGCGCGATGAACGTGATCGGTCGGCTCAGTTCGCAGGATGCTGGCGACGATTTGCATCTTCAGCTTCAACTCGGAGGTGGCATCATACATCTCGAACGTGAAGGCTATTCAGCTCTGGCAAAGACATTTGCGCGGTTGGCGGAAGGAGAGTCTGAGGAATTCGTTGAGAGTTTACGGATTGCTGTCATTGAAGATTGCGAAGCGTACGGGTTGCCTGTGCCGCCAGCAATTTCAAGGTTCTTCGGCTCATGGACAGGCGATGAGTCTGACGGCGGTTATGAAGACGAATAACAAGTTCCTGAGTGGCTGTTCCGCTTTCTTCGAGATCCCTGTTCCGAGGCTCCAGCCTCGGAACACACTGCTCTGGAGGCTCCTGCCTCGCGTGTTTTCGTTGGAGGCAGGAGCCTCCCGCACATGGCGTTCCAGGGCTGGAGCCCTGGAACGAGAATTGACGACGGTTTATCCCCAAGGAAACAACGTTTGACAACTACGGATGTAGTCGTCTGGCCGAAGTTCCGGCAGGAAAGCAGTTTGCTCGGTCTGGCCTACAGTCGCGTGCGTGCTGCAGAAATTCAGCGATTCTTCTTCGCTGGCTGTTCCACTTTCTTTGGGCCACTGCCGAGCCCCAGTGTGACCAGTTTTTTTTCCTCGCATAGAGGAGTAACACTGCCTGGCTGACCCAGCATTTCGGCCAGCGTCGTGGCGCGGAGAATCGATTCTGTGGCTTCCATCGCTTTGTCGAGTCTGCGATGCAGCGGGCACAGTGTTGTGCCGTGAGATTGAATTCCCAGCGGGCATGTAAGAATGCGTTTGAACGGCTCAATCACATCGATCACGTCCAGAATCGTGATTTCCTGTGGAGTCTTTGTCAGCACAAATCCCCCATGCAGCCCGCGCTGGGAATTCACAAGCTTGCCTCGCACCAACCCCTGCATCAGTTTGGACAAATAGGGAAGCGGCACCTGCGTGATCTCGGCAATCTTCTTTGCCGTACACGGTTTACCTTCATGCTGCGCGATCGTCACGATGGCGCGAAGCGCATATTCCACTGTTTGCGAGATCATGGATCGATCCAAACTTCCGTCTGATGAGAACAGCTTTCTCTGAAAACGCATTTTAGGACTCAAACGTCCTGAATTGCAATGCCGCAACATCCTTCGCATTGAAATGTGGACATTGATGTCCGATATTTAGGTGCGGTACGGAAACTTGCCGCTCCGTTTTCGAGCGATCCAGGATTCCTGAAAAGGTGGTGGCGATGTCGATCGATCGATCAAACACGGAAAGACCACACGTCGCCGTCATTGGCGGAGGGATCAGCGGCTTGGCTGCTGCGTTCAGGATTTTTGAGTCAAATCCCACGATTCGCGTGACTGTGCTGGAAGCTGGCAATCGTTGTGGCGGCGTCATTCAGACTGAAAATATCGACGGATTTCGCGTCGAATCTGGCCCCGACAGTTTGTTGAAGGCGCTGCCGTGGGGAGTAGGTCTCTGTCGACGACTGGGCCTTGCGGATGAGTTGATCGGGACGAATACGCAACAATCCCGGACGTGGATTTTACGACGAGGTCAGTTGCATGATCTGCCGGAAGGGCTGGCCATCATGGCTCCACGGCGAATCTGGCCCACGGTTCGGTCGCCAATTCTGAGTCTTCGCGGCAAGCTCCGAATGGCGAGCGAATGGTTCATTCGGCCACGTTCTGAGACGTCCGACGAGAGCCTTGCCGGGTTTGCCCGCCGTCGATTCGGTCGCGAAACATTCGAGCGGCTGATCCAACCTCTGGTCAGCGGGATCTACATGGCCGATCCGGAAAAATTGAGCATGCTGGCTGCCTTGCCGCGTTTTGTCGAGATGGAAGCCAAACACGGCAGCCTGATTCGCGCCGCCAGAAGCGCGGTCCGGGAACAGAAGAAATGTGAACTCAGCGGTGCTGATTCCACAAACGGCGGCGGAATGTTTGTGACTCCAGCAGCCGGGCTTGGACGACTGGTCAGCGCGATCGTTGATCGGTTGCCGACGAATACGGTTCGTCTCCAATCTTCCGTTTCTCGGTTGTCACCGAAACCTAATGGCGGCTGGAATGTCACGGTGTGCGGTGACGGTCGGAGTGTTGTCGAAGAATTCGATGGTGTGATCGTAGCGACTCCATCCGACACGACGGCGCGGTTGTTCGGCGGGATCAATGACATCCTGCAGCAGCAACTCGCGTCGATTACACATTCCGGCTGCATCATCGTAACGCAGGGCTATTCCCGATCGGATATTCGCCATCCACTGAACGGACATGGCTTTGTCGTGCCGGAGATCGAAAAACGCGAACTCATCGCCTGCACGCTGAGCAGCGTCAAATATTCGGGCCGAGCACCGGAAGGTCAGGTCTTGCTGCGGGCCTATCTCGGCGGTGCCACGCGACCCCACGCGATGAGCCTAAACGATGAGGAAGTGCTGCAGGTCGTGGCGCGCGAACTGAATCCGCTGCTGGGGATTCACGGAAAACCACAAATGACCCGCATTTCGCGCTGGCCCAATGTGATGCCTCAATATCAGGTCGGCCATCTGGACTGCATCAACCGGATTGATACGGAAATCGCGAAGCTGGATGGCATTGAACTTGCCGGGAATTCTTATCGGGGAGTTGGGATTCCGCATTGTATTCACAGCGGCGAACAGGCGGCGGAACGGATTTTGCGTTTCCTGTCGCCCGTTCAAAACACAACGTTACACAAACAAACAGCCCTCGCACCAATAGAGATTAAATCATGAAACCATCCGTTTACACGAGTGAAGATTTTGACGTTCAGCCTCTGATGCTTTATTACGAAGTGACTCAGGCCTGCGATCTTGTCTGCCGCCATTGCCGCGCGTCGGCTCAGGCGTGTGCGCCTCCGGGTGAACTGACAACTGAAGAATCAATCCGGCTGATCGATCAAGCGGCGACATTCCCCAAGCCGCCGGTGATTGTGTTTACTGGTGGAGATCCGCTGAAACGTCCGGATCTGTTCGATCTGATTCGGCACACACGCGACGCCGGGATTCAGGTCGCCCTGACACCGTCAGCGACGCCACTAGCAACGCCGGACAAACTGTTGCAGGCTAAGGATGCCGGGGTCGCTCGGCTGGGGATCAGTCTGGACGGCGTCGATGCCGACACGCACGATGCCTTCCGTGGGTGGCGAGGCAGTTTCGACCGCACGATGCAAATGCTGGATGATGCCGCAGAGATTGATCTGCCCGTGCAGATTAACACCAGCATTACACGGCGAAACTTTCATCAGATTGATGCGATCGCGGAACTGTTGTCAACACGCGGAATCGCGATGTGGTCCGTGTTCTTCCTTGTGCCGGTCGGACGCGGGGTTGAAGAAGAACGCATTTCTGCTCAGGAATATGAAGTGGCGTTCGAAAAGCTCTTCCTGCAGTCTCAGCGGCAGCCGTTCGGAATCAAGACAACCGAAGCGCCTCATTACCGACGTTATGTCATGCGAAGGGACTTTGATCCGCTCGCGGAGCCGTCGAACAGTCGGCACGCTGCACGGGGGAAAACGTACCGGGCTCCACTGGGAGTTCGTGACGGTCGTGGCATCATGTTTGTCGGCCACACGGGCGAAATCTATCCAGCCGGATTCCTGCCGCTCATGTGCGGGCGTTTCCCGCACGATTCAATCGTTGACGTGTACCAGAACCACCCCACGTTTGTGTCCCTGCGCGACAGCGATCAGCTTGAGGGAAAATGTGGCTGGTGTGACTTCAGGCACGAATGCGGAGGCAGTCGCAGCCGAGCATTCGCGGTGACAGGCAATCCCCTGGCCGCTGAGCCCGATTGCATCTACAACGCGCGCACCGCTCACACTGTTTGTGCTGCTTCCGCTGACTGCGATTAAGGCACTGGTTCCGAGGCTCCAGCATCGGAACACACTGCATCGGAGGCTCCTGCCTCCAGTGACAATCTCGCGAGGCAGGAGCCTCGGGAGCAGTGTGTTCCGAGGCAGGAGCCTCGGAACAAGGACATCAATCTGCACCTCGTGAAGCATAAATCGACAGCCTGCGAGCGGAAGACATAAGTCCCCTGATTGTGTTTGCTACCAAAGTTCGATGCTCCGCCTTGAACCTCACGGCGGAGCGTGATTAGGCGAGCGGCAGTTGAAAATCTACCACCGATACTGGCAGCATAGGCCATGTGGCGGACGCTGCCAGCGGCAGCCACGGTCGTTTCATTTCTGCCTGTCGCCGAAGCCTCATTCACGCAAGTACTTGGCTGGAAAATTCAGGTGCCCACCAGGTAAGTGTGCAAATGAGCGCGCCTGTGTGACTATTGTGCAATCCCTGTGTGCTGATATGTGCGGAGAAGAGTACTGAAAACGCTATTCGCGCGATCGGGAAACCTCGCACAGATGATTTCGAGACCTTGTTGTCCTGTTTTCCGTGCATTACCGTCCGCGATCGCAAGTGGGTTGTCCAGGCGGCTGCAGAAAATTGAGATCTGGCACACGTCTTGCCAAGCATAAAACTCATCAGAACACCCCTCGTGACTGGATGACGACATGAAGTTTGAACTCAAACTGGAACTCATTGTTTTGCTCTTGGTGTTCGTAGCGTCGCGCCCGACTTTTGCGCAGGATACGCCGGATTATTACCGAGCCAACTGCATGAATTGTCACACGATTGGTGGTGGGCGATTGACTGGTCCCGACCTGAAGGACGTGGGAAAGCGGAAGGACGCCGAGTGGCTGATTGGGTTCATGCAGAATCCAAAGGCTGTTGTCGATAGCGGTGATCCGTATGCTCTGAAGCTTGCGGAGGAATCTCGCGGCGTGGTGATGCCCACTCTGCCGGGGATGACGCGGTATCGGGCCGAGCAGATTCTAAAGCTGATCGAGGACGAATCGAAGTTGGAAAAGTCGCAGTTTGAAGGCATCAAGGTTTCGAGCAAGCCGTTCACTGACGCTGATCGAACGGCTGGTCACAGCATTTTTATTGGCATTCAACCGCTGAAGAATGGTGGTTCTGCCTGTATTGCCTGTCACAGTGTGCATGGCCTGTCAGCACTCGGTGGGGGCCGTTTGGGACCGGATCTGACGAAGGTTTACGAACGGCTGAAGGGGCGTAAGTCGCTCAGTGCCTGGTTGATGGCTCCTGCCACTGAAACTATGCAGCCGATCTTCAAGAACCGACCGCTCGAAGCGGAAGAGATCCATGTCCTGGCAGCGTACTTCGAAGGTGAGGCTAAGTACAGCGAGGCGGATGCGGCTGTTGGCCGGATGTCGTTTCTGTTGCTCGGGCTTGGCTTGGCGGCGGCGCTGATCTTTCTGTTCGACAGCATCTGGAAGAAACGTTTCCATGCTGTGCGGCGACCGCTGGTAGATGGCAAGATTCGTGAAATCCATCGCGGACCCGACGGCAGCGGTGTTGACCCCAAAGTGGTCGCTCACGGCGGCTTCGGTGGGTTTCGCGGTGATTCGTCAGGCGAAATTCGTCAGGAGGTCAAGACATCATGAAGAAACATTGTCAATCGCCAATTCTCCATCGTCCCAGCGTCAAATGGTGTGGTGGTAAGCTCTCCATCCGACCCCGTGTCGGTGGAGCCGTGAAGTGTGTTCTTTTAGTCTGAGCCCAAGCTTCTCGGCCCCGTTTCGGTGGAAGAAATGGCCACCGGATCTTCCTCTGGAACACGCACTCAAAACATCGAAAGTCAACCAATGAGCATTATTCGCGACGCAATCTCCTGGATCCGTGATGATGTCAATCCCGAAGGCCGCGAGTGGGAAGAGTTCTACCGCAACCGGTGGGCGCACGACAAAATTGTTCGCAGCACGCATGGTGTGAACTGCACCGGTGGCTGCACGTGGAACATCTACGTCAAGGACGGCATTGTTACCTGGGAAATGCAGGGGCTGGATTATCCGCTGCTCGAAGAAGGTATTCCTCCTTACGAACCGCGCGGTTGCCAGCGAGGTATCTCGTTCAGTTGGTATCTGTACAGTCCGCTGCGAGTCAAATACCCCTACATTCGCGGAGCACTGCTTGACCTGTGGAAGGAAGCTCGAGCGAATCATGCGGACCCAGCCGATGCGTGGAAGAGCATGGTCGAGGATCCGGAAAAACGTCGTCGCTGGCAGCAGGCGCGCGGCAAGGGCGGGCTGCGACGAACCGACTGGGCCACCGCGCTGGAAGTCATTTCCGCATCCATGGTGCAGACGATCAGGAAGCACGGTCCAGATCGCATCGCGGGGTTCTCACCCATTCCTGCCATGTCGATGATCAGTTATGCGTCCGGGTATCGGCTGTTGGGTTTGATCGGAGGAATTTCGCTGTCGTTTTATGACTGGTATTGCGACCTGCCACCCGCGTCTCCGGAAGTTTGGGGCGAACAAACCGACGTTGCCGAAAGCGCCGACTGGTATCACGCCAAGATGTTGGTGTCGATGGGTGCCAACATCGGCATGACGCGAACTCCCGACTGCCATTTCCTTGCGGAGGGTCGTCACAACGGCACAAAGCTGTGGGTGTTCTCGCCCGACTTCAACATGGTCGCCAAGTACGCCGACGAATGGGTGGCCGTGAATGCCGGGCAGGACGGCGCGTGGTGGATGGCCGTGAATCATGTGTTGCTGGCCGAATTCCATCACCAGCAGAAGACCGACTACTTTCTGAAGTACGCGAAGAAGTACACCGATTCGCCATACCTTGTCGAAGTCACCACCGATTCTAATGGAATCCTCAAGCCTGGTCAGCTTCTGCGAGCGGGTCGGCTGGACAAGTACGCCGACGAAGAAAACGGTGAGTGGAAGTTCCTGATGTGGGACGAGGAAACTCACGAACCCAAGATGCCGATGGGAAGTTCCGGTTTTCGCTGGGGCAAGGAACAGGGCAAGTGGAATCTGTTGTTGAAAGACGGCATGGACGGCAGCGACATTCAGCCGCAGTTGTCGTTTCTCGAAGATCACGACGATGTTGTTGACATCGAACTGGATGACTTTGGTGCCGGCAAGACATCGCATCGCGGTGTGCCGGTTAAGACCTTGAAAACGAAGGATGGCGAAACCGTTCAGGTCACTACGATCTATGATCTGCTGATGGCTCAATACGGAGTCAATCGTGGCCTGTCCGGCGATTACCCCGCCGATTACAACGACGAAGACGCTCCGTTTACTCCGGCGTGGAGCGAAAAGTATACGGGCATTGCTCGCGACGTGTTGATCCGGTTTGCTCGCGAATGGGGCACGACCGCCGAACACACCGAAGGCAAATGTACCATCCTGATTGGTGCCGGTATCAATCACTGGTATCACGCCAACCTAATGTATCGAGCCGGAATTCACGCGCTGATGTTCTGCGGTTGCGTGGGAGTGAACGGTGGCGGGCTGGCTCATTATGTCGGTCAGGAAAAACTGGCTCCGGCGGAATCGTGGGCGTCGATCTCTACAGCAAAAGACTGGTTCCCGCCATCGCGATTACAGAACGCTCCAAGCTGGCACTACGTGCATACTGATCAATGGCGTTATGAAAAGGACTTTACTGACTATCAGACCGTGCCACAGAATCCGGCGGAAAACAGCACGGCTCACGGGCATACGATGGATATGCAGGTGAGAGCCGTCCGCCAGGGTTGGCTGCCGTTCTATCCTCAGTTCCCGCAGAATCCACTGGAGCTGGTGAAGGAAGCTCGGGCTGCCGGAGCAGAATCCAACGAAGATGTGATCACGTGGATCGTCGACCGACTGAAAAAGAAGGAGATGAAATTCTCCGTCGAAGATCCGGACGCGGAAGAAAACTGGCCGCGAGTCTGGTTCATCTGGCGTGGCAATGCATTGATGGCCAGTGCGAAGGGGCACGAATACTTCCTGCGGCATTATCTGGGCACGCACGACAACGCGGTCGGCGAAGACATGGCCGAAGGCAGCGTCAAGGAAGTCGAATGGCACAAGACGGCTCCGCAAGGCAAGATGGATCTGGTCGTGGATCTTAACTTCCGCATGGATACGTCAGCCCTGTATTCGGACATCATTTTGCCTGCCGCGACGTGGTACGAAAAGGCGGATCTGAATACGACCGACATGCACAGCTTCATTCATCCGTTGTCCAAGGCCGTGCCGCCGTGTTGGGAATCGAAGAGCGACTGGCAAATCTTCAAGGAGATCGCGAAGAAATTTTCCGAGGTGGCCGCGCCGCATTTTCCGGATCCCGTCGAAGATGTGGTCGCCGTTCCTTTGCAGCATGATTCGGCCGCTGAGATCGCTCAGCCAAATATGGACCAGTGGATCCGTGGCGAAGGCGAAGCGATACCGGGCAAGACAATGCCGAATTTTGCGATCGTCAAACGCGATTACAAAAATGTCTACAACCAGTACGTCTCGTGGGGACCGATGGTCCGCAAGAACGGCCTGGGAGCTCACGGGACGAAGTATTCGATCGAAGAAGAATATGATGAGTACCTGAAGACTCATCGCACCGAAACCTGGGATGGCAACACCTATCCGTCGCTGAAGCAGGATGTGGATGTGTGCGACACGATCTTGAATTTCGCGAGCGTCACCAACGGCGAATTGGCGTATCGATCGTACCAAAACATGGAAGTCAAAACGGGAGTGCCGTTAGTGCAGTTTGGCGAAAAAAGCCGCAGCGTTCGTACGTCTTATCTAGACATTCAAAGTCAGCCTCGCCGCTTCATCAATACCCCGATGTGGTCGGGCCTGATCGAAAACGGTCGGACCTATTCGCCGTTCACATACAACGTGGAAGGCATGGTGCCGTGGCGAACGCTGACCGGACGACAGTCGCTGTATCTGGATCATCCGGTGTATATCGACTTCGGCGAGCATCTGCCGACGTACAAACCAAAGCCACTGCCGACTCAGTACGCGGATCTGCAGTTCACAGAAAACAGCGACGTCACCGGCCCGGTGATCATGCTGAATTATCTGACACCGCACGGCAAGTGGCACATCCATTCCACATACGGCGACAATCAGCGGATGACGACGCTTTCGCGTGGAGTTTATCCGTTGTGGATGAATGATAAAGAAGCCGAAGCGATGGGCATCGCTGACAACGACTGGATCGAGATGTTCAACGACAACGGTGTGGTGGTGACACGTGCTGTGGTGAGTTCCCGCATTCCGCCGGGTATCTGTATGCAGTACCACGCTCCGGAACGAACGATCGGCAATCCGTTGTCACCGCTGCGAAAGAAGCGTCGTGCGGGTGGCCACAACAGCCTGACACGGACAAGATTGAAGCCAAACTTCATGATCGGCGGTTATGGGCAGTTCACATATCACTTTAACTACTGGGGCCCAGTCGGATGTAACCGGGATACGCATATTCTGGTAAGAAGACTGCCCGGCGAGCCGGTGTATTGATCTGTGAAACGGGGCATCACAATGCCCCGTGATTTCGGGCCAACGGCCCAGCCCTATGTCAGCCCAGGGCAACGCCCTGGGTTGTGGAAAAACGACGTCGAAAAGCCCCAACGGGGCGGCTCTAAACTTTCCGAACAATGAACTAAGCTGACTAGTGGCCCGTTGGGGCTACGGCATCTTCTCAAAACCTTTCCTGGGGCGTTGCCCCAGGCTGACATAGAACTGGCCCTTTGGGCCGCAATCGCAGCAAAGCAAACAGGAACAACCCAATGCAGGTTCGCTCTCAAATTTCAATGGTGTTTCATCTCGACAAATGTATCGGGTGTCACACCTGCAGCGTGGCGTGCAAAAACGTGTGGACCGACCGTAAGGGGGCCGAATACATGTGGTGGAACAACGTCGAAACCAAACCCGGCACCGGCTTCCCGACCAAGTGGGAAGATCAGGAGAAGTACAAGGGTGGCTTCGAACTGGACGGCAGTGGGAATCTGAACATCAAGTCCACCAGCAAGACGAAGGTCATTCCCAATATCTTTCATCATCCTCACATGCCGAGTATGGATGACTACTACGAACCATGGACCTACGACTACCAAAACCTATTCAACGCCAAAGAAGGCTCTGACCAGCCGACCGCCGAACCGATCTCGATGATCGACGGCAAGAAGATCGACGTGACGTCGGGGCCAAACTGGGATGATGACCTCGGCGGATCACCCATCTATGCTGAAAACGATCCCAACCTGGCAGGACTCACCGAAGAGCAACGGCAGCAGCTCAGTTCTGTCGAACGACTGGTGTTTTTCTACCTGCCGCGTATCTGTAATCACTGTCTGAATCCCTGCTGCGTTGCATCATGTCCTTCCGGCGCAATCTATAAACGTGGTGAAGACGGTATTGTACTGATCGACCAGAAAAGGTGCCGAGCATGGCGCTCCTGCGTTGCGGCTTGTCCGTATAAGAAGACGTACTTCAACTGGTTCACCGGCAAGAGCGAAAAGTGCATTTTGTGCTATCCGCGTCTGGAAACCGGACAGGCACCAGCGTGTTTCCATTCGTGCGTTGGCCGTATTCGGTATTTGGGCGTGTTGCTGTATGACGCAGAGCGGCTGGAAGAAGTCGCCAAGCTGCCCGACGACCAACTGGTGGAGGGTCAGCGTTCCCTGATTCTCGATCCGCATGACCCACAGGTAATCGCTCAGGCTCTAAGGAACGGAATTTCGGAAGGTGTGATTGAGTCGGCTCAGAATTCACCCGTCTACAAGTTTGTCAAGGAATGGAAGATCGCTCTGCCACCACACATTGAATACCGCACGTTGCCAATGCTGTTTTATGTACCGCCGATGTCACCCGTGCAGGCCAGCAAGGTTGAAGACACGATCACTCATAATAGCGAAAACCTGTTCCACGACATCGACGATTCCCGCGTGCCGATGCAGTTCCTGGCCAACCTGTTTGGAGCCGGACATGAAGGAGTCGTGCGTTACGCACTGGCCAAACAGAAAGCCGTTCGCTGGCACCGGCGAGCCGAAACGGTCGGCGACATTGACCGCGAAACGGCCGACCGCATGTTGCGAGAAGCCAATACGACTCGTGAAGAGGCGGATGCGATCTACAAGTTAACGGCGTTGTGTAAGTTCGAAGATCGGTTTGTGATTCCGCCGATGCATCGCGAACAGGCGATCGAAATGATGAAGGAACCACATGAACACCGAGAAGAAGCCGGCTTCGGTTTCGTGGGTGCTCCACGACGCGGAATTTAATGGATGGCGAGAGACCAGAGACGAGAGAAACAGGCCCAAAGGGCCGGACCTATGTCAGCCCAGGGCAACGCCCTGGGAATCTGATTCGAAGGGAACACCCAGCCCCAAACGGGGCGGCCCTAAACGAATCGCGAACCATCCAACAACAAATAACACCGCCCCGTTGGGGCTACCCACTTTTTTTTGCAAACCGTTGCATGGGGCGTTGCCCCAGGCTGATATAGGGCTGGCCCGTTGGGCCGGAAACCCATCGCCGTAACCTGAACAGCGCCAACTGAAAACTGAACACGAAAATCTTCAATCGAAAATCTTCAATCGAAAATCCACACTATGGCTGGTCCCAAAACACTACGATCCCTCAGCCGCCTGCTGACTTACCCGGACGAACAAACTGTCGAGGCCGCCGAGCTGCTCTACATCATTCTGCAGGGCGAGATTCCCGAAGCGGCGGAGTGTATGTCGCGTTTCGGAGCGTTCCTGGACGAGCACCAGCCGTGGGAAGTCGAAGAAGCCTTTACCGGCACGTTCGACGTCAATCCGGCGTGTGCTCTGGAAGTCGGCTGGCATCTGTTCGGTGAAGAATACGCTCGTGGCCTGTTCATGGTGCGGATGCGCGAAGAGATGCGGAAGTACGGCATCGAAGAAGGCGGTGAACTGCCCGACCACTTCACCCATGTACTGGCCATCATCGGAGCCATGCCGGACGACGAAGCCACAAAGTTCGTCACGGCGTGTGTGCTGCCAGCGGCGAAGAAGATGTTCTCCGCGTTTGAGGGCACCGACAAACCCTACGGCGATGTGGTGCGGTGCCTGGCCCTGATTCTGCATCACGTCTGGGGCGAAGGCGGATCTTTGAGCGACGGATCGGAGTCTGGGCACTTCGACCCCAACTCGATTCCGGAAGGAGTCGATCGGCTGCACGCATTCCCGGTGGCCGACTTTCACCCTGGTGGCGGATGCGGCGGCGGTTGCGGCAGTTCAGAACCAAAAAATCTGGTCCAGCTTGGGCTGACTGTACCATTCGAAAGGAGCGAATCATGACTCACGGGTTACACAATCAATTTCTGTTCGTTGCTTTGCCGTACGTGTGTCTGTTCACGTTCTTTCTGATGACGATCTATCGGTATCGCATGCGGTCGTTTTCGTTTTCCAGCCTATCCAGTCAGTTCCTTGAGAACAAACTGCATTTCTGGTCATGCGTACCGTTTCACTACGGCATTCTTGCCGTCACCGCCGGGCATCTGATCGCGTTCCTGATTCCGCGCAGCATTCTGGCATGGAACGGGCATCCACTGCGGTTGTACATATTGGAAATCTCGGCATTGGTCTGCGGACTGATGACGTTGATTGGCCTTGTCGCACTGATTTTCCGACGAGGTATCACGACTCGTATTCGCAAAGTGACGTCAATCAACGACTGGATTCTGTTTGGCATGCTGCTGGTGCAGATCGCAAGCGGAGTAGGTATTGCAATTTTCCATCCGTGGGGCTCGTCGTGGTTCGCGACCAATATGTCGCCATATCTGTGGTCCATCTTCAAGCTCGACCCCGACATCAGTTACGTCGTTGCGATGCCGCCCCTTGTGAAACTGCACATCATCCTGGCATTTCTGACGATTGGCTTCTTCCCGTTCACTCGCCTTGTTCACCTACTGGTTGTGCCGAATCCATATTTGTGGCGCAAGCCGCAGGTTGTCCGCTGGTACGGTCAGAAGTGATAACTGAAGCAAATACGGCGCACGGAAAATGAGTCCTCAACTATCCAACAAGAACATCGAACCCACGCCGGCAGAAACGCGAACGGCGTGGTGGATTCTGGCTGTCAATACAACGGCATTCACGATCTGTTTCGCAGCGTGGATGATGTACGGTGTGCTAATCACGTGGCTCGTCAACAACGGTGCCTACAAGTGGGGGCCGTCGGAGATTGGCTGGCTGATTGGGATTCCGGTGCTCACCGGTGCGGTTTTCCGACTGCCTCTGGGCATCGCCACCGACAAGTGGGGTGGTCGTATCGTTTATGGTCTGTTGCTCCTGTTCTGCGCAGTGCCGATGTTTCTTACGAGCTACTGCAACGACTACTGGCAGTTCTTTGTGGCTGGTCTGGGATTTGGCTTTTGCGGGACCAGTTTCGCGGTGGGCATTGCTTACACGTCAGTGTGGTTTCCCCGACACCAGCAGGGAACGGCCCTCGGTATTTTCGGAGCGGGCAACGCCGGTGCCGCCATCACCACCTTTTGTGCACCCACGCTTCTGAATTGGTTGACGAAAAATGGTGCCAATCTCGACGGCTGGCGGACATTGCCGAAATTGTACGCGGCCGTGCTGGCAGTGACCGGTGTCGTGTTCCTGCTGACGACGAAGACTCGTCTGGCTCCCGGGAGCGTTGGGAAGACGTTGGTTCAGCGACTGGAACCACTGCGACATATGCGAGTCTGGCGGTTTGGCCTTTATTACTTCTTTGTGTTCGGCGGCTTCGTAGCCCTGGCTCAGTGGCTGGTTCCGTATTACGTCAACGCTTATTCCACAACCGTGGTTTTGGCTGGCATGTTGGCGGCGGTGAATAGTCTTCCGTCCGGAGTGATTCGAGCGTTTGGCGGATGGCTGTCCGACAAGTTTGGTGCTCGCACTGTGATGTATTGGGTGCTGGGGACATCGCTGATTTGTTGTATGCTGCTAATCGTGCCTCAGATGGATATCCGTTCTCCAGGCAGTGGCATCATGTCGAAGGCGGCGGGCACCGTTGTTGATGTCACTGCGTCAGAAATCACGGTTGAAGCGGCAACCGGAGATCGACGTACTTACACGATGAAACAAAAAACAGGCGAACTTGTCAGCGACAAAGAACGCAACTCGCGCGTCCTGGTTATGCCGCGTCAGATGGCATGGCAGGAGTCCGTCGTGGATGTCGGCCAGAAGGTCGCCAACAAAGAACTGCTGGCGCGCGGAGTGACTCAGATTTTCTTTCAGGCCAATATCTGGGTCTTCACCGGACTCAGTCTGATCATTGGTGCCGTCATGGGGATTGGGAAAGCGGCGGTTTACAAGCATATCCCGGATTACTTTCCGGACGATGTGGGCGTCGTCGGCGGCATTGTCGGAGTCCTCGGCGGCCTTGGCGGATTCGTGTGCCCGGTCATCTTCGGTTATCTGCTGGAAGCGACCGGTCTATGGACGTCGTGCTGGATGTTCTTTGCTGTGGTGGTCGTTGTCTGTCTGATCTGGATGCACCTCGTTATTCAGAAAATGCTGAGAACCGAAGCTCCGGAACTGGCTCGCCGAATGGAAGGTGCGCATGCGCCCGTGATGGGAGGGAGTCGATGAAGATGATACTTCAACAGCAGTCTTGTGAGCGGCAAGGCGCTCGATTTGAAAGTACGACAGGCTTCCAGCCTGTCATTGAACGGGACTCGACAGGCTGGAAGCCTGTGCTACCTTACATGATGCACCAAAATCGAGTGTCATTGGGCTAGCGCCTTGCCGCTCACTTAATTGCTCGAGCAATCCTAACTAATACCCAGCACCTTAAATCCGCTGAAACCAAAAAACTAAACCTACTGACTCTATGGCCGCAACACCGACAACCTGGGATGCCGAAGACACCGCCTTTTGGGAATCGGAAGGCAATCGCATCGCGAATCGAAACCTTTGGGTTTCGATTCCCAATCTGCTGTGTGGTTTTTCCATGTGGATGTACTGGGGCATGGTTGTCAAAATCATGCAGCGGCTGCATTTTGCCAACACGGAAATGTTCAACTTTACGTTCCACAACAACGGACAGCCGCACGACGAAGCCGGCTATCGCGCATTGCTGTTCACTCTGCCAGCCGTTGCGGGCCTGGCCGGAGCGACATTGCGAATTCCCAATTCCTTTATGATCGCGATCTGCGGCGGACGCAACGTCAAGTTCATGACAACGGTCCTGCTGATCATTCCGGCGCTGATTACAGGCTGGGCGCTGCAGCAACCAAACGCACCATTTGGTCTGTTCATCGTGCTGGCTGCGATGTCCGGCGTCGGTGGCGGCGCGTTTGCATCCAGTATGTCGAATATCTCGTTCTTCTTCCCCAAAAGGATGCAGGGACTGGCCTTGGGATTGAACGCCGGGCTGGGCAACGCGGGCGTCAGCATCATGCAGTTTCTGCTGCCGTGGTCCTTCACGTTTGGCATGTTCGGAAGTTTCGGCGGCGATCCGCAGAGTTTTGTGGTCGATGGAAACGCTCAGCAAATGTGGATCCAGAACACAGCGTTTGTCTGGGTTCCGGTCATGACATTGTTCGCCATCGCTGCCTGGTTCCTGATGCGCAATCTGCCACAGCACAACTGCGGATCAACTCCGGGAGCGATCGGAAAATATCTGTGGCTGGAAACGATTGGCTTCATCGGATCAGCCGCTGGTATCGCCATGCTGATTTATGTGAAGCTGCCGGTCCCCGAACTTGTACAAACGTTTCTCGTACTGATCGTGACCGTCGCCGTCACAATGGCTGGCATGAAATTCATGACGCCACGGGCGATTCAGGGGCCACTCAACAAGCAATTCACCATCTTCAGCAACAAGCACAATTGGGTGATGACGTGGCTGTACGTGATGACCTTTGGCTCATTCATTGGATATGCCAATGCGTTCCCTAAACTGATCGATGATATTTTTGTCACACCCACCAACGGCCTGGATACTCGACACTACATCTGGATCGGTGCGGCAGTGGGAGCATTTATTCGTCCGGTGGGCGGCTGGCTCGCGGACAAATTCGGCGGCGCACGAGTGACTCAGTGGGATACGTGGATCATGGTGTTCTCCACAATTCTTGCCGGGTACATCGTGTCGCTGGCGGGAAAGAGTGGCAAGCCGGAACAGTACTTTATTCCGTTTCTTGTGACGTTCGTCGTGCTGTTCGCGACGACGGGTATTGGAAACGGATCCACGTTCCAGATGATCCCCATCATCTTTTCCAAAGAACAGGCGGGGCCCGTGCTTGGCTGGACATCAGCGATCGCTGCCTATGGTGCCTACCTGATTCCGACAATCTTTGCCTCGCAGATCAAGGCCGGTACGCCGGAATATGCTCTGTATGGCTTTGCCGTCTATTACGCCAGTTGCCTGATTGTCAACTGGTGGTTTTATGCTCGTAAGAATGCAGAAATCAAATGCTGATAAGAGGCCACTGAGATGCACCGAATCATTATCACAATCGTTTTGCTGATTGGGCTGTGCTACAGCCTGATTGTGCTGGCGTACGGCCTTGCGGACTGGCGACTGCCCGACAATCAACGGGGGTATTCACCGCCACAGCCGATCAGTTACTCGCATCGTCTGCACGCTGGGGAACTTGGCATCGATTGCCGCTTTTGCCACACCGCAGCCGAACATGGCCAGCATGCTGGCATCCCATCGACGGATGTCTGCATGAAGTGCCACAAATTCGTCACCAGTTCGTTTGATGTGCTGCAGGAAGAGATCACGCAGGCGGACAAGGAAAAACGCAAGCCGACACCCATTGTCTCCGCCGAACTGCAGAAGTTGTATGACAGTCTCGGCCTGGAAGATCCAAAGTTGCCAAATCCCGATGCGGCTGCGAAGTCCATTGAGTGGGTGAAGATTCACAATCTGCCGGACTTCGTCAGCTTTAACCACAGTGCGCATGTGACGGCTGGCGTCGAGTGTCAGAAGTGCCATGGTCCCGTGGAATCGATGGAACGAGTGCGGCAGTTTGAATCATTGTCGATGGGCTGGTGCGTGAGCTGCCATCGTGAATCCACAGAAAAAGGAATCGGCGGACACGCCGTCAATGCGTCATTGAACTGCTCGGTGTGCCACCATTGAAGAGGAAGCCGCATGGATGTGAGTGCAACCCTTTCCTTCAGCGACCATGGGAAAGTCGAACTACGAAAAAGTATCGCGCATCGTTGCGCAAGTCCCTTCTCCCCCTGGCAAGGGGGAGAAGGTGGCCGGAGGCCGGATGAGGGGGTTGACCTGTTTTATTATCAAACGATGTTGAAGAACAAATGAAGAAATCCCCCTCACCCTAACCCTCTCCCCCGTGGAACAGTTGTGAAGATGGCAAATCGAATGCGGGGGAGAGGGGACAGTCGCAAGAACAGTCAATGCGTCATTTCTCACCGCGCGAAATATTACAAAGAGAACACCGGCCCGATGGGCCTGAATGAACGACCAATGAACACTCCCAACAACAACTCAACAAATCATCGCGGTGCGAACGCTTCCGTGCCGGTTGGCGTGATCCTGACTGAAGCGGAGTCCTCCGGATTCAGCCGCCGACGGTTTCTTGAAGCGGTCGGGTTCACGCTGTCGCTCACGGCATTAAACGGCTGCAGTCGGCCAGGCGCAGAATTGGCGATTCCGTTGCCCCATCAGCCGGAAGGCATGATTCCCGGCAGGACGCAGTCGTACGCCTCTACCTGCGCCGGTTGTCCGGCAGCCTGCGGCCTGCTGGCTGGGGTGCGTGACGGTCGTCCACTAAAGATGGAAGGCCTGCCCGAGCATCCGCTTTCGAAGGGGGGATTGTGCGCGGTTGGTCAGGCGCTCCCGCTGGGGCTTTATGACAGCCATCGTCTGCAGCAACCGCTGGAGCAGGGCACTTCGTCCGACTGGAAATCCGTCGATCAGCAAATCCGGAACAAGCTGGATGAAATTGCTGCCTCTGAAGGAGTCGTACGTTTTGTCACATCGACAATCACCAGCCCAACGCTGCAGGCCTCGATCGACACGTTCCTGAAACGCTTCAAGAATGGTCAGCATATCACGCTCGATTCTGTGAGTTCCTCTGCCATTCTCGACGCGCACGAAAAGACACATGGGGCGAGAATTCTGCCACATTACCTGCTGGACAAGGCCAGAGTGATTGTTTCGTTTGGTGCCGACTTTCTGGGGACATGGATTTCGCCGGTGGAATTTACTGCCGCATGGCGAATGGGTCGAATCCCCACCGCCGAGCATCCAGAAATGTCGTACCACGCGCACTTTGAAGGACAGATGACGCTGACCGGCAGCAACGCCGATCGCCGCTATCGAGTTGCTCCGGATGGGTTTGGGGCTGTGCTGAATCATCTGTATGTTGAGTTGGCTGGTCGAGTGGGCGAATCGCCATCGCGCGACGGGCTGACCCAATCGCCGATTTCTGACGACGATCTTTCAGCCCTCGTCGATCGGCTGTGGAATGTGCGCGGGCAAAGCGTGATTCTTTGCGACAGCCAGGACGTTGCCGTTCAGGTCGTCGTGAACGCGATCAATAATGTACTCGGCAACTACGGTAAGACTCTGGATGTTGCTCGCCCCAGTCGGCAACGGCAAGGCAATGATCAGGAAGTGCTGCAGTTGGTTGATGATCTAAAAGCTGGCAAAGTGTCGGCTCTCTTCGTCGCGGGAACGGATCTGACTCACAATCTGCCAGATCATGATAGACTGGCGGGAGCGATCAGCAAGGTTCCACTTGTCGTCAGCCTTGCTGAACGGAAAGACGACTTCGCGTCGCTGGCGCATTTCGTTTGCCCTGATCAGCATCCACTCGAAGCCTGGATGGATGCCGAACCAGTCAGCGGCCTTGTCAGCCTTTCGCAGCCACTGCTGCAACCGCTGGGAGCAACGCGTTCGATTCTGGAAAGCCTCGCACGCTGGTCCGGGAAGGAAGAGACCGCCTACGACATTTTGCGCGCTTCCTGGGAAACCAACATCCTGCCGCGTGCCGCTGACAACAAGAAAGCGTTCCGCGAATTTTGGGATCAATCGGTCCACGAAGGCTTTGTTGAAGTGACTCCGGTTCAATCGGAAGTCGGTGAATTCAGCACGGAGGCCGTCAGTCTTGTGCCCAGCGTGGCAACGACCGACGACTATTGTCTGACGCTGTATTCCCGCATTGGCCTGACCGACAGTCGTCATGCTCACAATCCGTGGTTGCAGGAGTTGCCTGATCCCGTGACCAAAGTCACGTGGGATAACTATGTGTGCGTTTCACCAGCAACGGCGGAGAAGCTCAAGCTGATCGATGGCGATGTTGTTCGCGTCGCTACGGCTGACGATGGAGTCAGTATCGAACTCCCGGCACTCATTCAACGGGGACAACATGATCGAGTCCTCTCGATCGCGCTCGCATACGGCGTCACGGGCACCGATCGCTTTGCCAACATTGGACCGCAGTGGTTCGAAGGCAGGCCGACCGTGGAGAAAGGCGAACTGGTCGGCAGGAACGCGGCTCCACTGATCAAAGCGAGCAACGGAACGCTGCACCTTGTTCGCAACGACGTCACGCTTAAGAAGACAGGTGCCCGACGTGATCTGGCATCGACACAGGAACATCATTCACTGGAAATCCCGAAGAATGTCGCGCCGCACGGTGCTGAAGTGCGAGACATTGTGCAGTTGACGACACTTCCAGCCTTCGCGAAAAATCCAGAAGCAGGAAAGGTTGAACATCATTTCGGCCCGGAGGTTCAACTTTGGCCTGCGGATCATCCGAAGAATGGGCATCGCTGGGGCATGACGATTGATCTGAACGCATGCACGGGATGCTCGGCGTGCCTCGTCGCGTGTCAGTCTGAGAACAATGTCCCTGTTGTGGGCAAAGATGAAGTGCGACGGCAGCGGGAAATGCACTGGCTCCGTATCGACCGATATTACGCAGGCGACGATGACGATGTGTCCGTGTCGCACCAGCCGATGATGTGTCAACACTGCGACAACGCTCCGTGCGAAACCGTCTGTCCAGTATTGGCAACAGTACACAGTGACGAAGGGCTCAACGAACAGGTTTACAACCGCTGCGTTGGAACGCGTTATTGTGCCAACAACTGCCCGTACAAAGTTCGACGATTCAACTGGTTTGAGTATCCGCACCCGGATTCACTGGTCAACCTGGCTCTGAACCCTGACGTTGCCGTGCGTTCGCGAGGCGTGATGGAAAAATGCTCGATGTGTGTGCAGCGCATCGAAGAAGGCAAAATCGACGCCAAGCGCCGAGGGGAGCCGGTTACTGACGGTGAGATCAAGACCGCCTGCCAGCAGTCGTGTCCCGCTCAGGCAATCAGGTTTGGCGACTTAAACGACACGGTCAGCGCAGTACACGCCGATCAGGAGGATCCTCGTCGCTACGGCGTTCTGGAAGAGTTCAATTTTCAGCAGAGCGTCTCGTATCTTCGTGTTGTGCGAAACCGGGATGATATTAAAGGGGAAGAACTACAAGAAGGCAGCGTTCATGCGCATGGATAGCGTGAGTAGCAGCACGATCGCGTTCCGCCCCGAAGGGGCAACCCTATGTCAGCCCAGGGCAACGCCCTGGGAGATGAATCAAACGAATGGCGCAACCCCAAAGGGGCGGCCCTAAACCAATTAGGTCGAACACATGAATCAAATAGGGCCGCCCCGTTGGGGCTATCGACATTATCAAACCAATTCCTGGGGCGTTGCCCCAGGCTGACATGGGGCTGGCCCGTTGGGCCGGAATCACAATCGACCATCGAAAATTACAACCATCCAACCGTGAACCATCATGTCTGAAACCTCACATCTTCGACCACCACTTATCACCGGCGACAAAACACTTGGCGACGTCACGCATGACATCTGCGCGCCGATGGATCGCACGCCAACGAGCCTTTGGTACGGAGCATTCCTTGTTTCGCTAACGGCCCTGATCATTGGCGTAGTGGCCGTGTCGTACCAGATTGCAACGGGCGTCGGCACCTGGGGGCTGAACAAGACTGTCGGCTGGGCGTTCGACATCACGAACTTCGTGTTCTGGGTCGGCATCGGACACGCGGGCACATTGATTTCCGCTGTGCTGTTTTTGTTCCGACAAAAATGGCGCACGGCGGTCAACCGCTCTGCGGAAGCGATGACTCTGTTCGCGGTGATGTGTGCCGGAATCTTTCCTTTGATTCATATGGGGCGCCCGTGGCTGGCCTACTGGATGATGCCCTATCCGAACACTCGAGGGTCGCTGTGGGTCAACTTCAAATCGCCACTGCTGTGGGACGTGTTTGCAATTTCGACGTACCTGGCGATCTCGGCCGTGTTCTGGTACGTCGGACTGATCCCGGACATGGCCA
>Ga0154020_10001928_pt1 | contig 25341 bp, 20 predicted proteins | sample Klosneuvirus_201_FD_109709 | JGI IMG/M metagenome (GOLD analysis project Ga0154020, IMG submission 109709) | Active sludge microbial communities from wastewater, Klosterneuburg, Austria - Klosneuvirus_20160825_MG | ecosystem: Engineered > WWTP > Aerobic digester > Activated sludge | place...
GTTCATGGACCCCAAAGAGTCACTCTTTCGCCTGATGCCAGCACTCAAGCCTGGCGGAATTATTTCCGTCAGCGCACTAAAACCGCAAGCTGATATCGACGCCGTTATGGCGCAAGTCCGATCTGAACTGGAGACAGCTGGAGAATATGAACGCATCAAAAACCAATTCAATCATGTCTTAGAGTTTGAAAAATCCCGCTGCAGCGAGAGGCCAGAGAGGTTTCACACGGCAGAAGAGATTCAGGACATTCTTATAGGTGCAGGATATTCTGAGATTCTCGAGGTCGTTGATGGCGTCTGGGGCGGTCAGGGCGTGTTCGTTACCGCCCGGAAACCCGTGTAAGTAGGCGTTGGCGCGAAAGTGCCAACGACTTATTCAGCTTGGCCTTCTGCGTCGCGTCCATTATATTGGGCTGCCTGATTAGCCGATCACAGCCCATTCCGCGATTCAACGAAGGAGTCACCAGTGGCAGAAGCCAACCGCAAAAAAGAAGTTCAGGAAGCTCAAAAATCGATTGATTTTTCGAAAAACAAATACCAGATCGAACTTGAAACCGGCATGGGAAAAATCCTGCTGGATATGTATGCCGACATCGCTCCCGGACACTGCATGAACATGCTCGGCCTGGTAAAGATCGGCTTCTACAACGGCATTAAATTTCACCGGATCGTAAAAAACTTCGTCATCCAGGCGGGATGTCCGGATGGACTCGGCTCGGGCGGGCCCGGCTACAAAATCAACCAGGAGTTCAACCCGACAAAACATGTCCCGGGAATTCTTTCCATGGCGAGGACCTCTGACCCTAACTCCGGTGGATCGCAGTTTTTTCTTTGTCTTGAAAATGTCCCTTTCCTTGACAATCAATATACAGTCTTTGGCAAAACGGCAGACGAAGCCAGTCTTCGCGTCGTCCTGGACATTGGAAAAGTTCCCTGCGGCCCCGGCGACCGGCCGGTTGAAGATGTCGTGATCAAATCGGCGCGCGTCCTTGAGTCGCCAAAATAATGGGATGGATGTTCCTTGCAGCAGCCATAACCTTTGAGGTTCTAGCGACGTCTTTTATGAAAATGTCAGAGGGGCTCTCCCGCCCCTGGCATTCAGCCGCCATGACCGTATTCTATCTGGCGGCTTTTTCCTGCCTCGCCCTTGCACTTAAAACCGTCGAACTCAGTGTCGCTTATGCCATCTGGTCAGGAGTCGGAACCGCCGCCATTGCTGTGATAAGCTTTTATATGTTTAAAGAACCTATGCCTTGGATCAAGGTTGTCTCACTGGGGCTTATTGTGGCTGGCGTTGTGGGGTTAAATATTGGCGGTGGAACGCGATAGTTCTGAGCGACGCGGGCTCCTGAACATGATTATTGCGAGCTTTCTCTTCGCTGCCATGGCGGGTTTTGTCAATGCGGCACTCCTTCACGAGCCGCAGCTTTCAGCCCTGGTTGCCAGTTTTATCCGTATCGTTGTCAACCTCCTGATCCTCATCTTCGTAGCACTCCACACTCATGATCTACGGGGACTTGCCGGAGATTTTCGCTTGTCCCTCTGGCTCCGTGGAGTCTTTGGCAGCATGTCCCTTATTTGCAGCTTTGCTGCAATTAAAGCCATCGGCATGGGAGAAGCGGCTTTTTTGCACGCAAGTAACGGCGTCTTTGTTGCACTCTTGAGTCCTGTCCTTCTGAAACAGCGCAATAACCTTAAGTCCTGGATCGCGATCCTTGGATCGATCGCCGGGCTCTATTTGCTATACCAGCCACGCCTCGATGACGCGCACCCTTGGGGGAGAGCGCTTGCTGTTACTTCTGGTTTATTAGCATCTCTCGCCTACATGATGATCGCCTTTGCCGGCCGGACCAATAAACCCTCGACTGTCGTCTTCTATTTTTGCGCGGCCGGAACCGCCGTTCATCTAATTGGCTTTAGTTTCATAGAAGTCACCTGGCCGGCGACCTCTACTGGATGGTCCTATCTGATTGCTGCCGGGGTTTTGGCAAGTGCCGCCCAGATTTTTTTGACACGTTCATACCAGACAGGACTCGCGTCGACTAACGCCGCCACCAGCTACCTTTTGCCCGTGCTGAATCTATTGATCAGTGTATCCATTTTTGGAAATTTGCCTGACCCGGCCGGATGGCTAGGTGTCTCTATCGTCCTTATTTGCGGTGTGCTGTTGCCACTGGTAAAATGGAGGCCGCGCCTGGGTTCGGCTCCATGAAGTTTGCCCGGCCAGATCAGACACTTTAGGGGAACATTCTGAGACCTGCATTTACCAAGCTCGCCGCACGCTTTATCAACTTTTACCCTCCGCTGTTTGGGGCGGGTATTCGCGTGGAATATCTGAACAACGATCTCTCAGCGGTGCGTGTGACCATGCGGTTAAGTATATTTAATCGCAATATCGTTGGGGTTCATTTCGGTGGGTCCCTTTACTCTATGTGTGATCCGTTCTATATGGTGATCCTCATGGTGAAATTAGGCCCCGATTACATTGTATGGGATAAATCCGCTTCAATCCGGTTTCGGCGACCCGGCCGGGGTACTGTTTCAGCAACGTTTGAAATTCCTGATACACAGATAGCGGACATTAAATTTAAAGCTGACAATCATGAGAAAGTTGAACCTCAATTCACGGTGAAAGTCTTGGATGATGCGGGAGAGACAGTCGCTGAAGTCACCAAGATTCTTTCGGTCCGGCGTAAGCCGGCGGTTGGTAATTCGACCCCCGAAAAAAAATTGGGGAACTCTGAGTAAAGGGGTCGAGAGAATCTCTCTGATAAAATCGCGCATAAATATAATTCAACCGCTCCTCGCGCAGTAAATGTCTGGGTAACTCCAATTTTAATTCACCAGCATAATACTGTTTGCTATCCATATATTCCCGCATATCACTGCGCTCATAAAAGTCGAAGTCACCCACAATTCTGCCATTGACGATCCATTCAAACCGATGAGGAATCTGATCAACGTCAGGTTCGAAAAACCGTGCGACAAGCATGATGTCTCCGGCGGGTAGCTTGCGGGTTTCTGTCTCTTGCCCCATCTGCAACCAGGATCCGTCTCCAAGCTGAGCTTGCGCCGTAAACTGCAGCAACCTGCTGCTCGTTGCGTAGAACCGCCTCTGCACCAAAGCTTCCATCACCGATTCCCGACTTAGATGATTTAGCAGAAGCACCATTCGATTGGTGCCGCCGGATCCCCAATTAAACCCGTGGTTGTCCTGAGCTGAAACCGATCCAAGTCTCCACCCAAGCTCAAGTGCCTCATCGATAAACGGCTGTGTGCCAGAGAAACCGTCAAGGAAGTGCCGATAACCACCCCAGTGAATCACCTCTATTCCAGCCATTTTCTTCATCGCCCCTGGATGCGGGCGAAACTGCGCGAATTCGTAGGCCGTCGCGTTGTCCTTCTGTTGAAGAGGGTGCGAAAAGAAAACAACCGCGCCTTCACCACCAGGTCCACTGAGCCAATCGTAAAATTGACTGAGGCGCGCGCACTTGAATGCCGAACAAACGCTATTCGATTCGATCACTGTGTAGTGCCCAAACGCCGGGCTTGAGTACTCAAACCCGGCCAGCGCGACAAAAGTGCTGGAGGTAAAAACTTTTGCGATATCCTTAAGATCTCTCCAATTCCGGTCCTGATCAAAAAGCCAAAATTCAGGGTGGTCTGTAACTGCCATAAAATCGAGGTGAGCCACGTCCCTTGCATGGGCGAACGCGGTTGCCGGATCCCCTTTACCATCCGACCAGCCGGTGTGTGTATGAAGGTTACCAAAATACGGGCGAAATGACGTGCCAAGAGTTATGGCACTATCCTCCCTGGCGTGAATAGCATCGGGCTCAAAGGTCTCCTGCGGCGCAAAAGTACTCTCCGGTGCATTGGAAACAATGAGGCCTCGAGGTTTTCTGATGACAAACATTTGCGGAGTCGATGTTTGCAAAACCTCCTGCCACAAAAGAGGTCTGAATTCGAGCTGCACCTTTTGATCCGACTGATCGCCGCGCGGCATCCCTTGTGGCACGGCATGACGAAAATGCGGCATGATGCCGTACCGGGCCACCAGGAATACCAACACAAAGAGACTTGCCGCGATCAGTCCCGACCTCAGACCCTTCCTGAAAAGCCTTTTAGCGCTGAATCCGGTCTTCACGGAACATATTTTCCTATGGTCCAGGCGAACGGACGGTCATCATGCCCCTGCACAACAATTTCGCCACTCTGAAATTTGTTGAAATGATCCCCAAACCACCGGCTGTCATAGTGTCCAGTTTCGCCTATCGCCAAAACGGTACAGCCAGCCAAATCCGTCAGCTGATCCCTGAAATGGTAATAGTATCTTCCAGTCTCCATCGACCAGACTTTCGGACGGCCCGGCAACGCAAATGCCAGCTGCGCAACTGAGTACCAGCGCATTGATGCCCAAGCAAACGGCTTTGGGCAGGTCTCCCGGTCCGGAGCTGCGAGTCTCGCCGCCGTATGAGCCAGCTCAGCCACACGCAAATCGGACACGAGTGGACTCCAGACGGTCATTTCCCCCAATCCACCCGGTCGATTGTTCGTACCGGTGATAACCATGTTCCTGACATACGGGACGCCAACGCAAATCGCCAAAACCAACGAAAACGCACCGGCGAATAGAGCATTCATGCTCCACAATCGCGGCCAGCGGGGCTGCCTTAGTGCGGCCAACGGAATCAATAACCACATTGAAGGAACAAGCCAATGAGGAAGGATCTGCTTGAATGGAGCCAGTGCGATGATAATCGCCATCAATGGAAACGCACCGGCAATGAGTACGGCTTCTCCGCTGGTGAGGCCACTCCATGTCCGAATCTGAATGACGCGCGCAAGCGGCGATGCAATCAGATGCCAAAAAAGGTAGGGGCTAAAAAAAACAATCAGCCCTAAAAGAAGCCGCGCCGCGAACAAGGGTTGAAAATGTAGCCCGCCAAATCCATGAGAGGCCTGGAAAGAAAAAGAAGCCATTTGATGCTGGAGGTTCCAGACCCAAACCGGCGTGCACATCAGAAATCCAGTTAGAATAGTAGCAATCCAAAAATATTTATCTGAAGCAAGTTCAGTCCGACGAAGCCATATGAGCGCAAAAATAAGTCCACCGCACAACGCAACCGCATGATATTTGAACAACCCAGCAGACCCACAGAGTACTCCGAGAGCTATGCCATCCCCTGCTGAAAGTCCAGGACCGCGGGCAAATGGGGGCGATTTCTTCTCCTCCGGCAACAGCTTCGACAGCACCATCCAAGCAACAAACGAGACAGCCACGAGTAATCCGGCATCCGGCATCAGAAAAATTCCGCCAAGGCTCACGACTGGAGCAAGCTGTGTCAACACCATCACCCGGTGCAGAACCGCCGAAGCAGAGGTAGCATCTATCCTCTCACGCCCGATGCGCCCTACGATCGCCAGCACAATCAACGTGCCCAAACAGTGCAAAATAGGAATTACGGCGCGCACAGACAGCAGCCCTAAGGCACTTTGCTCCCCATCGAGCCCCCAGCTCAGTCCTCGCGCTACCAATCCCCCCAGCCAATTGCCGGCTACAGCAAGCCATGAGACTCCTGGCGGATGGTCATAGTAGGAAAGCTGCAAAGCTCGGCCCCAATCCCAATAGTAGGCCTCGTCATTGGCCAAAGGAACCATTCCTGCGAAGATATATCGCAGAGTTGTAGCCAGAATGATCCAACTAAGGGCGAGACGACCAAGGCGATGGTCGCTGATCCATTGAATGTCCCTGAAAAAGGCCCGCAAATTCTTCTCCGACCATGCCGCAGGATATTGTATCTGAAAATATCGCCGCTGACAGGCTCATTACTTTTTCTGACTACGAGCCTTTCGCAAGGTATGTGACCTCTCGGTGGCTATCGCCACTGCATTCATCATCATTGCACGGATCCCGTGACTTTCCAGCTCGTGAATTCCACTAATTGTGGTTCCTCCGGGAGTCGTAACTTGATCTCGTAACACCGCCGGGTGCAAACCGGTAGATCGCACTAACATAGCTGATCCCAAAACCGTCTGAGTAGCGAGCGCCGCGGCGACATCACGCGGTAACCCCATGCGCACACCACCATCTGTAAGTGCTTCAATCACAATATAGATAAAAGCAGGTCCGCTACCAGACAGGCCCGTGACCGCATCCAACAACTCTTCCTTGACCCACACCTGAGTCCCGACTGCTGCAAAGACTTTTCCCGCCATGTCGCGGTCTGAATCGGTGGCAACTTCGTTCGCAGACATGCCTGTGGCTGCAGCTCCCACCATCGCTGCGATATTTGGCATTGCCCGGATCACTGGCCCTTTGAACCCAAGACACGCCGAGACTTCCGCCATGGTCACACCGGCCAGAAGTGTCACGACCAGAACACCCTCCGCAGGAAGATATTTCCTTACTTTTTCGCCCACTGAATCCAGGTCCTGCGGCTTAATACACATAATGATGACATCGGTCAGCCCGGCGCTTCGCTTGGCATTCTTCGGCCAAAACAAGGTTGCTGCTGCCTCGATGCTTTCGAAGGTGGTCAACCTTGGAATTTCAACGTTCAAGCCATTTATTTTCGTGGAATTCTGGTCCACACAGTACATAGGCACCGCCGGCATCGCGCGGTTCAGCCCTCTGATCAGGGAAGACCCCATGTTTCCGCATCCAACGACAAAAAATCGACCAATTCCCTGCGATACTGTTTTGCGCACATCATCCCCCAATGGCTGGTCGACGCAGCCGACGTAAACTTTTAACTAATGCTCTAACTTCTTCCTTCGAAACTGGTCGATCTGCATAGATTGCAGCTTCTAACGTCTGATCGAAAGACTTGATTAGCGAAGGTGCAAAACCAACATCAATCAAGCGTTGATGAAACAGACGGAACGACTCACCTGGGCTCCTCGTGTACCCGTACTTCCTAACTTTCATTGCTAATGCGCTGTAAAATCGCGGCAGGTCCTGGGTTTCACGACGACGCTTGATCACCCTGACCAACACCCAAAACATAACCAACATGGCAAAGCCAAGGACACTTAACTCCTTAATTGAATCATCAAAAGTAAAGTCACTAATTTTAAACAATTTCCTAAAATCAATTGCCACAACATTCTCGGCTAACTCTCGCTGGGTCTCCGGGTTAAAATCCACAATGTACCGATAAAACCAGAAATTCACAGCGCTGACGTAGTGCTTAAAGTCAGCCATCAGGCCGCCAGGGGTGGATACCGCAACAAAAGGCGTGGGATCGAAGGTAATCCATCCTACGTCAGGCAGCCACAGCTCAACCCATGCGTGCGCATTCTGTTCCTGCACTTCCAGCAACTGTGTCACGGCATTAAACACCCCACCTCTGTATCCGGCAACTGCCCGCGCCGGAATACCCATAGTCCGGAGATAAAGAACCGAGGCAGATACAAAATACTCGCAATGGCCTTTTTTCTTGACGGTCAGAAATTCCTTTAAAGCGTTGTTGGAATCAAACTCATTCTCGAGACTCACCCCGAACTCGGATCGAAAATGCCGCCCAAGCTGCTGCAGTATCTGCAGAACGGAAAGTGAGGCATTGGCAGATCCAACACCGGCAACCCACGCGGCAAACCACTCAGCATTTTTTATCTTAGAAGGGACTTCTGTGACGATGTCTCTAACCTGTTCCTGTATGCCAGGAAAAAAATATATATCCCGCTGTCCCGGGGCTATGGACATCGCCTCTTTGACTGCAGCCACGGTTATCTGGTCAACATATTTCGGCATCTGGAACGGTGAAACAGACATCTCATAGGTATAACGTCCCGGGTCCGATCTCTGGTAGACGATGTTCCTGTTTAAATCGACTGTCATTTGGTCCACAATCAGAGCCTGCGGTGAAAGCTCCCTCAGCACAAGAGGCACGAAAAACGCTTTTGCAGATGATGGCTCTCGATAGATTTTCAGCGACACGCTCTCAATTGAGTGAGCCGTTGAGGTTCGTAAGTCGGAAATTTCACGGAGAGGCTTTGTGGAAGTCTTCGCCGACTCCCAGTTTTTTCCATCAAAAATCTCCAGGGAATTTCCACGGAAAAGCAAATGAGGTCCCTCTGTCGACAGCCAATCACGATTTTCGCTCTCCACCCAAAATGCAACGGTCGATGTTTCGTTTAGTATGCCGCCTCCCGACAGAGAAATGCTGTCGGTGTAGCCGACCTGGTTTCCATTTTTCGAAGCTCCGAAACTGATTGCCAGCGCTTTCATGCGCGGAAACACCACGAAAATGACAGAGGTCACCAGCACAGCCGCTGGAAATGTACGCAGGAGCAGGTAAAAATATTTTGGCGGGAGTCCTTCACCAAGTTCGCGCTTGTCTTTAGCGAGAAAATAGAGTTTTGCAGCATTTAGGTTGAAAACAGCCACCATTAGCATCACTACGAAGATGGCGTAGGACTCAACCCGTTCAGACAAGAGAAGCGCACCCAGGCCCAATATGACCATTGTCAGCACCGACAGCCAGTAGCCCCTCGGTCGGGTGTGATCATATACGAAAAAAGGTACGACTCCGCATAGAGCTTCTGCGATCGCCATGAACCAGTCTTTATGGCTGAAGTAGCTGTAAAAGCCGGAAACGCACATGAGCAAGGGTACAATAGTATAGAAAATGTGTCGCAAGACAGGACTTCGCGACAGCGGCACCGTGATCCTTGTCAGCGCGGCGATGCCAAGGAAGGCGGACATCGCAATAATCGGAATCGATGCAACTTTGCTGTAGACTGCGAGCACCATCGCAAGTCCGTAAAACGCGCGAAAGGTCACGCGATAGTAACCACCAACTGAGGCGGATCCTATGTACGACGAAAAAGTTCGTTTAGCAGCCATCAGGTCTCTCGCATTTCAAACCTTGACACTACGGACTCCTCCACCCCACTGGTGGTTTTTCCCAGAGATCTCCAGAACTATCGGAACACCGGATACTTCACGGGTCAGAGGTATATCCGGAACAGTCATCTCAGAAATTCCGCCACGCTGAAAAAAGTGGGGCAGCGAGGCGATATACGCTACGATCTTGTCGGCTCCGTAAACAAATTGTCCATCCATCGTCTCTAGATAGCAGTTTCTCTCATAGCGTTCAGCTAAAGCACAGGCTGTGCGGATGGACTTGAGATGAAATTCGTATTCTTCCAATGTGGTTGAATGACGGATTAGCGTCCAGTTACTTCTAATCAGCAGGCTAAAATCAGCGGAAGTTGACCTATAGTCTTTCACAACCCACAGATGGGCCGGTCGTCCTGCGCTTTTCTTCCAGTCTATATGACGCGATCCCATCGCACCCTGGTAGGGAACGTGTGTATGAAATTCCACCTCATCACTCAACTGGGCTAGCTCTGTACGAAACTCACGGTTAAGAGTCTGAAAAAGAGCTTCATCTGTTGCTGGCGCAGACACTAAGACCCCAGTGATTTTAATGGACTTAAATTTATTGATGAACCCAAAGGGGAAGTTTGTTTTTACCACAAGTGTCAATTCCGAATACCTTCCTCTTGGCAATCCGGTGCATTGACACTCGCAGGGCTTCGTCGAGTCAGGTGCCATGGTCAGGATGCTTCCTTGTCCAATCGCATGTGGGGTATCACGCAAAAACCGAAATGTAGGATTGGCACTATGCAGTTCAAATTCCAATCCATATAGCGAGACATGCCGATGACCGTTGATCGCATAGACTGTCAGCGCGAAGGGCAGGTCAGCTACAATGGACTTTGAGGAAAATTGCCGCGCAGTGCCATGGAGGATGGTCGACTCAGAGAGGATTCCCGACACGACTACCAGTGCCAGACCCAGGCTCAGAAACATAAACATGCCGTTTGAGCCAGTATTTACTGCAACCATTCCGATTCCAAAAACAAATAAAATCGCGTACCACCCCGATTTTGTGAACGATATCCCACGATTTACTGTGCGATAGTACATGCGGATTCCACTTCTATTCCTGGATTATTCCAGAGGCACAGACTCGGTAAGCTCAAGTATGACCGGATCGGATTTGGATCCATTTCGCGTGACAACCCTGTGCGCGAGGCATGGTACCGCGATAGCGATCAGATCATCCGGAATGACATAGCTACGCCCCTCCACCATCGCGCGGGCACGGGCCATGCGTATCCATGAAACACCACCACGCGTCGACACCCCGAGCTCAAGTTTGTCATTGTGCCGCGACGCATCGACAAATCTTTTCACATAAGCTACGACGCGATCAGACAGGTGAATGGATTCGAGTACTTCACGCATCTCCGTCATTTCAGCGACCGTCACGACGTCGGACTTGATTTGAGCCAAGGGGTCCAGTGATGACAGACGAAACACCTCCTGCTCTCTCATGCGCGACGGATAGTCCAGTTTTAACTTGGCTGAGAAACGGTCCAGCTGCGACTCGGGAAGAGGATAAGTACCCAGATGCTCGTGGGGGTTCTGTGTCGCAAATACCATAAATGGGCGCGGCAAAGCTTCTGGCTTGCCTCCAATCGTGACGACGCCTTCGCCCATGGCCTCCAGCAAAGCTGACTGGGTTCGAGGCGAAGCGCGATTGAGCTCGTCAGCCAGTACAATGTTGGTAAATACGGGGCCTTTGTGAAAGACAAACGCCTGCGACTTCTGATCGAAAAGTTCCGTTCCCAGAATATCCCCTGGCAACATGTCGTTGGTAAATTGAATTCTCTTCATCGGCAACCCCAGCATTTTTGCCAGGGCCTTCACAAACGTAGTCTTGCCAATACCAGGAACGTCTTCGAGCAGTACATGGCCTGACGAAAGTAGTGCGGCGATCGTAACCGTCGATACCAACGGCTTATCATGGGCAATACTTCCCAACTCCTGTGACAGAGCTATCAATCGTTGATGATGATGGTCGGTAAATCCCGTCATGGATTCGCCAGAATTGATTTTCTTCGCTGGATCTGCCATTGCATCGCCACCTTACGTTTATGGTGTACTGATCACTGGAAGGTATCGGAACCTGCCGCTGGCCTGGTGAATTGGAGCCATAGCGATTGCTGATGCCAATGGGGCTAAGACAGCAAATGAATTGGTCAAATGGGCTCTAAGTTGTGCTTTCCAAAAAAGCAAACAGGCGCAGCCGCTCTCTCGAACAGCTACGCCGGTAACGGGGGTATCACTTGGATCAATTAGTCAACGACAGGCTATTTCGCCTATTGCGTGACTGTTTCAATTTTCCACTTTTCGTTGCCGCGATCAGCCAAACCATCCCAGGTCGTTGGCGTAGGAATGGTCGACGGAGAAACTGACGGTTGAATAATCGGAGAGGGAGTGATCGATGGCGTCGTACCAGGCAACGTAACTGAAATGACGGCGTTGGTGGTTCCGGGCGTCGTCACACCGTTCGTGACCGGCTTAAGAGTGATATCAATATTATTCGGACCGGCAAGTGTCAGCTTCACGTTCACGGTCTCGCCTCGCGCTTTGACCGCACCATTTTCGAGAATTTCCAACTTTGCCGTTCCCACCTGATCCACAGGCAAACTTCCGACGGTGATCGTCGCTTTGCCATCTACCAGGTTAAGGGCCTTCTCGTCTTTGACATTTAAATATTCGAATCTGTAGCTAAGATTCTCGCGTGAACTGGTAAACACCTGAATAGTTTCTTCAGGAATCACGATAGAAGTGCTGCCGTTGCCAGGAACAACCTGCTGCTGTTGCTGTCCCGACGCGCCAGGGCCCTGAGCGCCTTCACGCTTGGCGACCTCAACATTCTTCTGGCTTCTGGTGCAACCACCGGCCATCAGTGCCAACGCCAAAAATGAGACGGCAAAAAAAATTTTAGAGTTAATCTGCATGCTATCGACCCCTGTAAAGCAAATGTGTTCCGAAGAACAAGATTTGCAAGGGGTTTGCCATGAAAAGAATCTATAGATTACGGCAGCTTACAGCGCAGAGGCTTGTCCAGAGCCAGAACACCGTCAAGTCCTTGTCCAGCTACTGAATTTCCGCCAGGAGATCGCCGGATTCGACCTGCGCCGCAGGGGAGATCAGGATATCTTTTACGAGCCCCCCCGACTTCGCCGTGATCACATACTCCATTTTCATCGATTCGGTCACAATGAGCGCCTGCCCCTTTTCTACCTTTTCACCTTTTTTTATTTTGACTTCCAGAACCTTACCCGGCATGGGAGCCGCCACGTGTCCGGCGTTCATCACGTCCGCCTTACGGTTTACCTTAACCTTGGCACCCAATTTTGCGTCGACTACCCGGACCTCGCGCTGATACCCGTTCAGTTTGAAGAACACAGTCCGTTCGGCTTTCTCATTGGGTTCAGAAACGCCGTTTAACGATATGACCAATGTTTTTCCGGGCTCGATATCGACTTCTATTTCCTCGTTTTGCTGCAAACCGTAGAAAAACACGGGAGTAGGAAGTGAATCGACTTTATGAAATTTCTGATGGTGAGAAACGAAATCCAAAAACACTTTTGGATATAGTGCATAGGTCAGCACTTCGCGATCTGACGCGGGGCGGCCCATTTTTTCCTCGACCCTCGCACGCACTTCTTCCGAAGATGCTTTGTCTTCCGCATCCGGTTTTCCAGGAGGTGGAGCATCATTTCCGAGAACCATTTTCCGTACATCTTCAGGAAATCCACCGAAAGGAATGCCCATATGACCTTTAAAGAAAGACACCACGCTGTCCGGGTAATCCAGTGCCGGCTTTTCTTTCAGAAACTGCGGACCGGTGAGTCCATGTTTTTGCAAAAGCAGAGCCAGATCTCCCACGACCTTCGAGGACGGTGTAACTTTGACGATATTGCCAAAAAGGTCATTGACCTCCCGATAACGCTCGGTGAGCGCCTGAAATTCAGAAGAGGAAACTCCAACGTTCCGGGCCTGGTCATAAAGGTTCGAATACTGTCCACCGGGAATCTCGTGACGATAGACACGCGTCGATGTCGATTTTATTCCGGGATCAAAAGCCGCATACATGGTCCGTACCGCTTCCCAGTAGTGGTCTAACTCATCAAGCACTTCCAGTGGCAGCCGCGAAGCCCGGGGCGTATTTTCCAGCGCAGCTACGATTGCATTAAGGCTGGGCTGAGACGTCAGTCCGGCCATCGAACTGACTGCACCATCAACAATGTCACACCCCGCCTCAGATGCGGCGAGAAGCATGGCGACACCGTTGCCTGATGTATCGTGAGTGTGGAGATGAATGGGAATGTCGACATGATCACGTAGCCCCTTAATGAGCCTTCCCGCAGCTTCCGGACGAAGTAACCCGGCCATATCCTTAATGCAGAGGATGTCGGTTCCCATCGCAACCAGTTGCTTGGCTATATTGATATAATAGCCAAGCGTATATTTTGTTTCACGAGGACTGGTCAGGTCGCCTGTATAACAAATACATGCCTCGACGATGCCGTTCTCATTTTTTACACCGTCGATAGCAATTGCCATCTGTTTCGGATTGTTCAGACAATCGAATATGCGGAAAATATCCAGTCCGGCCCGCACCGATTCTTTAATAAAGTCGCGAATGACCCACTCTGGATAATTGGTATACCCGACGGCATTGTCCCCACGCAAAAGCATCTGGAGTAGACTATTCGGGATTTTTTCCCGAACCTGCGCCAAACGTTCCCACGGATCTTCCTTGAGAAAACGCAAACAGGTATCAAACGTCGCTCCACCCCACATCTCTACCGAAAAGAGAGCCGAAGCATTTTCCCGGTAAAAATCTGCAGCCTTAAGAATATCTGTCGAACGCATGCGGGTGGCAAAAAGAGATTGATGAGCATCACGCATGGTGGTGTCGGTCAACAGAAGCTCTTTTGAGTTTTTGATCCATTCAGTCAGTGCCTTTGAACCTCCAGCACTAAAGATCTCCTTCGCGGTTCTAATCTTTGGCGTCAAACGGGGGTCAAAATGTGATCCCGGTGGCAAAATGTCCCTCACGCCCTGATACGCCGTAAGCGGAAGTCCGTGCGGATTATTGACGGTCACATCCGCAATGTATTTCAACATTTTACTGGCGCGATCACGGGAGGCGGGAAATTCATAAAGATGTGGATTGTCAGCTAAATAGCCTGTGTCCATCAACCCTTTGGTAAACCCATCATCCGAGACGATGTTTTTTAGCAGCGGGATGTTGTGTTTGACTCCCCGGATTCGAAATTCGCTCAGCGCACGATGCATTTTGCGCGAGGCCCCAAAAAGATCCAGAGCCCAGGTCGTCACCTTAACTAACAGGGAGTCGTAGTGAGGAGTCACATACCCACCGGTTGTGGCGTGCCCTTCGTCAAGCCGAAGCCCAAACCCCTGAGGCGGCCGATAGGCGGTAATTTGTCCGGTATCGGGAGAAAAATTGTTTTTCGGGTCTTCGGTGGTAATCCGGCATTGAATTGCCACCCCGCGGCAGGAAATTGATTCCTGGGAGTTGATGCGGATTGCAGGATGTGAAAGTGGCTTGTTATCTGCAATCAGAATAGAGGCGTGCACAATATCTACGCCGGTAACCATCTCGCTGACGGTATGCTCCACCTGGATGCGTGGATTTACCTCAAGGAAATAATGGCTACCGTCTTTAGCCACTAGGAATTCAACCGTACCGACACCGTGATAATTCACACTCCTGGCGATTTTTACCGCGTCACTCAGCAGATTGGCACGGGTTTTTTCTGAAATTCCCAACGCCGGCGCTACCTCGACGACTTTCTGGTGGCGCCTTTGAATGGAACAATCTCTTTCGTAGAGATGTACCGTATTGCCGTGATTGTCGGCAACGATTTGCACCTCGATGTGCTTGGCTCCATGTACGGTCTTCTCAATGTAGATTTCGGCACGGGAAAAACTACTCATGGCCTCGCTTTGCGCCCGGGGAAACGCCTCGCGCAGCTGGGGCTCGTCCTGCACCTGTCTGATACCCTTGCCGCCGCCGCCGGAAAGCGCCTTCAGTGTGACCGGATATCCGATATCCTTAGCAACCCTGCATGCACTCTCAACATCCGGCACCGGACTCAGAGGACCGGGAATCACAGCGATGCCAGCACTTACCGCCGCTTTCTTAGCGGCGACTTTGTCGCCAAATACCCGTAAAATTTCCGGCGACGGCCCCATAAACGTGATACCGGCATCTTTACACGCCTGAGCAAAATCGGGATTTTCTGAAAGAAACCCGTAGCCGGGATGAATCGCGTCGACGCCCCATTTCCCGGCATATTCTATGATGCGTTGCCAGTTGAGGTAGGCGCCACGAGGGTCTCCTATTCCGCCTAGTTTATAAGCTTCATCTGCTTTATAACGGTGCAGTGCAAATCGATCTTCGTGGGCGTAAATTGCAACCGTGCGAATGTTGAGTTCGGTTGCAGCCCGAAAAATTCTAATGGCAATTTCGCCCCTGTTTGCGACGAGTAGACGCTTGAACGGCATGAGAACCCCCGAAGACCGGAGTGAGATGGATTGGTCTGCAGATTTATACATAAATGCCCAAGGGCTGGCAATCGCTCCCCGGGCTTGGGTGGATTACCACGGCGTACGCTATGTTGCCGAAGCACAAACGGGCCGTTTTTATCCTGAAACGCCTGTCACGAGGCTCATTGATGGAATCTACTCTGAGAGACCGGGAGAAGCACTGTGGATTTTGCGGCAAAGGATTCATACTTCTTACCCGGCTACCGACCTATGCCGGTCAGCAGTCGCTGTCGCGGCCAAGCGGTTAGCTCCATTGTCGAATTGGCAACCTTCGCCTCCCGAGATTTTTGAATGCCGCCCCTATCGGTCGACTGGTCCCCAGAATTGCAGTCCGCGGTCGGGAGATTCCGCGCCTGGTACCACGGATGAAGCCTGGCTCCAGCGCGCGGCCGCGTTGGCGGCCACTATCCCCGTCGAGTCACAACTTTACCGCAGCCATCGCCAGGTCGCCGCAATTGCCGTTGCTGCAGACGGCCAGGAGATCGGCCGCGCCACGAATACCAACGCTTCCAACAAAATGTACCATGCCGAAATGAATCTTCTTTGGGACCTGGCAAAACGGAGGCGCGCCCCGATCCAAAGCGGGACCAAAATCTTCGTCACACTGAAGCCCTGCCGCATGTGCGCCGCAGCCATCGTGCACTGCGCTGATGACCCTAATGGACTTTGCGTGATATATGCTAACGAAGACACTGGACCGCATTCAAAAAATACGAAGCTCGATGCACTGGGAGTCATCCGTCGCCACACTCCCGTTTTTATGGGGCACGGCTCGACTTCTTAGCGGGGATTACAACGTTTGAACACACGACTGAACCAGATAACCAATGGCGCGATCAATGTCGCGGCATTCATCATTCTTCGGCTGCTGCACGCGACGTATCGCTATCGTGTTTTTGGAATGAATCATCGTATCGCTGCGCAATCGGCTTCTCCCGGGGGTGCTGTCGCCATGGCGACCTGGCACGGCTTCTCTGTTGCCGGAACCTTGGCACACACGGGCCAGAACGTTCGCCCTCTCTGCAGTCAGTCGAAAGACGGTAGTATGGTTGCTTTTGTATGTCGGATGATGGGAATGCGCCCCATTCGTGGCAGCTCTTCACGGGGAGGAAAAGAAGCCCGCGACGAAATTCTCGCTGGAATCCCTGACGGCTATTCCGTTGGTATTACCGTTGACGGGCCGAAGGGACCGTCACATATCGTTAAACCGGGGATCATTGACGTGGCCCGGAAGGGTTCCATTGCCATTTTGCCTCTGACGGCCATGGCCGACCGCAATTGGGTCCTTCGCAGCTGGGATCGTCTCCATATTCCAAAACCTTTCAGTAAAATCGCAGTGCTTTATGGTTCGCCGATTTTTGTCGATCCTAACGCCGACGGCGATGTGTTTGAAGCTGCACGATTGCAAGTTCAAAACCGCCTGCTGACTCAAGATAGTGAATGTGGTGCGATTTTACGCGGACATGAGCGAGCTGCCGTCAATTGGCAACTCAACAAATCCGAACACAATCACTGACACTTTCGGTAACTTAAGCTGTTCCTGCTTCGTTTTTCCGCATTAAACCGCTTTTGCTACCACATAAAAAATCCGAAGAACTGCCAGTCTTTAGGCTGGCACCAGACATCGACCATCCCGGAGAGAGGGAGGGCAGGCACGCGTGCGTTTCTGGAAAAAAATCTTCTCTGAAGTTCTCTCTGATCCGCTGGCAACTTGCTCGCAGGAAAAACGGGCCTTTGTTGACGATTGGTTTACCCGTCGCAGCGACTTTATGGCTCAGGTCAGTTTCTGGCTAGGCATATTTTTACTTTTCTTCGGGATCTTTTTGTTACCTCCAATGATCAAAGATGAACAGGCACGCAAAGTGCTCTACTTCGCATTTGGTTATGGTCTGCTGAACTCTCCCTTCTGGCTGTATCAAGTGCGCAAAAAGCCAAAATCCGCCGACTTAGCGATTACCATTGGTGGACTCGTTGCACTTTACCCTATCGCCTTCATCGTATTTTTTTTTGGGGTCTATCACGTTCATCCTGCAAACGCTCTGGCGGCCTCCAGCGTCATCGCCACATTATCATTTTACTACTGCGCTTTTTCGCCATTGCGAAACTACTTGCTTAACATCAATTCCGTTCTAATTTTTGTGGCAGAACTGATCGCATTCAGCCGCATAATGCCAGTGCAATACATGATACCCTTGGCACTGCTCAATCAGATCTGCGGACTAATCGTTGCCTGGACTTCGATCTACCGGGAGCGCCACTTTGCCATGCGGGAGTTTGACAGACAATCCGAGCTGGCTGCCGCGCATAAGGCCCAGCAGGACCACGAGATTCAACTGGCCGAAGCAATCCATGAGTCCTTTTCAGCCGAATCGTCACTCCTTATCGGTGACCGCTGGTCCGTCGAAATCTTTCGGGCTGCAGGTGAACGTTTGGGCGGCGACTGGGCCGCTTTCCGGCAGGAAACTGAGCAAAAACTTTGCGCCCTCATCATCGACGCCTCGGGTCGCGGGATGCAGGGGGCTCTGGTCGTACACGCAGTTCAGTCTCTGTGGGCGTCCAGCCTGGGGGAACCCCATTTTTCACCAAAATCATGGCTCGAAATGCTTAACACCACGCTGCTTCGCATGGGAAAGAAAACGCTTCATACGCTGACCGCAGCAATTGCTGAAATATCAGACTCTGAGATTGTCCTCTGGAGTGCCGGCCACTGCCCTGCTTACATCATTGAAGAAAACACTGACCAGCTCGCCGTACGGGCTCTCGTGGGCGGAGGTAGCATTGTCGGACTGACAAAAGAGTTCATCGTCCAGCCAGTCTCATACACATTTACCCAGGGTTCAATGCGCAAAATAGTGCTTGGCACAGATGGCGCTCTGGAGCCATATATGCACCGCCGTCGCAACAACATCGCCTCGCTCCTTGAAAAGGTCGCAGCAGAAGGAGCGCCGGCACTTGGTCCTGCCGGCACAGGAGATGATCGCACGCTGGTGATTATTAAGCCTGTGTTCGTTTCCAGCACGGCAGGTAGCAGTGGAGCGGCATGAAACCGCTAGCTGTGATGGTCGTGAAAAAATCCCTAACCAGATTCTTTATTTCCTGCCGGAAAATTCGCGAACCTGTTTCGCTACAACACGACCGTCTTCCCGCAGTTTGAACTCGAAATCGAGCGCCTTAGGCTTATCATCATCCCAAACCGTATATTCACAAGTGGCCCTCCCATCATGGGCTGGTGGGTAGTACGCTGGATTGGTGAGGCACCATGCGATCTCAACCGACTTGGCGATTTTCACCAATGTTAAGTTCTGATCCAGCGACAATACGGAAATTTTAGAAACGGGTTGATCGACGAACGATTTGGCAAAACGCGTTGTCGTTATTGAAGTAGGAACATCTTCGGTCAGCAAGACAGCCACGCCGAGTTCGGACCATGTTCCCGCCGCCGGGTTAGTTACCAGATTATTGCCCTGGTACGTTGACATTGAGTAACCCGATAGACTGCGAGTATTTGGCACTCGCGTTACAAGGACAGAATTCGCAGCGATTTTTGACCCAATATCGTAGGCGGGCACGATAGCCAGACCCATCGCCACCGATCCGTGGTCAATTCTGGAAAACGTTCTCTCGTCGATAGCGCGAACGTTCCAGAGACTTGCATAGACAGCCTTAACGGCACATGCGACTGTCGCGGGCATAACCCGCTGCCTGACGGCACCATGTTTGTTCATTTTATTTACGATGACGCAGGCGGAGTTGGTTTGGGCCGGAATATCTTCAGCAAGCGGTTTCGCCATATAACTGTCATAGAGTCCGGCTCCATTGAACCCGCTGATGTCTTCTGCATTTGCACTTGAGCGAATTTTTATTCGTTTCACACCGGGAAGCACAGATGCAAGGCTGAGGCCGATGCGCTCAACAACCATTGCGGGCACTAAGCCATCCAGGATCGCCTGCCTTACCGTAGCCGCCAAAGCCCGACGTTCACCAGGAGACAACGTTCCAGACTTTTCAGCAGCGACCAGCTCGTCAATCTTAGCCTTTACGGCTGCGTTTTCCGGCGCTGTGATGAACGCATCATAAAATGAGAATGGCACTCCGAACCCACGCGGACTAAGATCGTAACCAAGCTGCTGACTCATAGTTCCGGGCTGATCCGCCCGGCCAAGGACATTTGGCTGGGCGAGGAAGCCCAGATTGGCTGCCTTTGCGCCAAATTTTCTCTTCAACGCGGTGCACTGGCTCGGATCAATCGGGCACATGTCATCGTAACTCAGCGTGTTCGGCTCGTCCTCTTTTTGGAGAGATATCCATGGTCGGGACATTCGCTCCCGATACCGGGTTTCGATCTCTTCTACAGTTGAAGGAGTTACTTCAAATCCCTCCGCATGCACTCGCAGCCTGACCGGTTTGCCAATGTAATCAGAAAGTGCAGGATGCTGGTCACTTGCATCCCGAAGCATCATGTTTGGGGTCTGGCGCTCGCGGGATTTGAGGTTTATATGAGAATTAGGGTCCTGATAGGCCTTTGTAATGACACCTGCCACGACGGTCAGGTCCAGCGGCAGTTTGTCAAAAACGACGATGTCAGTGGCACGCAGTTCATCCTGCGATTCAGGAAACAAGCGAAGATACCCCCACGCTTCACCGGCGTTCAATTGGAGGTATTTCAATGACCCCAACACCTCATCGATGGTCATCACGCGATACCCAAGCGCCTCGATCGCACTGGCCACTCCGGTCGTAGACTGCTGTTGGCCTGTAGAGACAAAGGCCATTTTAGACGCCGGAATGTTGAATTTCGACGAAACGAGTTGGAGTGCTTTTAAAATCGTCGTCTCACTGATGATGTCCTGAGGGAAAAACTGGACTCCGTAAACCGTTTCATCGTTTTCGGCGAGAAAGTATTTTTGAATCGATCCGGCGTAGTAAATTTTGTCATTCGTAAAGTAAGTCACCTGGTTGTAATCTGCTCCACCCTCCGGTATCTGAAGGTATGCCAGCGCAAAATCGTAGTGCATTTTCGCCGACTCCGGAGTTTCACCGAGATAAGTATAGTTGGCGTTAATGAAATAAACGGCGGGCTCGCCGGGTTTGCGACCATCGACAAAAAATTTTACCGACTTGCTGAAAGCGCCAAGCTGGCTTTCACCGGCAGCGAATGCGTCAAAGGTCTCCTGCCTGGTGATCGTTTGAACGAAGGCAAGAGACGCGCAGTCCTGGCCTCCGCATTCAGCTGCCGGTCCTTGGGGGGCTGGCTGTTCTGCCGTGGGAGAGGATTTTTTCTTAAATAGCGAACACCCGCTGGAAGCCAGGAAAATCCCCACCAACAACCACAGCGATGCCGCAGTTTGATGCTTTTTAACGCTGGCGTTTCGGCAGAACATGTTACTTTTTATCCTTCACGCATATTCCCAAAACATTATAGTTATAAACTGGCGGCTGCGGAACCGGAGCTGCGGCACCCCCAGACGGATCCGCTTCGAAGGAATCAGCGCCTGTGGTCGGCGCGTAGCTAATGTCGCTACGACACTGATCATCGATCTTCCAGATTGGAGCTCCATCCGCAGCTGTACCGAAACTGACACAGGTTTTCTTCTGGGCTGGATCGTCAGACTTGTACCATGCAAGGGGGCAACTCGCGTCGTTACCACCATAAGCCGCAGTATTAAACAGGTCGGATCTGAGAGCCGCTTCCGTTTCTGCTTTTGTTGGGATTCGCCAGCCCTGTGCCGCACCCATCGCACATTGAGCCTCGACTTCAGTGGTGTCTTTAAACGTTTTTACGGTGATACGTGCCCAGGTCAAGCCCGTGCCCGCATCAACAACGCCAGTCGGGTTTGAGCGGAAAATTTGATCGATGGATGCTTTGCAACTTATCGTCGGCTTAGCTTTGCCTTCAACGCAGATGACCGAGTTGACGTCAGTAACATTGCTTTGCCCGGACGGATACGTAGGGTTGAAAACTTGATTGATCGGCAAGGGCTCTGCACCGTTTTTGCCAACATACGAAAATCCTCTCCAGCCAGCGACGCATTGGGTATTCGCACCGGGGTCGGCCGCCCACGCGGCCGTGCCGCAATTGAGTTCCACAGGCGAGAGAAAGCCAGCCTCTGCATATAGCTTGCTTAGCAACTCGCCTGAAGGCATCGACCAGGTGGGTCCAAGAGCGGCACATGCTGCCTTGGCCTCGGCGAAGTTTTTCAGACCCGGGAGCACTTTCCAGTTGACTCCAATGGCCTCGCTGCGTCCATCAGCTTTAGCATTTTTGGATTGCGTCGCGTCAGCAGCACAGCGATTGCCAATGGGTCGTGCTGGGTTATATGGCATCTCCCGATCTTCCATGTAACCAGCTCCGCTATTCTTAGGCGCACTGGTGGCGTAATCGTAGCATCCCGGTGGTGGCGGTGGCGGCGGCGGTGGCACATATACACAGGGATTCACTTCTGGGGGCCGGACCGGCTGTACAGGGTTCATTGGGTTCTTAGATGATGGTTCAGATCCCGGTGGGGGAGCAACGCGGTCTAAAGGAAAAGCAGCATTCATCAGCGCAAGACTGGCGTCATGATTGAATGGCGAATCAGCTTCACTGACACCCCCATTCGGTGATGCCGCCTCAGCAACGTCATCGGCAGTTGGAACGTCGGGAATGCCGACCTTGCCGCCTGGATCTTTTCCTACAGGTGACGAAGACCTGACGCAGTCACATGCCGGGTCACCGATTTTGCACTCCGACGGGTCCGATTTCTTCTTTTCTTTCAGAAGATCTCCACACCCGGAGAGAGCCCCAGAGACAAAGACCATTAATGCAAATATTTTAACGTGCATGTTCTCTATCCTTGTTTCGATTGTTACGGCTGCGCGTTCCGGGTTCTCTGGCAGCACCTCAACGCCAATCTGAAGGACCTATCGGTATAAGCGGCCTATTTTCTTAGAAAACATGGAATTTGCGCGTATTCTCATGTATTCTGTTAATAAACTCAGATAGTTATTAACGTCCCCCATCCTAGTAGGCAGTGCAAATCCATGGATTTCTTTAACGATCTGGCCGGCAAAGTCGCATCCCAGGGGCAATTTTCTCTGCTGGATTTTTTTTGGTGCATGGCTGGCGCTGGTGCGTTGTCAGGGATTCTTACAATCTCTTACATCCGCTTCGGCCGATCGCTTTCCAATCGCAAAATTTTTGCGGCAAACTTCATCCCCATCACCCTGACAACCATGTTCATTATCTCGGTGGTGAAATCTTCTCTTGCCTTATCATTGGGGTTGGTCGGTGCGCTGTCGATTGTGAGGTTTCGAACCGCTATTCGCGAGCCCGAGGAACTGGTCTACCTCTTCATATGCATTGCGCTTGGACTGGGGTTTGGTGCGGCTCAATGGCAACTATCACTGATTGCATTTGCCATCATACTTGCCGTAATTCTCGCAGTGTCTATTCGTATTCGTCGGGTCAATGCCGGCAATGGAATTCTTTTGATTCTACAAAAGTCAGCTGATTCGCAAGAGGGGCGTTTGAATATTGATCTTTCTGCAATTCAGTCAGCTTTAACCGGACTTTCTCAGCGCATTTCCATAACAAGGATTGATTCGGGAACGCGTTTTTTTGAAGCCTCGCTGGTTCTTGAAGGCGTGCCTCCTCAGCGGTTACCAGAGGTTCTTCAACTTTGCCACAGATCCGATCCGGCTTTGCGTTGCCTGTTGGTTGACTCTTCCGGCAAAACGATCGATTGAAGCCAGTTGAGATGCCCGGAGTTTGAATGTTGCGCTTCGAGCGAAAATTTCGCACCAGTACCTCAGACTCCGCATCAGTTGCCTTGCGGCTAAAGGCGATGCTACCTGGCTTGGTTGAGGATTATCCGGACCGCGTCGTCCACAGCCTTTACTTCGATGATTCCGCCAGCCGACATTACCAGGAACATTCGGATGGCGCTGGCGAACGTTCTAAGTTTCGTATCCGCTGGTATCGAACTGAGAATGTCAACTCGATTGCTGCGCCTATAGCTCCGCTCTTCGACCTCTCACGCTGTTCCTTGGTAAATTTTGAAGCCAAACTTCGCATCGGGTCACTTATTTCAAAATCCTCGCAAGTGTCAGAGTCAGGCTTGATCGGCGATCTTTCCAGACGCTTCGCCTCTCCGCTATGCTACGAATCCCTCGCGCGAAAGGCCGGAGCTTCCACAACATTTCCTGATCTTATCGCCCCCGTTGTATTCGTGTCCTATGTACGCCGCTATCTTCGTTTTGCTGGCACCCAAATACGAGTCACGGTGGATTCATCGATACGCGTGGGCGGATTCAACCCTGAATGTGTCGAAACCATTCCGCTTCCAGGCGACCCCGTAATCATCGAGACTAAGTGCGCACCATCCGATCTGACCGACGTCGCGCGTCGGCTTCGTTCGCTTCCCTGGCCAGAAGTTGCGTTCTCCAAGTACATGAAGGCATCGCGGTCTGTTCAAGCAGGTTAGAGGCGCTATCGCCCCCCCAAGCCAGATGGTTGGACCGTCAATTGGGTTTGCAGTGGCAAATCCCTGACCGCGAATTGTGCCGGTAACCCCCCGCAATGTTTAGCTAACCATTTGGTCGCTCTTTTGCACACCTTCCACCTGAAAACAATAAACGACTTTCACCGGGATCCTCTCGTATGAATGAGCTCACTCCGAAGTTTCAACGATCCATATTTCTTGCCACCATGACGTTGTCTGTTTCGGTAAGTTCGGCATGTATGGATTTTGATGTCGAAAAAAATTATGCACGCGTTCACAGCGACTCCGGTATTTCCGGCCGTCCCTATGAACAAATCGTGGCCGAGCTTAAACAGCTGGAAACTGCCCACCCCGGCATCGCAAAAGTAATAACCTACGGTCAGACGGTTGGCGGACAGGATCTGACGATGATTCGCATCGGCAAGCCTGGCGCGACGACGGATCGTCCCGGTGTATTGATCGCCGGCACCATCCATGGCGATGAATTCCTTAACATTGAAGACCGCCTGCCAAGATGGTTTCTCGAAAACCAAACCAGTCCAGGCGTCGCGAAATACCTTAACAGCGGGGGTGTTATCTGGATTGCTCCAATCCTTAACCCGGATGGCTATAAAGCTCGGCGCCGTGAAAACAACCGGGGCAAAGACCTAAATCGCGATTTTGATCTAAAGATGGCAAATAAAGCTGGTTTTTCCCAACCTGAGACATCGGCACTCTATAAAACGATGCAACAGGAAGTCGCTTCACAGAACTCCAAATTAAAACTAACCATGGACTACCATTGTTGTGTGGGCGCGTTGATCTATCCATGGGGCCACTCCTATGACAAAGAGCTGCCCGCAAATGCCAAGGCGGAGCACCTTCGCCTGGCGGGGAAAATTCAAGAGCAGTTTCCCCGCTACAAGGCCGGACGGGCCATTGAAATAGTGAATTACGTCGCCGTTGGCGCATCCGATGACTTCTATCATGAAACGTTTGGCGCAACTTCATTCACCTTTGAAGGCGCCGTCAATGTCGAGAACCGCAACTTCGATAAACACACCCAAATGTGGGATGTCCTTCTGGCAGATCAGGCAGCCGCTTCCACAACTCCGCCAGTCGCTCAACCCACAGCCCGCCCAACACTGGCGATCCTGGGTTCTGATCAAAACAACCTGACTTTGGCCGCCGCCGGACCGGCAGGAACAGCCAGCATGACCCTTTGCAAAGGTGACCTGGCAGCATGTAGCTCTTCTGGAAATGTGGCAGCAAACTTCTCGTCTCCGCAGCAAATTGGAGAACGAATTGTGTTCAGGAGCGCACAAATTGTTTCGGTGACGTCACAGGACCTATTCACTCTTCAGGCGCGGGACGCCGCTGGCGCCATCAGACAAAGTGCTGTTTTCAAGATTTCTGCTCAATAGCAGGTTAGAA
>Ga0154020_10001929_pt1 | contig 25341 bp, 14 predicted proteins | sample Klosneuvirus_201_FD_109709 | JGI IMG/M metagenome (GOLD analysis project Ga0154020, IMG submission 109709) | Active sludge microbial communities from wastewater, Klosterneuburg, Austria - Klosneuvirus_20160825_MG | ecosystem: Engineered > WWTP > Aerobic digester > Activated sludge | place...
TAAAATTGCTTCGACTTCTTCGTGTGTTTTCATGATGTCAATAGTCTACTTTTTTAGTGCAGCGTCAATCTCTTACAAGTGCCGCCAACAACTAAAACTAAATTTTGTGTGAAAAATTTCGGATTAAGTGATCAGGACTAGAAGGTTCCATAGAATTCAAAAGTTCGTCAATTATGCTTAAATCTATGCCAAAAAGTTTTACATTTTTTAAATCTCTAATAATACAACGAAAATCGGAAAAAAATAGTGTTCTAAAACGAGAACCTCTATTGAATCTCGTCCACTGTCTAATGATATACTAAATGTGAAGAAGTTTAACAGTAATGATAGGCTCCTTTAATTAAAGATTTCTGGTTTCTCCTCTTGCACGTTTTCTTATAAATACAACTTAGTTAAGCCATTGAAAAGAAAATATTTCCTCTGCAAGGAGAGAACATAATGATTACTAAATTAAAATTATCCATATTATTTTTAATATTTCTCCTATTCCTTCCATATGAGCAAACCTTTGGAGCTAAAAAGAAATATCAAGAAATAAGTTTTAGTGAGATGGACGTTCAAGGTTCTGCCAGAACACCTGACGGTGCTTACTTGGTGCAGCGCAGAGGTTTAAGGTTTTTGCCACTATATGAGGTTAAGAAAAATTTAGATGCAAAAATAAGAAAATCAACTAATTACTTAAAGTAACAGCAGGTAAACAACATGTATTTGCGCGTTGAACACAAAAATAAAAACTTCAAAAAAACCTGGAAATTAGAATCCAGCCATAAAACTTTTAGTTTAGGACATTCTAAGCAGGCTGATTTAAGATTGGATGCCTCCTATCCTGGCATAACAGGAGTTCTGCAGTTTAATGATAATACTTGGAGCTTCACTCATCTTAATAGTCCCGAACCTGATTCCAATAACAATAGTATTGAACGTTTTATACCTATCAATGGCCCAACTGTCATTCCTCTAAAAGAAGGTGAACTTTGTTTAACTCCCTATGAAAAGAAAGTTCAGCTTTTTAATACAATGAATTCAGAAGAAAAAAGCAACCATGTCATACCTAAATTATGGTTAGTATGGAGAAGAAACACAAAAGTATGGTTTAGTGAATTTGTTGCTTTAGATTCAGAATTGCGATGGCCACATAATAAAAAAAGAATTTCTATAAAACCTACAGTGGAGTGGCAAGATATCGAATCCGATGGTATTGTTTTAAGTTATAAGCAAACTGTTTCACCTGATATCAATAGTTTTAAAACAGGAGCGTTTAAAGTTCTTTTTGATCGTTCGATTAGATCCTATCTGGTGGCAGCACTCATTGCGTGTTTTATAACAGGTTCAATACCGATTTTATTTTCAAAAAAAATAGACTTACAAGCAGACCTTGCAAAATCTCCATCGGAAAGTACAGTTATTCATTTGGAACAAAAAAAGCCGCAACCCCCTACTCCACCTAAAAATGCAGTTGCCAAAGCCCTAGCTCAAGCCGCTGTTCCAAAGTCCGATAGTAGCCCCAAGCCCTCATCGAAAAAAGCCTTAGGACAAGTCTTTTCGCTTATTGGAAAACACTCTTTAAAAAGTATTGCTGTGGGTAGTGGACCTAAAACAATTACGATCACTCCAACGACACAACCCGTTCAAACCACAGCAACGACCTTTAAAGCATTGGGCAGCTTAGGCTCAGGAACCGGACTACACCCTAGCCAATTTACAAAAGGACTCGCAAAAGCAGGTGGTGTCGGGCTCGGCCAAGGAGGAACTATTGGTGGTACCAATTTAGGCCAAATTTCTCAAGGAAATGTCGGACAAGGCGACATTGGTTTATTACATAAAGAAAGTGAAGTGAGCGGTGGTTTAGATCGAGAAGTCATTGCAAAATATATTCAAAGTCAAAAAGGAAAAATTCTTTTCTGCTATGAAAGACAATTAAGTGCTAATCCTGGTTTATTTGGAAAAGTTTCTGTGAAGTTTCAGATTGCAGCAGGAGGAGATGTTGAAACATACAATATTTTAGAAACGACACTTGCCAATGAGAGTGTAGAGTCTTGCTTGCTACACCTTATTTCTCAGTGGCGATTTCCAAAACCTGCCGGTGGAGTTAAAGTTCTCGTCAGTTATCCTTTTGTATTTAAAAGTTTAAATTAGAAATGAATTTATTTAATTCGCATCATTTATAAGAACCAATTTATAACGGAGTAAAAGAAAATGGAAAATGAAAACAATGAATCAAGGAACCTAAATAAAAGATTCAAACGACGTTCAACAGCTTTAATTATTTCATCCATTATACTCAGTTTATTTTGGGTAGATAGCTCTCTTGCCCAATCGGGATCAAGTACCGGTGGATCAGATACTAATAAATCAACAACTCAAAGTAGTAATGAAAATAATAAAGTTGCTCCCCCCATGGAAAATCAAACTCCTGCTGCCGAATCAGACAAGCTCGATGTGGAAGGTTTAGAAAAAAAATATTGGTCTGCCAAAGATGATGATTTTACTGTTGTACAAAATAGAACTTTCACTAAAAATAAAAAGTTTTATTTTAGCTTTATGACTGGAAAAATAGTCAATGATGGTTTTATTGAAGGGGCTCCTAATTCAATATCACTCGGTTATTTCTTTAATGAAAAAAATGGATTAAATATTGATTATACAAACTATATAACAAAAAATAACTCTGTTACGAATCAATTCATATCTCAAAATGGTGCAAATCCATCCTATAATACTATCTTAAATACCACTTCACTTCGTTACTTTTGGTCACCCATTTATGCCAAAGTCAGTTTGTTAGAGAAAAAAATCTTATATCTTGATTTCGCGCTTGGGGTGCATGTTGGGCAAACCGGATATAAAATCATGACTCAAGCAGGTGGTGAGATAAAAAAAGCCACTCATTATGGATTTGATATCAGTCAACTCTGGTTTCTAAATAAAAACTTTGCTGTGCGTTTTGATATTCGTAATACATGGACCAATCAAACACAAAAAACTTATTATAATCAAGGTGGTGGCGGTTCTACCGATCTTGGAACCACTCGTTTTCAAGATAATGCCTGGCTGCTTGGTATCAACATCTTTTTTGGTAAAAAATAATACGGAAGGATTCTGCAATGAAACATATTTCTACATTTAGATATAACGTCAATTGCCAGTTACTTTTATCTATTTCATTTGTGTTGTTTTATTTCTCATCACTGGGACAGGCTGCTAATATCTCAAAGACTCCGAAAAAACTTTCTGTGACCAAAGCATCAATCGCCACTCCAAAATTAATCGTAAAGGGGAAAACATTTAAAATTAAAACAATTTCACCCGTAACGGTAAAAATTGATGATGCCATCACTCGACCTGAATCGTATATCCCAATGGAAAAAGCAAAGTTAAAACTTCCCGAACTACTTGCTGGCCCGTCATCAGTTTCTCCCGTAATTCCAGCAAGCGAAATGTCTGTAAAATTACCTCCCCTCATCAGATACACTTTGCATATTAATTGGATCGGATCCACAGATCAAAGACTTTTACCGGAATGGAGTGCTCCGACTTTTACTGCGGTTGAAACCAATCCTTCTGAAATTGAAAGTTACACGGATGGCGAATTCAAAATTTTAAAATCATTAGTCTTATTGAAATCAACAGAAACGACCCCTATCGCTATTGGACTTGCAAACCCACTCTTAAAATCGAATGATACCCGTACTGCAGCCAATGAAATACTTGGAATTGGACTTTCTCAACTTAATATTAGAACTGCCTCTCAAGATCACTTTAAAAAGGTATTAATACTAGAAAAAGAAACTCCTCGAGCTAAACGCAGTTTGTTGAATGCTCTCAGTGCGCTGAAGGCCAATGATTTTTCAGATGCACAGATTTTATTTCCTTACTCTCAAAAAATGAAGATTAATGAAAATGATCTCAAATCATTACCATTAGCTCTGGCAAGAGAAGCCTTACAAAAGAAAGATTTAGATGCAGCATGGCTCTCTTTGAGTACGATACCAGATGGCAGTGAGCAATCTTATGAAGGTTCATTTTTAAAAGCGATGGTTATGTACCGTTCCAATAATATCGATAGTGCTAAAAAAGAACTCGAAACTCTTCTGCAAAAATTACAACAACTGCAAGTCAATTTAAAAGATCCTAAAGAGTTAAAATCACTGACCGCATCCACACTTGCCCAAATCTATTTTCAACAAGGTAATTATAAAATGGCCTATGACACCTATCGACAAATTGATCAAGAGCACCCCTTGTGGTTAGAGTCCTTAGTCGAAACGGCCTGGAGTCAAATACTACTTAAAGATTATGAAGGTGCAGCTGGCAACATGTTTTCACTCCATACTAATTATTTTAAAGGTGCCTATAAACCAGAATCATATATTGTAAGAACTGTTAGTTATTTGCAATTATGTCAATTTGGTGATGCCTTATCGGTGTTGAAAGATTTTCTTCGAAAATACAAATACGCCCAAAATCAAATTGAAGCTTACAAAAATAAAAAACCAAATCATTTAGATATTATCAGAGATTTTTTAAAAGCGGGATCGCCAAAAAACTTTGCTGGACTTCCTAGGTCACTTCTCATTGAAATTGCAAGGGATTCAAAATTTATTGAACTACAACGACAACTTAATGAAATTGAAGATGATACAAATCGAATGACTCAACTTAGTAATAAAGTAGAAGAAGTTGATCAAAAGTTTTTACAAAATCAAAAAAAATACACTCAACTTTTAAAAGATCTTGAAACTCATATTACACAATCCAATAACCCAACAAAAAGAGATTCATTGTTGGTAGAAAAAAATAATTATGAAAGACATCTTAAAAGATTAACTCTGCTTCGACAAATTCTTCAAGAATCAAAGCAAGGACTCGTTGCAGAGGCTGAACTTATCTCCCCTTTATGGAATCAAAATAAATCAACAATTAAAAGTTTACAAAATATTGCCCTTCAATCTAGTTTTCAAAACCTAGAGGCTGATCTCACACACTGGATTGATCAAAGCGAACTTCTTTATTACGAAATTCACAATGGCGCTGGTGAACACCTCCGATATCAAATGGCCACGACAGCCTCACCGAATAATGATAGTCGTACTCCAGCTAGTGAAAAACCAAAGGGATTTCAAAAAGAAGATAAGGATCAACAGTGGGCCTTCGATGGTGAAATTTGGGAGGATGAAGTTGGTCATTACCGATCTTCGCTAAAAAATGTTTGTCCAGAAGAAACAAGCACCCAGGTTGGCAAAAGAAAACCCGCGAACAAGCCATCAGATGTGGCCAATAGTGATAATGAGAATTAGAAATAATTTGTTTATTAAGTAAAAATTTATTTATTTTTTATAAAAGGAGTATTTTTTATGGATTCAAAAGGATTAAAAAAGTCAAAATTAAAATTCATCGGAATCGCAACCCTCGCCTCGGCCTGTATCGTCTCATCGGAATTAGTTCACTCGGCAGATCTTAGCCCAGAAGAGGGTCTAAAAAAACTATCCCAAAATATTGAAGTCAGCACTAAAAACCGTGATGAATACAATAAAGCCATTGAACAAATTAGTCATAACGTCATTGCTCTAGATTCGGCCTCTGTGGAACTCAATGCCAGCAAAAAAAAGTTACAACAGCAAATAACTGAGAATAAAAACACATTGTCTTTGCATACAAAAAAAATGCAAGATATTGATCGAAATAAACAAGAGGAAGAACGAAAGAAGCAAGCGGATCTACAAAAAATTCAACAACTGGAAAAAACTCTGGCACAACTTAAAGCCCTTCAGCTCACGCGCCAAGATCGTATTGACAAATTAGCTCTCGATCGCGCTTCAATTGAAAAATCGAAAAAAGAAGGCGAGGAGCTGCAACAAACTCTAGCTCAAGAGACCAAAACCATCGATCAAAGAATCGATACACTCAAAAAAGAAATGGCTCCCTGGAAATCCAAAAGAAAATCTTATGAAAAAGAAGTCTCTCGCTGGAATAATGAAATCGATCGTCATCAAAAAATGGAGACTGAAGTTAAATTATTAATTGATGAAACAACATAGGTCTTTGAGTGTTTAAAAACCTTATCCTGGATATAAAAAAGGTATCAAATTTTATGTTTGATACCTTTTCCTTTTAAAAACTTTGCTCGTATACTTTATTTAGAGATTATATTATTGGGCGATAGCAGCCTCAGGAATTCCTTCACCATAAGGAACAATATTTATTTTTGAACCTTTACTTCCACAACCTCTAACATATCCTTTCTTAGTTGTATCAATCGAACCCTTAAGCGTTGAATCTTTAGTGAGTGTTGATTTTAAATTCAATTGAATTTCTACCAAGAATGGCTCACCCTTTTTTGATTTTTTACAAACAAAAATTAAACTACTCGAAACTCCTGCTCCAAGTCCCTTGGGCAATCCATTTCCTAAACGTTCATCGGTATCAATTTGTTTCTTTAAGTCATCTAGGTCTATACTTTTAGTGGTACCTATGGCCGATTCTCCATTCCCACGAAGCGTTGTCATAAAGGGATATGAATTAAACTCTTCAACTAGTTTTCCAACAAGAGTAAAATAATCATCCTCATCCATCCCAGAGCAAGTTCCATGCTTATACCATTCATGTCGTTCCAAATGGCTTTGTGCTTTTAATGATGGCATCAACTCCTTTAAAAAATCTCTTGTTTGTGGACTCATATTAACGTCAGGATAATCAGAAAAAGATTTTTCTTGCTGACGATCAGGGTTACAAAAACCATAGTCTTGTCCGCATCCAGTTCTATTGGGCCATAATCCATGAATGCTAAAATTGTTAGCGGAGTGTAAATTATTGTTTGTAAACTCTTTTCCTTTACATTCAGGTTTATCTGGCTTGGTGATACAAAAAGCTGGTTGCCAGCTCATCGCTAAAACATAACTATCGGCTTTGTTGGCTTCATGACATTCTTTAGCCGGCAATGATTTTTTATCATTGCCACCATTTGAGCGTTTTTCGCTACCACTGTTGCTACTACCAGATGTTCCACCTGCAACACCGCCGCCACCACCACTAGGTGTTGATGTGCCAATACTACCAGCTTGAACTGGCGCTGCACCACTGGGGCTTGCTGGACAATAGTCTTCAGTAAGACCTTCCTTCTTAAGAAAATTATTTATTGTTGCTACAGGATCTAAAACTTTGACCCCGTCCTGAATTTCATAGGTAGCAATCAAGTTTTTATCTAAATCTTTTTGTTTTAACTTTCCTTTTGATAATCCATAAAATTTTCCATCTTTTCCAAAACCAAATTTAGAATAAGTGCTAAAGTTTTTACCTTTAAGATGATCCCCTCTCCCATTCCAACAAAGGTTATCCGCAGATACCGTGAATGGAGAGTCCTCTTCAGGCTTTGTAGCACCGCTTTCAGATGGTGAAGTCGCTGCCTCTGGGGTACTTCTGACAGCTCCTGGTTTTTCATCCGCTCTAAGTATCGAACTGTTTATTAAAAACAATGCTAAAACTAACGAAAGTATAGATTTAGTATATATATTATTTTGTTTTTCCATCATTTTCCTCTTATCTCTTCATATTCATATTGTTTACAATTAACTTATTACTATCTTTTTAAGAAGACATTTAATCTTTCTTCTAATATATGATAATAAATGAAATCCAATTCGACTTTTTTGGTCCACTTGAACACTACAGTACCCTGAAAATATATTCTACTGTTATAATTCTGACACCCTAAAAACTACTCTCGTAACAATCTAATCACTACACTTAATATAAATAATTATAATTTGATGAAATCCTAACATTAAATATCTTGAGTCATATTCAACTTGAGCACTTTTCAAAATGTTTAGTGACAATAATTGTTAATTAAATATGTCGGTAAAAGACCAATAAAGTTATAGTTTCTAACGATATGACTCAAAATGCTGCTTATTACATATTTAATAAGCAAAAATGAATTATTAAATTGTAAAGATAAATATCATTTTTGCTTAATCTTAAACCACATTAAGTTTTCATTTGAAGTCTAATCCATACTTAACATTCGAAAACAGCTAAACCCGTAAACCAGAATATAATATGAGAGAATAAATGAGAAAACGCCATTAATTCATTAATTGCTTTACAAAGTGATTTTTTAGTAACTGATCAGTTTAAATATTTATTAATCTCAATTATTGATTTAAGTATCCCTATGCAGAGCGCTATTTTTCACTCATTAGCTTTTGCGCTTAGGCATATATGTGTTAGCCTTTTTTAAGAAGAGGTGCACAGCATGAGTTTAGACAAAGAAGCCTTAGAATATCATTCGTCTCCCCGTCCTGGAAAAATTGAAATCCACCCCACGAAGCCATGTAACTCTGAGAAAGCTTTATCTCTTGCCTACTCTCCTGGTGTTGCAGAACCTTGTAAACAAATCGCAAAGGATCCTCTCAAAGTTTATGAATACACGGCCAAGGGTAATTTGGTGGCAGTCATCACAAATGGAACCGCTGTTTTGGGTTTGGGTAATATTGGCCCTCTTGCTTCAAAACCAGTGATGGAAGGCAAAGGAGTTTTATTTAAACAATTTGCAGGAATTGACGTTTTTGACCTAGAACTTAACGCCTCAGGTATTGATGAGTTTGTCGCCGCAGTGAGAACGCTGGAGCCCACTTTTGGCGGTATCAATCTGGAAGATATTAAGGCCCCTGAGTGCTTTGAAATAGAAGAACGCCTCAAGGCCGAAATGAAAATTCCAGTTTTTCACGATGATCAACATGGTACCGCTATCATTAGTGGTGCGGCAATGATAAATGCCTGTGCAGTTACAAATCGAAAACCCGAGGAAATTCGCGTCGTGTTTAATGGAGCCGGTGCCTCCGCTAATTCTTGTGCTCAAATTTTTGTCGCTCTCGGAGTTAAAAGAGAAAATATCATCATGTGTGACTCCAATGGCGTAATCTATCAGGGTCGCAAAGAAGGAATGAATAAATACAAAGAAAAGTTTGCCTCTAATACAGAAGCCAGAAATCTCACTCAAGCCCTCAAAGGTGCCGATGTGTTTGTAGGCCTCAGTGTGGCAGGAGCTCTTACCTCTGAAATGATTTTACCCATGAATAAAAACCCAATTATTTTTGCCATGGCCAATCCAGACCCAGAAATTCTTCCAGAAGTCGCAAAAAAAGCTCGTCCCGATGCAATTATAGCAACAGGTCGGTCAGATTTTCCCAACCAAGTGAATAATGTGTTAGGTTTTCCCTCTATTTTTAGAGGTGCCCTCGATACTCGTTCGACTCAAATCAACGAAGCCATGAAACTCGCAGCGGTCAAAGCTTTGGCTCAACTCGCCCGCGAGGATGTTCCAGAAAAAGTTTCAGCAGCTTATGGTGGTAAACATTTTAAGTTTGGTCCTGAATATCTAATTCCTAAACCTTTCGATACTAGAGTCCTTCGTCGAGTGGCACCAGCAGTAGCCAAAGCTGCTATGGAAACAGGCGTCGCCCGACATCAAATTACGGATTGGGATGCCTATGCTGATCGTCTTGAAGCCTTTCAAGGACCTTCAAAAGTTTTTGTTCGCTCAGCCATGCATCGAGTGAAAGCTCAAGCCAGCCAAGATACTCAAGGATTACCTCGAATTGTATTTCCTGAGGGTTCTAGTCAAAAAATTTTAAAAGCCCTACAACTTTTAAAAGAAGAGGAGATCTGTCAACCAATCCTCATTGGAGATCCTAAGCGAATCAGAGATCGTATTCAACAATTTGAAATCCATGGTGTCGATGATATTCCAATTATTAACCCAACAGCCAGTGATTTGTATTCAAGCTATGTTCAGAAATTGTATGAAATGCGCCAAAGAAAAGGGATCACTTACCATGAAGCAGAGCGCCTTATTTCAATGAATGATTATTTTGCTTCAATGATGGTGCATATGGGAGACGCCGATGGATTAATCACGGGAGCCACTTCAGATTATGCCACGGCCGTCAAACCGATTTTACAAGTGATCGGAACAAATAAAAAAGGAACCGCCAGTGGTCTCAATTTTGTACTGTTGGAGGATCGTTTTTTACTTCTCGCAGATACCACGGTTAATATCAATCCCACTTCAGAACAACTTGCCACAATGGCATGGCAAGCCGCCCGAGTGGCAATGCATTTTCACCAAAAACCGCGAGTGGCTATGCTTAGTTATTCCAATTTTTCAGGCTTTGGTGAAACTCCTCTCAAAATGAAACAAGCTGCTGAGCTTTTACGAGAACGACACCCCCATCTGGCAGTAGATGGTGATGTCCAAGCTGATACAGCGGTTAATACAGATATCATGCAGAGAATTTTTCCCTTTAGTCGGATTCAAGAAGGTGCTAACATATTATTGTTCCCTAATTTGGAGGCCAGCAATATCGCCTACAAATTGCTTCAACAATTAGGAAAGGTGGAAGTCATAGGTCCATTTTTAATGGGGATTCGCAAAGCTGCAAACGTGCTTCAACGAACTACAACTGTGGAGTCCATCGTTTCAACCGTGGTTCTTACTTCTCTTGAAGCTCAATTTTACCGTAATTACCATAAGGCAAATCCTACTCCATGAGTCAATCAGTACGCCTGATTCCCGAACAAGATAAAGTCATAGTCGTTGGTGTGGGGCTCAAAACTGAGCCTCTCACAGAAATTAGAGATAATCTTTCTGAACTGACCGAACTTGTCGATGCCGCTGGTGGAGATGTTGTAGGTTCAGTGGTCCAAGTGTTACCGCAGTGGAACCCATCTCTCTTGATTGGCTCTGGTAAAGCAGAAGAAATTCGCCAAATGGTAGAAGAGCTTCATGCAACAGCTGTCATCTTCGATCATCAGCTCAGCGGCGTTCAAGCTAGAAATTTACAAAATTTATTTAATATTAAAGTGATTGATCGCAATCAATTGATTCTCGATATTTTCGCCCAACGTGCTCGAACTTTTGAAGGAAAACTTCAAGTAGAACTCGCACAAATGCTAGACCAAATGCCTCGTATGGTCGATGCTTGGATGGGTTCGCTCTCCCGACTGGGGGGTGGTATCGGAACACGAGGTCCAGGTGAAACTGCTCTTGAAAATGACCGACGACGAATTCGTGATCGTGTATCGATGATCAAGAAAAAACTCGATAATGTTCGAAAAAATCGAGCTCAGCACCGACAATCTCGACGACGAAATGAAATCCCAACCTTTGCGATGATCGGATATACGAACTCAGGTAAAAGTTCGCTCCTCAATCGATTAACAGGTTCCCAGGTGTTGGTGAAAAACCAAGTTTTTGCAACTTTGGACCCAACAACAAGAAAAGTATACCTTCCTAATTGCCCACCAGCAGTCGTTACTGACACTGTGGGCTTTATTCGCAAATTACCACCTCAGTTAATCGAAGCCTTTAAAGCCACGCTCGAAGAAAGTGCTGAAGCTGATATTTTATTACATGTAGTCGACATATCATCACCATCGATGGTGCGACACATGGAGGTTGTTGAAGAACTCATTAAAGAATTTGCTTGGGATCAAAAACCTGTGATTTATGTTTTTAATAAAATTGATGCAGCCTCTGTTGATGCTCGCTTTAAAGTAAAACATTTTCCAAGAGTTTTTGTTAGCGCTCTCACCGGCGAAGGCCTCGATGCACTTAAAGATCTGATGGTGCAAAAAATTGGTGAACTACAAATGGATGTCCAACTATATTTTCCGCGAACTGAAGAACATCGGATTTTTGATCTTTCTCGCGAAACTAGAATAATTCGCAAAGAACCTGCTACAGAAGGGACCGTCTGCTACGCTCAACTCACCCCCAGCTTAATGAACCGCTGGCGTGAGTACTTAGTTAAGTAATAGGAGCCTCATGCCTCTATTTTATATTGAGGCGGATGACAAACAAAAACTTAGACTTATTTAGATGTCCAATATCTTGATTCTATATTATTCTTTTTTTGAGATTCATTAAATATATCAATTGATTGATTAAATGCATTTTCAATTTGCTTCATTTCTGCAGGCTTTAATTTTGAATTGTTAGGATTTCCTATAAACAATTTAATTTTTCCCTGATTTAATTCCGATGTTTGCATATCAATACCAAAAGTTAATCTCTTAAGTAGATTTGGCTCCATACTTTGAGATAAGTTTTTTCTTAGAATTTTTTCAATTCCTTCACCGTGATTACCTAATTGATTTCTAACTAGAGTCTGTTCAATTTTAGGTGCGACAAAGCTGATTCTAAAATCGGAAGAGTAGCCTTTTTCAGCTAAAGTATTTAACAGTTTTTGTTTATCATTACTACTAAGTTGAAAATTTGGAATAACGACACAATCATCTCCACTGCAGATAGTTTTAATTCGCTCTTTACCAAAGGAGTCAGAAAGCGCTTCACTAAATGCTGCCTTTTTTTCTTCAAATCCCTTAGTTACTGCTTTCTCGTTTAAGCGTGATAAATCTATGGCATTATTTAAATTTTTTGAATCCTTAAGTGCTTCAGCGGTTGCTTTTAAATTTTTTGCCCCTAAACCAACCATATCTGCAGTAATTCCACCATGAAGTGCATCATCAAGAGATGCTGAGAGCCGTTCTCGAACATGAATACCAGGAGAAAATTTATCTACATATTTTACATATTCACTCATATTTTGAATAGTTTTATCAGGGATAGTTGTTATTCCGAATCGATTTGCAAGCTCTTGTTTTGCATTATCTAAATTGTCAGTATTTTTTCTTAAAATATCAAATGCATCAACGTGTAAAGTGCCATTATCTATTACATTAGTGCCATCAAAATCTCTCAGAGTTGACAATCTCAATTTTTCAGATTGATGGAGTGATTTATTTAGTGACTCTATAACTTTGGGGTTATTGTAATTTTGTATAACATTATAGGGTGATTCTCTTGAATATCGTGACGCCAATGTCGCTTCATCTGCAGTGGTTCCAATTCCAGATCTAAACCAATTTTGAGATCCATCTTGTGCTCTAATGAGTTTAGAATCAATCAAAAATTGTTTGAATTCATGGTTTGCTTCGTTTTGAATTTGATTTAATATTTTATCAAAATCTTCAGGAATGACTCCAGAAAAACTAAATCGAGATGATTTAAAATCAGAATATTTATCAACATTCAGCCCAGGATACTTTTTTTCCAGTTCTTTAATTTTATTAAAAATGAGTTCCTTATGATAGTTCGTGACACTTGTCACGTAGTCTTTATCTTTGAGTGTATCATTTAATTTTTTCATTTGTGAATTTTCGATATCAAAATAAATACGATTTGGATCGGATCGATTTAGTTCTGCCACTTTTATCCATTGATCATTTTGCTCTGGAGTTGTAGGTGAGTAATTTCCATCATACTTCTTTTTAAAATTAGCTCTAAATTCGTTTGATGCATTTTTTTTTCTCGTTGCAAATGATCTTGAAGTAAGGTCATTATTATTTTCAGTAAATTTTTTTCTCGAAGTGACGGCTGCCGCATTCGATGATATATGTTTTAATTTAGTAGCAAGTTTGAGAGCAAATCCAATGATAATAGCTGGATCAACTGCACCACTAAGGACATAACATTCTAATTCTTTTTTTGGATTTAATTTAAAACAATTGTGCTTAATATTTGTTTTTTTTATTGTTTCAGAGATTGAGGTTCCTAATTCATCTAATTCATCAACCACTTCAGCCATGCTTATCTCTGATTTTTTTTTGTTTTGTTTTTGATTCAAAGGAGTCTTCAAGTCTTCGATCATTTCTAACCATTTATTATGAATAAATTGAGAACCATCAATGACACCATCCACAATCATTTTTCCCTGGTCCTTTAACAAGTTTATAGCTCCTTTAGTACAGGACCCAATGGTAGATAAAAGAAAACTATTAGCCTCTTCGCAAACAGATTTAATATCACATGTTTTTATTAGAGATGCGTACTCGGGAAACTCTTTGGCAAACTCATCGCATTGATTAATTTCGTATTCTATTGCGCAAGTATTTGCAGCTATTTCCAGTTTTTCATTTTGTCTCAAACATCCTGATTCTAAATCACAGGGTCCAGGTATTTTTCTAATAAATGATTCACCTCGACCAATGTGAGATACCATTAGTAGAATAAAAAAGCTAATTATGCTAAATACCTTTACCATAGTTAAATTGTACAATTGATAAAACAATATTCAAGACCAGCATTTTTTTGATTTCATTAATTAATTCGAAAAAATAGAGAACAGACTTAATTTTATTTATTCATTGGTTTAAGAAATTGAAAAAACTTCTTTGCCTTATTAAAATCATACTTCCATGGACAGTTCGATTAACGCTTAAGTATATATAATCTCTACTCAAGTCATGGTGCTACTCCTTATTATATGTTTTGTTGTCATTAAATATTATCACGGAGTTAAGAAGCATCAATGGCTGGATTTTATTTTCATAACAAATTTTGTAATTAACTTATTTTATAGAATATCAAGAAAAATTAACTATTGTAACTTATCACCTCCAATCGAAATCATAAAAAGTCTCTCAGAAAGACTGTTTTTGATTTGATATTCCATAAGTAATGCATAAAATTTAAAATATTGGTAATTGATCAAAAGTTTTACAACTGTAAAAATAAAAATCAAACATCATAACGTCAACTCAAATTTTACCATTACAGACAAAACTCATTGATATTCAAATGTCACTATAGCAATTTTCGATTTAATTAAAAGTAAGTACTTAAAATTGCTTCTAAAATAAATATAATTTAGTTTTATTTCATTTTTCCATTATTTCTAGGACAAACAGATATTTTTCTTATTCATTAATTTTCTAAATTAACTGCTAAGTAACTATTAGCACACCTTTTGCATAGTATATAAGTATGAATTTTTGGATCTTTTCGTAAATACTAAGTTGAGCTAAAACTTGGCTAGTTACAATCTTGTTACCAATCAAACGAAAAATCAAAAATCTCTATTTTTCATAATAACGGGATCTTTTCTGGAAGGAAATGAATGAACTTAATTTTTAGATTATTCTTATCATTATTATTAATTAATCCTAGATTTGCTTATGCTCAAAGGAATAAAGATAGTATTGACCAACCAGTAGTGAGTTCAAACATAGCTCCCATGTCTGATATTCCTCAATTTTCTGAAAATGAATTTATTAATGCAATCAAATCAGAAAATATTCCCAAAGATATGTTTCATCTTGTCGGACAAATTCTTTATTTTAAAAATAAATCGATTCCATTATATAAATTGGGTGATTCACCATTAAATATTCAAATCGATGATTTAAAATTTGAAATTGAAGGCAATAATTTTTCAATTATTGGAATGAAACAAAATAAAGAAGTGGCACGACATACTTTTATTGATATTGGAATTCATACATTTCAGTTTGATTCTGAATTGCTTATTGCTGCAACAAAAGAAGGTCAGATACATGCTATTGATATGGTGTATTTAAAGAAAAATGTTTTTAAAGGTCCGATTCCTGTCTATAAAGACCTCGTGTCGAATTCAATGTTTAAAAGTCCATTTTCAATGAATTTTTGGACCAGAGGTCTAAGTCCTAATTTGGTTTCTGGTTTAAGTGAAGATCCAAGTTTCATTTTTCCCCATAATCGTAATGGTAAAATATTTTTTCAAGCAGGAGATCTTGTTTTCCACAGAAATAAAAATAACGATTCAAAAGCATTTTCCATTATTTCTAGAGAGGTCTTATTAAAAAGAATAGTTGAACGTTCGGAGGAATTATTGGTTAAATCATCTTTAGTTTCAACTGATATTATAGAACAAATGGATCCCAAATTAATTTCAAAATTAAGTGACTCTTTTAATCAGAAAGAGATGACTATCGATGATTTATCACACTCAGCTCTCAGTTCTATACCTTCACAGTCCTTAAAATCTTTAAATGAACAGGTTCAAAAGATATCTGATTCCAAAAAATTGTTTGATAAAGCTACTTATGAAGAATGGAAAAATTCAAGATCTATTTTAGAAAATACTTTGACTAAATCAGGTAAAACCTTAGAACCGAACCAAGATCTCAGTTCCGTATGGCAAGATCTTATGATGTCTCATTTTAAAGAGCAAAGACCTGAAGGGATCAAACCTAGTTTTATTAAAAAATATGGATTAGTTCTGGCTGGCTTAGCTGGTGTTGCAACCGTGACAAGCTTACTCTATCTGAATGATGTAAAACCAGTACTTTTAGCTATTGATTATCTTTACCAGTATGCAGTCCCTCCAATTTTAAAAATCGCAGAGTTCCGATTTCCACTACTTGCCAGTGTAACATCTTTAATATCAATAATTCCCTTAGCCCAAATCATTGCCTGGATGTCTCCATATATGATGAAATCAATGTCTTATAGCATGAAATTTATTAATAAAGATATTTCTGAAAAATTATTACTGATGGCCGAAAGATGGCAAGCCTTAAGTGTTTGGGAAAGAATCGTAACGATGGGCGCACGTGTACAAAGCGGAATTACCATTTCATTCTGGAATCATATCAGTTCCATTTTGCGACAACCTCAATTATTTAGAACTTTAAAGTATGGCTTAAATCCATTTACAAAAATAAAAGCGAACGATAGTATTGGTGAAAAATTAAAGCTAGAAAAAGATCTTAATCTTGGTATTAATAATCCATTTTTAAGCAAAGAAGCATTTGATACGAATACTCTAAGACAGCAAGAAGCCCTTCAAGTTTTAAGTCAAAATAATATACAAGCACGGTATACAGCATTTCAGCTGGTAGCCCTCTTACTCTACGAAAAAGGAGACATAGATCCAGCTACTTTAATGCAATTGCTTCAAGGTGATGTTGATGCACGCAAAAAACAAATATCTGATTTTTCAAATTTATCAAATGAACAGAAGAATGAATGGATCGCTCTGACTGAAATAATTTCAAAGGACTGGATTCATACTTTGAGGAATAAAGGAAAATTATTTGAACAAATATCGTCAGAAGAATTTGCAATCATTTTTAAAGACGCTACACAAAAGATAAAGTCCTTCACTAATTCATCAGTTCTTAAAAGAAGACTCCTTGTATTTAAAGATCAGGCCAATAAATATTTAAAAAAATCAGGACAAAATATTCTTCTTTTAGGAGTCGAAGACGGACGTTTTCTAGGTAATGTATATGCTAATCCATTCGTTTCAGAACAGGTGAGAAAAGTTTTTGTTAGCGATCATTTAATTACAGCCTTATATCCTGCATTTTGGGGCGAGCGAGCCAATCCACAAAATGCATCTTTACCCGGTGGCGCGGCCGATGGAACTGACCGTAATTTGCTAACATTTCGCCCACATGATGGTTCAATTTCTAATTTATGGACTAATCCTGAACATATGATGGATATTTGGAGTAATGTGGCTGGCCACTTTATTGGTGGTGCATCAAGATATATTCTTCTCTACCAAAAAGAACCTCCTACAGAAGAAACAAATTATCAACCCCTTGAAAATATCAGAATGAATCAAACTCATGAGAAAGAAGGGTTTATAAAAGGAACGAGCCAGTGGATGCTTAATGTTGCTGACACGAGAAAATCAGCGCTTGGTGATTTCTATATTAAGACCCTTAAAAAGCAAATAAGTACGATTCAGGCCGGTTTGATTTTGGGGGTCGCATTCCGAATGGTTACACTTAATCCGACAATTGAATTTGCTGTTATGAGTTGGTATTTATTTTTCGCTGCCGGAATGTGGAGCTATTCATGGCCCTGGACTATTATTGGACAAGGCAATCAATTAGAAGAAGAACGATTGAAATCAAACGCGAATCGATTACAAGAAGTTCAAATTAGACTTTCTCAAGCTCTTCGATTGGGTGAACAAGATAAAATTAATTTGAACGTTGAAGTATTAAAGCAACTCTATTCTACTGATTCGAAAAGAAATAAAAATCTAATCGAAACTATTGGTGTAGCCCCTGATCAAATTCAAGTAGCAGAATTCAATGGTTGGGCAGCCAAACTTTTAAATTACTCAGAACAAATTCCACCATTTCCAACTAGGCCAAATCCACTCCCAAGTTGGATGGCAACTTGGAGTGGCGCTATCGGTACAACCATGCTGGCGATTTCACTGGGAGTATTAAGTTTAGACCCTACCAGCCTTACACTTTCAGTTTTAATTAATGAAACGGCAAAAACAGGTGCTATTTACACCGCTGTTTATTTTCTCTTTGGCCAATCAGGCTTGTGGTCTAAGTTTTTAAATAAAATAGGAGATTATTCAAAAAAGAATGAAATGAAAAATTCTAACATTTTAAATTCCACTGGAAGTTTAACTTGCAGAAATGTGTTTAATCATTGAAAACTAACTTGCAAAAACTTTTTCGCGACACCACTATCGGTGTCGCCAAATTACTCGTATCTAAGGGCATCAATAGGATTCAATAAAGATGCCTTGCGAGCCGGATAAACTCCAAAAATAATTCCTATTAGTGCTGAAAAAACAAATGAAACTAAAATCGAACTGAGAGATATGGAGGTCGTCCATCCTGTTAGGGCAGATAAAACCAAAGTGATAAGCCAGCCGAGGAAAATTCCTAACAAACCCCCAAGAACACTGATCACCACAGATTCACTTAAAAATTGTGCAAGAATATCGTTTCTTCGTGCTCCTATAGATTTTCTCAAACCAATTTCCTCTGTTCTCTCCGTAACAGAAACTAACATGATATTCATAATGCCAATCCCACCCACAAGAAGTGAAATCGCAGCTATGGTTGAGAGTAAAATTGACATGGTTTGACTGCTACTTTGCAGCGCGGCTTGAATGTCTGCCATATTACGAATTTGAAAAGCATCATCCCGTTGAGATAAAGGTATTTTATGTTGTTCTGTCAAAACTTGGCTAATACCGGACTGAGCCACTTCAATATTCTCCGGTTGATCAATTTGAGTTTCAAAGAAATCAATATATTCTCGACCCAGAAGTCTTTTCATCGCTGTCTCAACAGGAATATTAATAATATCATCTTGATCACGAAAGCCATTGGCCCCTTTTTCTGGTAAAATACCAATTATCTGAAAATTAATTTTATTGATCTTAATCATTTCCCCAATTGGTATTAAATCACCAAATAGCTCTCGGCGAACAGTTTCTCCAATTACCGCAACTCGAGCTCTTTGTTTATTTTCGTCATCATTAAAGTAGCGACCAATTTCTGGAATCGCAGAATGCATTTTAGACCAGGCAGGTGAAGTGCCTTGAACTTGAGTGTTCCAGTTTTTGGCACTAGCTGTAACTTGAACACGACCATTGACTTGAGCTGAAGCATCAGAGACATAATTGACTCTGGATTTAATAAGACTCAAATCCTCGTAGCGCAACCGATTGGCGGCACCTGATTCTTGAGTGACACCAGCGACACGAACAGAGCCTGGTCGAATCATTAATAAATTGGATCCCAAAGAAGAGAGTTGTTCTTCGATTGCTTTCTGTGCTCCTTTTCCTAAAGCTAGCATGGCTACCACCGCAGCTACTCCTATCAAAATACCCAACATCGAAAGCGCTGTTCGTAATTTGTTAGCCACTAGAGTGAGATATCCTTGCTTGAAGTAAGAAAGTACATCTCTCCAAGCAGCTTTAGGGGGTGTTTGAAAAGAATTTATCTTAGTAGGAACAACTTGAAATGAATTATTTTGTGTTATTCGATTTAAATTTTGTAATCGTTGATCTGATTGGATCACTCCATCTCTCATCTTAATCAATCTTTTGGCTTGATGACCAATCTCTTCTTCATGTGTAACAATGATAACTGTCATTCCTAGATCATTCATTTCTCGCAATAGTTTGAGAATTTCTTTTTCGCTCACGGAATCTAAATTCCCTGTGGGCTCATCCGCTAATATGATTTGTGGGTTGTTCATCATCGCGCGCGCAATAGCCACTCTCTGTTGCTGACCTCCAGACAGCTCGTTGGGGTGATGTTTTGCCCGTTCAGAAAGGCCAACCTTAGCTAACATTTCATGTGCACGTTGAATATTTTCAAATTTTTTTGAATAGAGTATCGGCAAATTTACGTTTTCATAGGCACTCAAACGCGGTAACAAATGAAATTGCTGAAATATAAAACCAATTTCTTCACGTCGGATGATCGACAACTCATCCTCTGCTTTTTTTGAAATTTCTTTTCCATTAAAAAGATAAGAGCCTGATGTTGGAACATCTAATAATCCCAAAATATTCATCATCGTCGACTTACCTGAGCCAGAGGGTCCCATGATAGCGACAAAATCTCCGTCCTCTATTTTAAGATCCACCCCTTTTAATATTTCTAACTTTTGTTGACCCATCTGATAGGATTTACAAATTTGTTTAATTTCAATCATTGCTTTAACGTCCTGACTGGCCTGATGGTCCCGATCTGCGATTTCCCATAGGAGAAAAAGGACTTCCAGAATTAAATTCTTTTTTATTGAGCTGAAGTAACACGGTTTCTCCCTCATTGAGTCCAGAAATTACTTCGCTTATCTTACCATCACTTAAACCTAATTTCACATCTCTTCTCTCCGATTTACCACCCTCACTGGTTTGTAATAAAGCAAAAGGTTTTCCATTATCATATTTAATAAATTCATTAGGTATAATTAAAATATTTTTTTTAGTAGGTCCATGAAAGACAACATTAGCCGTCATTCCACTGCGCATAAATTCAGGAATCGATTCAGGCAAAATATCGATAAGATAGGTCGTTACATTATTCACTGTTTTTGCCTCATATGCAATTTGCTCTACTTTTGCTGATATTTTTTGATCTGGATAGGCATCGAGAAAAACTTCAGCTTCTTGTTTCAGATGAATTTGGGCGAGATCAGTTTCATCCACTTGTGCTTTTACTGTGAGTCGATCAGACATGACGAGAACTGCATCATTAATGGTGAATGTCTGACCCGGTTCAACATTTCTTAAAATTATTGAACCCGAGATAGGGGCCAATATGGGTGTGGGTTTATAGAGATTTTCCCATTTAGACAACTCCTCTGTACCATGAGCTCGAGCCTCATCAATCAGGGCGGCACGTTCTGTAGAACTCATTATCGCCAGTGTTTTTCCTTTTTGAACCTTTTGTCCTTCAACTACAAAAATCCGTTCAATTCTTCCTGCAACGGGAGGTTTGATTTCAAGTCGATTTTGTGGCTGAATCGTACCTGTAGATAAAATTTTAACTGCCACTTCACCTTTTTCTATAATGGCTTTTTTTTCAAAAACATCAACAGAACGACTTTTCCATTTCCAAATTATAAAAGTGAGTCCAATAATAATTGAAATAAGTCCTATGACCCAATTTAATTTTAACTTTGAATTTGCTTCCATCATAGGACTCCAATACCTTGGGCTTGCTCCCATTTTGCTTCATAAATAATTGTATCTCTAAAACTGCTTAGGGCAGTTTTTTGTCGTAGTATAAGATCATTTTCAACTTGATCCCAAGCATCGAAACTCATAAGTCCATTTTTATACTTATTTCTTGAAATTTCTGCTCGAACGAGTACCGCTTTTTTAAAACTTTCATCCACTTGAGCTTTTTGAATACTCTCAATAAAATTGATATAGGCTTGTTTAAGATCATATAAAGTTTGTTTGTAAAGTCCCTCGTTGGAGAATTGAGTCGCTTGCCATTTCAATAATGATGCTTGGAGACTTGAGGAGTCTCTAAAACCATCAAAAAGGGGAATGGTAAGAGTAATACCTAGACCCCATTTCTTGTTGTCTGGAAAAAATCGATTGCCTGTCTCACCAAAATTTCCTACTAGATCTAATGTGGGGTAAAATGCAGAACGGATAATTTTAACTCCTTCCAGAACAGAAGTCTCTTGTGAATGTGCAGCTAAAACGGCAGGATGATTAGCTGCAATCTCTTCAAACACAGGTACTGAGGACTGCTTGGACTGATTTAACCCTAACTTCTCTGTCACACTGACAGAGTCTTCTTGCGGTAAATTTAATATTTTCTTTAATGCTTGTTCAGATAATTCTTTTTGGTGTTTTGATTGTTCTGCCTCAAATTGTGCCTGCGCTAAATACGCTTCATAAAGTAGAACAGAACCTTTATTCTCAAGACCACTTTCGTACCTTAATTGCACCATAGTTAGATTTTGCTGCCGACGACTAATAATCTCTTGAGTTAGCTTAATATACTCTTCACTAAAATTTAAACCTGCAAAGGCTTGTTTAAATTGTGAAATTAAATTCGATTTAGTGAGTTGTAAGTTTGCAGATTGTGCCGCTGTATTTAACTTTGATTGTCGTGCTTTATGCTGATCATTGAAACCGCTAAATAAGTTTTGTGTTACAACTAATTGCGCGTTGTAGCTTTTAAGTGTTGTAGCTGAACTACCTGGAAGCCCCGGATCACTTTCCGAATAAGATAGATTGGATGATAAATGAGGATAAAAACCACTTTTTGAAACCGACTCAAGTTCTTCAAATGATTTTAATGTTTCCTTAGATGACGTCAATTCCGGATTCTGAGATTCAAGTAAGGATATTCCTTCTTTCCAAGTCATTGAATGTGAGTTCCCTAATACAAAAATTGGGAAAACTAAAATTAGTAACATCTTTTTTATCATCATTGTCAAAATCCCCTATTCATTCTAACAAAGCAAAATACAAATGAATAGCATTCTAATCAAAGAGATCCTAGACTAAAGACTTGCAGTAATATCAATTGCTAACTGAAGTGACGTCAAATCAAATTATATTTATAGAAGCTGACTAGTCTCCAGAGCACTAGTTAATAAAAAAGTAGGTTAATGCCCGAGTTGATGAGATAATGGTTCTTCATTTTTATGATTAGACCTCATTTGAAGTTCAATCATAATTTGAGTCATTTTAGACTCTAAAATGGGCAACTCTTTAATGGCCTCAATGCCGATAGAAACGGCTTGAGTAAAATTTTCTGAAGCTTCAAGTAGATTGCAAATTTCTGCAAAAATTGTTGCCCCAACTGTAAGAGCTGAACCTTTATATCGATGTCCTAATTGTCGTAATCCGATATAATCTTCGTTCAGTTGAAGATACTCAAATCTAGTTTTGAAATCAGGAAGTGTTGATACAAATGTTTGAATCACTTTCATAACATTTTCTTTACCGATCACACTTTCTAAATCTTCCAATCTTTTATTAGATTCAAAATAAGTGACTTTTTGAGAATCAGCAGTATTTGCATGCAACCATTGCTTTAGTACTTTCGTCAACATATCTATGGTTATGGGTTTTGTAACGAATGCATTCATCCCAGCATTGATACAAGCTTGATAGTCTTCTTTAGAAGCATTCGCTGTCATGGCAATGATAGGAATTGTCGATTTATTCTTCCTGATATGTTCAGTCGCTTCAAAACCATCCATAATTGGCATTTGGCAATCCATAAAAATTAGATCAACTTTTGTTTTAGAAAGTAAATCTAATGCTTCAGAACCATTGGATGCTAAAATCACTTGCGATCCAAGTTGTTCTAATAGGGCTTGTGCTGTAACTTGATTTGTTGGGTTATCTTCTACTACTAAAATCATAGGTTTATTCCTTTCTATAAAAATGGGTTTAATCGCTGAGTGTCGAAATAGAGGTACTGTTCTTTTAATATTTGTAAATGATTCATTTTTTTCTTCTGAAAATTTTGAAAAATTTAAGCAGAAGAAAAAACGAGATCCACTATCTTTCACACTTTCAACATAAATTTCAGAATCCATGGCTCGAAGAAGTTGACGGCAAATTGATAATCCCAGCCCTGTGCCGGCCTCTCCAGACGTTCCAATTTTTTGCAGTTGAGTGAATGGTTGAAACAGACGGTCTTGTTGCTCTAGAGTGATACCTGCACCCGTATCAGTGATTGAGAAAAACAAACGCGCATTATGATCTTTGCTTTCCTCTAACTTTACTTTCAGCACGACGCTTCCAGTTGAAGTAAATTTAATGGCATTTCCAATTAAGTTAAATAGAATTTGAGAAATTCTGGAAGAATCCCCATTTACCGTTTTTGGAATATTTCTATCAAATTCAAAATCTAAGTGTATACCCTTTTCACTTGCCTTAGGATTGAGTGTTAAGATTACTTGTTCTACCAATTCACGAATTGAAAAGTCAGAATCTTCTAAATCAATTTTTCCAGATTCAATTTTTGAATAATCTAAAATATCATTGATAATTTTTAGTAGCGTTTGCCCCGAGCTATGAATTAATTCAACTAACTTTATTTCTTCCGATCTTAAGTTCATGTTTCTTAATACATCAGATAATCCGATGATACCATTAAGTGGAGTCCGGATTTCATGACTAATAGTAGCTAAAAAACTAGATTTATTTTTATTTGCTCGCTCGGCTTCTAATTTTGCATTTTCTGAACTTCTATTTGCCCGTTCAGCTTCCTGCTTAGCAATGGCTAACCCTTTATATGCATGCCTAAGAGATGATATTATTAGTGCAATAACAACAGAAACCGTGAAATTAATAAAAAGATGATCAATAGAATTACGATCTGAAAGTATAGAACCAATTTGTGGAATAAAAAAGAAATCATTAGTAAGACTCAACAATAAGGTGAACAAGGTTCCAAGCCAAGGTCCACCATAAAGAGTCGTTAAAATTACTGAAATAATTGTGATTGACGGAACATAGATCCGCATATCATTATAAATTGCTCGTGTTAAAGTTGACGAGGTTGTGAATATAAAAAGACAGGTTAAAAAACGACGCAATCCAGAGGGTTCATTTAATAATAGTTTTTCCCACCACTGCTGTACTATTTTTTCAAATTTCATTCGTATCTCAAAATAGAAATTCATTAATTTAATACCTCTCTAGATTATTTTTAATCATCACGATTCGATCAGAATTTTAACTCCTCGGTGTCACCCTGTAGAACCGATGAGGCATGTGAATAATAACTTATCATGCATGTGATAACCTATCTATTGTTTTTATACACGCATTAATATCTAGGGGTTTATGTAAAAAAATCGGGTAATCATCTGAAATACTCATATGTTCTGCTAGTTTACTTTTGTCGACGGCTGAAACTAATATAATTTTACCAAGGAAAAGTTTGTGATATTTTTGCCACAAATCAATTCCAGTTTTCGATCCAGAAAGGAAAATATCTGCAATGATCAAGTCATAGTTTGAATCCGTCGTTGCAGCTGTATGAATTTTTTGCTCAGCTTCAAGAAAACTTGTCGCCCAATCTATAAATACATGATCATCAATTTCACTCATAATATATCTCCAAATGGCTTCACTTGTCACATCATCATCTACAATAAGAACACGAAGTTGATGGGATAGTTTAGACTCAAAAGGTTGAGATATTTGATTTTCTCTAATTAATTTAGGTGTTTCCATAATTCCCCCCCATTCA
>Ga0154020_10001930_pt1 | contig 25341 bp, 10 predicted proteins | sample Klosneuvirus_201_FD_109709 | JGI IMG/M metagenome (GOLD analysis project Ga0154020, IMG submission 109709) | Active sludge microbial communities from wastewater, Klosterneuburg, Austria - Klosneuvirus_20160825_MG | ecosystem: Engineered > WWTP > Aerobic digester > Activated sludge | place...
AGGACTTCAATAGCCTGCGCACCTGCACAAGGTGGGGAATTAAAAATATAGGATACACCGGCATCATGCTGAGGCATGGAATAGGAAGGCGTAAACCTTACTACATCACTGCAACATTGGACATTCCAGTTTGTATTGGCATTTCGGTCATACAGGTAATAAGCGTCTGTGCCATCGATGTTTTCTATCCCTTGAGTGACGTTGGAGCATGGGGATGAGTTTTCTGCATAAGTCTCCGTGTGAATCTCTATAATATCGGCACCTTCAAATAGTTTGATTTGTCCATAATAGTAAGCACCACAATTTTCTTCGAGCGATAAGGTGACTACAAATACCCTGTTGGGTTCAGATCCGATGGTCTCATATTGGAAAACAGTGTAATCATCACCCTGATAACAGCAATTATATGAATACCCGTCCATCCATGCCGCGGCAATCAGGTTATCGGGGTTTGATGAAGAAGGTATAAACTGCCCTGAACAACATCCACCCTCTGGTGAGGTGCCAAATTGAATAAATCCATTCTCTGAAAGATGGCAGGTGGTATAGGTGTTGCCGAAGAAGTTAAAATCAAATCCAATCGAAAGTTCTTCAGTGCCATCGTTAGCTACGGTGACATCCGTGGGGGATTCAAACACTAAATCAAATGCGCCATTATCTTGCGACACAAAATAGGTCTGACCAGTCATTACAATAGGAACCACGAAGCATATTACCACCAGACAAAGAGTCCTGGCAATATGTCGACAATACAAAATATCAGGCTTCTGCATTCAGGATGGGTGTTAAGCATCAGGACCAGCCTGTCTGCTAAACATACTGGATTCCTTCATTGAAGTAAAGGTAGATCGGAGCATAAGGGCCATCAATAATACGTTCAGGTGATTTTTGCCAATAATTTCATATTGGCCAAGGCTTGAGGTGATTTTACTTTACATTTGACACAATTAGATAACTTGTTTATAAAGCAGCATAACCAGATTCCATCTTAGTACAATATATGTTCCATCAGTGAGATCCGTATTCTTAGGATTACTTCTAACAATGAGTGTAATGCGCACCACAGCGCAACTGCAGCACTATTACTTTCATAGCGAATTGTTTGGCATGGAAGATGGATTGGAACATGGTGTCATTGGAGATTTTCAGATCGACAAGAACGGACTGTTGTGGATACAAACCATCAATAATCTCCAGCTCTTCGATGGTAAAAATTTTACCAACATGAATGATCAGATTCCATCAGACCGAATCCAGGGGAACTTTAGTTTTGGAATTTCATCAGAATTATTCTTCCTCAATGATCGAACCCTGGTCAGATTAAATACAGATAATTACCTGCCAGGGCAAAATAAAGTACTCACACTGCCTGAACATCCTGACAGCGGTGCAGTCAGTATTATTTTTGAAGATATTTCCTTCTTGTATATTTCCCATCCAAACGACAGTCTGTATAAAGTTGACAAACGCACATTACAGGTCGATCGAACATATCTTCTCTCTGAAAAACCATATTATCCATACAGGCTTTGTGATGTATACAGAACTACCATTCCTGCAACCTCCATCATCTATATTAGTGACAATCGGCAATTTGTAAAATTTGATCTGGCGACAGGACTAACCACCTACCCATATGAATCCACTGAAGCACCAGGTAACATAGCTCTTGCGGCCCCCGATACCTTGATCACCTTCAGCGCTACTGAACTATTAATACATACTCCGGCCCAACGTTTTTCCATTCCATTGCCTGCACCTATGCAAGACTTTGCAGGTGAATATTTTTTACTTGATGGCCCCAATAAAGTCCTGGTTGCCTTAAAGGATAATCTTTATGAATTTGATTTGCGACAGATGCGCTGGACAAGCAAGTTTCACAAAGTGGGTGGCAGTGCTGTATTTGATGTCAAAATACGCGGTCTCCTGAAGGATGCATTTGGCAGTCTATATTTTGCAGACTTCAATCGAGGATTGATCAAGCTGTATCCGCGTCAACCCGGATTTCAATATTTGGGTATACAGGATGGGAAAAAGAAATTTGCTAAAAATATTCGTGTCTCTGAAAAAAACAACCTGGTGCTGATGGGCACCTTGCAGGATGGATTGTTCCTGTTTGACACGTTGGGTAATTTTAAAAAACAATACTTCCGGGGTGTTGAAACACCTGAGTTATGGTTTGTGCGCGCTATCATTCAACTTTCAGAAGACAGGTATGTCATTATAGGCGATGAAGTGTATGAATTCCTGGTGAAGGGTGATACTTACGACATTCAGCACGTTCCATTTATGAAAACGGATTTCTTGTCATACTACTGTGACATCATTGAGGATCAGGCAGCAGGTCTCTTTTTAGTCCATACAGGATTTGGCTTGCTGACTATTTTGCCTGAAACACCATTGCAACTAAAATTTAATCACTCTGGATATTTACCTCAATCTTTAGCGGTGACTCCGTTTGGTGATGGTATACTGACGGCATCTCATAAACAGATGATCTATACGGAACGTGATATGAAGGATGTGCGTAGCCTATTGACAATTCCTGATTTTGGCTACGTGCGATGCATGTCGGAATACGGACCAGGTCAGATTTTATTAGGCACTGACGTGGGGTTATACCTGATCGAGGTCGGTGATACAGCGGTCGTGCGGGAAAAACTCTACAGCAAAATCGTCTATGATATACAACCTGGAGCATTGCCCGGGGAGTTTTGGTTTAGCACAGATTATGGGTTGTTTCGATTAGATGCGGATTTACGATTGATGCATTTTTCAAAGGAAGCCGGACTTCAGGAAAATGAATTCAACACCAATTCGAGTGACCGAAGTCCTTCAGGCAAATTATTCTTTGGTGGTGTCAATGGTATCACGGCTTTCTACCCTTCCAATATTGCAGAAGCAAGAGATCACATTTTCACCTACGTCAGCAGCCTGAGTACATCAAGTGGCTTGCTCGCCCGCTATATTCATCCGAGTGAGAAGCCTACATATAAACTCTCCTATCGGGAGAGCAATATTGAGATTGATTTGTTGGGTAAAGGCCGAAAATCACCCTCCAGCTATAACTATCAATATAAGATGAAGGGGCTGAGCCCGGATTGGATCGATATGGGTAGGAACACGAGTGTCAATTTCCACCTTGCTCCCGGCACCTATACCTTTTACTATACGGTCAGCGACATATTCAATCCTGATGCCATCGCTAACGATGCTTTTACGATCATCATCCAACCCCCTTTCTATAAGCGATGGTGGTTTGTCTCCTCTGCTATTCTGCTGATCCTCGGAGTCAGTCTTTACCTTTTTACACAACACAAGAAAAAACAGACACTTAAACTCATGTACGAGTATCAACTGAATGAAAAACTCCAGAAGGAGCGCATGCGCATATCGCGCGAACTGCATGACAACATTGGCGCGCAAATGGCGACTGTCAAGCGTAATATCAATTTCCTGGTCAACCATTTGGACAACCTGCCGAAAGATCAGGTTCAACTCAAAATGCTCGATCTCGAGGGTATTTCCACACAGATCAATCAGGAATTGCGCGATACCATTTGGGCCACACAGAATGAACATATTTCCGTTTCAGATTTTATCACACGAATCAAGAATTATGTATTTCAAACACTTGGACAAGAAAGTGCCTACAGGGTGATCTATGAAGAGCAGTGTGACACAGAGGTCATACTCGGTCCTTTCCTGGCCCTCAATCTGCATCGCATCTGCCAGGAAACACTCAACAATGCCTTTAAACATTCCGGTGCGTCTGAATTGATCGTGACCTTTGAAGGAAATGCAGATTATTTCAAAGTGACGATCCGCGACAATGGTGCAGGCTTCGACATGGAAGCAATTCATGAAGGGTTTGGATTAGGTAATATTAAACATCGCTCTGCTCAAATCGGGGCTTCGCTGTATTTTAACAGGGGAATTTCAAAAGGTAGCAGCCTGGAAGTCATCATCGAACGACTCGAAAAAGCAAACAAATCAGTTGACGCATGAGTATGATCAAAATAGCATTGGTGGATGATAGTTTTCATACGAGGCGATCGGTGCATGAATTACTGGGCTATTGCAAGGATATAGAAGTGGTGCAGGTCTGCGATAGTGGCATCAGTTTTTTAGCTTATCTCAAAAAAATAAAAGATCAGTCACCTCCGGATATCGTGTTGATGGATATTGACATGCCGGAACTGGATGGTATCGATACTGTATCAATTGCCAAATCCGTTTCTCCCGGTATAAAATTCCTCATGCTGACGATGTATGATGATGAGGATTTATTGTTTCGCGCGATCAAGGCAGGTGCATCCGGTTTCTTATTGAAAGATGAAAAGATCAATGTAGTGGAAGGACATATCCGCAATCTATACGAAGGGATAGACGCGCCGATGAGTCCGAGTATCGCAAAGAAAGCATTGTTACTCATCCATAAATCCAACCGGGAAGAAGCACAACCCCAGGATGGCAGTCTGCCCTTACCACTCGAAGTGTCATCCCGTGAGATTGAAGTCCTTCAGTTGCTCGTTGATGGGTACAACTATAAAGACATCGGCGACAAACTATTCATCAGCTACAACACCGTCAAAAAACATGTGTCCAATATCTATGAGAAATTGCATGTGACCTCCAAAGCGCAGGCGATCAAGGTGAGTCATTATTTTAATTTATTGAAGTAAATATTCAGATAAAACAATATAATGAACGTTAGGGCCTAAGCGGGAGAACATTTTCTACCTTGTGACCCCAAACCTTTAGCTCTTTATCGTGGTACTCCTCCAAAAAACCATTCAAATCATTCTACTGTTATGTCCAATTGCCAGTATAAGCCAGGATCCCGCAGGATTTCTCTTTCGTCAACAAGGAGCTCTTTATAACCCAGCACTTGCCGGAGGTAGTGGATCGCAGTCCATCAGTATTGCTTACAGAAATGAATGGCAAAATAATGGTAAAGCCGGGTACCAAACCGGTGTCCTGAATTATGAGGAAAGCTTACCATGTAGTGTCCTCGATTATGGCATCAGCGCACTATGGGACCAGGAAGGTGAAGGATTACTCTCCAGTTATGAGATTTCACCGAATGTATCTGTTAATCTTCCTCTCATCAATAACCGGAATCATCAGATTAACCTACGATTAGGTGGCGGACTTAGTTTTGGTTGGCAGCGGGTTGACTTTTCTAAATTGATTTTTTCTGATCAGCTTCATCCTAAATATGGGAATATATTTCCTAGCTCATTTATTCCTCCTGATGAAAATCTTTCCAATAGCTATTTCCAACCAGCTATAGGAGGCGTTGTGCAGATGGTCTTGAACCAGCAGGAAATGAATGCAGTCATTATCAATGTCGGAGCAAGCTTTCACAATGCGTATGGATTCGGCCAGAATAAAAATGTCGGATATGGGAAGTCGGTGCTGGGGCTATTCCCTGAGCAAACACCAAAATTTTCAGCCCATGCGGATTTCGAACTTATCCCGGGAGCTGCATTCAATCAGTTTATCAGTATCCGACCGCTGATTTTATATGAACAGCAACAATCTCTGCATTACATCCAATACGGCGTTGACTTCGGGATATCAGATGCATTGCGCGTAGGGGGATATATGCATCAACAAAACTTTTCAGATACGCGTGTCAGTACAAATTGGTTTTCTGCCACAACTTTATTTCGTCCATATATAGGCAAGAGCAGAATAGATTTTCATTTTACATACTCGTTTAATATTTCAGGATTGCGCACTGCGGTATCGCCGCTTATGGAAATAGGATTAAAAAAGCACTTTAGGAACAGTCCAGTGTGCCGGATGATGGGCAAAGGGGATGATGTCGATTATGGCAATAACCCAGTCTGCAGGTATTCAAGGATCTCACCGGCGAAAAAGAAAATTTATGAGAATGTGTGGTATAAGTAAAAATGTATTCCCTTTTCTTCTTCTTATTTTTTCCCTCAATGAGGTTTTTGGCCAATGCAACCTTGAGTGTGAGGATGATGCTTGTGGAGGCGTAACCGTTTCCTTTGGTGCAGTTGGTGATTCAAGCATTTTCTGCGAGGGAACTATTGTCCCTTTATTAAATAACACAGATCCCGCACAGGGATTTGACTATTATGTGGTTGATTGGGCCGATGGCACCATTGATACATTTTATACAGAAGAGATTGCACTTCATGAATATAATTTACCAGATTCTATATTATGTGACGGGTTCGAACCATTTTGGGTTTGTTTCAAAGGAGTAAAGGAGTGTAATGAAGGAGTTAGCTGTCATATTGGAGCTTACCAGTTTACGATAAAACCACGACCAAAGGCAATATTAAATTTACAAAGCCAATATTGCATTACAAATGCTGTACTTTTCAGTGAATCATCATGTAATGAAGACACCTATGCCTGGGATTTTGGTGATGGCGGATCTTCGACATTGTCTTCTGTGAGTCACACATATAGTATGCCTGGACCAAAGAATATACGGTTAATTGTAACCAATGAATGTGGTGCAGATACCGCCTATCAACAAATTGTCATAGTTGAAAATCCAGACGCTCAAGTCAATTGGAATATGTCGAATGATACAGTGTGCATCGATCAGGTAGTTTCACTAACAGATGTCACCACGACTTATGGTGGTGCAATATGGACATTTCCAACCATTGATTCCTCTAAATGGCAGTTTACAGATACGTTAATGAATGCTTCTTCCAATTTTATTGCTATTCATTTTAAACAACAAGGCACCTATACATACAGGTTAGTAGCTAATAATGCATGCGGAATAGATGATCAAATCATCACCATTGTTGTACTCGATGGTCCAACATTGGCAATTGCTCCGGGACCAGATCTTTGCATTGATAATGCGATTTATGACCCAATGTCAACATTTACCAATCCTACCCAGATTCAATCCTATCAATGGACTTTTACTGGTGGTTCACCTACGAGTTCAACCGTTGAAAATCCTGGAATTGTCACTTACTCCTCTGCAGGAACTTTTCCTGTCACATTAGTTATTCAAAGTGCCTGCGGTCCATCATTTGATACCACATTTGTTACTGTCGATGATATTCCTGTCATCACAATGCCTTCAGGGCCCTTTCAGTATTGCAGCGGCTCCATGCCAGACACCTTGATTGCCCTTCCACCTGGTGGCGTATGGTCGGGACAAGGAATAACCTCCAATGGAATTTTCGATCCGGGGTCAGTACCTCCAGGAGCTATGTACACTCTCACGTATACCGCAGAAAATGGTGAGTGCGAAGCTTCCTCCACAATCACCGTCAATGTCGTAAGCTCTGAAACAGTAATTGTACAGGATGCCCAGCATTGTCAGGATGCTGCCCCCTTTAATCTTGTAGCAACTCCTGTAGGTGGTACGTGGAGTGACACTACCTGGCTCAGTATAACAGGACTTTTTAATCCCGCTATTTCGGGCACAGGAACATTTCACCCGGTTTACCACTACCTCGATATCAATGGATGTATGATCGATGTATCACCTACTGTTATTATCCAGTCATTTCCTGTCTCCATGATGACAGACACAAGTGTGTTGTGCAATGAAAATATCATCAACTCACTTTCCGATGTGTTGCAACTCACCCTCACTCCTGCTGGTGGTGATACAACCTGGTTGGTCAATGGCATGCCATCCAATGGCACCATCAATGGAATGGGTCTCACCGGATTCTATCCAGTTGATTTAATGTATACGTTTCAGGCATGTTCCATCATCGATTCTGCAGTTATTGAATTTATCACCCCAGTTCCATTAATGTTGTCTAGCGATACGATCGTTTGCATCAATGATGGTACATACCAGGTGCAAAGCAATCTCAGTGGCTCCTGGTCAGGTAATGGCATTGACCCGTCTACCGGAATAATTGATTTAACTATTGCCGGTGCAGGAGTGCATACTTTTTCTTTTATTCATCAACCAGGGACCAGTTGCGAACAAACCGATAATGTACTTATCACCATTAATGATCCTGGAATAAGTCTGAGCGCAGGGCCTGATGTCTCATTATGTTTTGGAGTAGCTAGTAATTACACCTTCACCGGAGCTGCACCTGCAGGTGGAATATGGACAGGTGTAGGCATCATTGATTCGATCACAGGGGTGATAGATGTAACCCTCTTGGTTACAGATTCTGTTTACACCTATTCTTATTGCCTTGAGGATCCTATGTTGGTTTCTTGCATGGCATGTGATGAAGTTGAAGTCATAGTTCATTCTTTACCCGTGGCTGATTTTAGCATTAATGGAACAACATGTATCAACACTCCCTTCAATCTCTCTGTTGATACTTGCGATGTTTCTTCTGCTTATTCATGGAACCTGGGGGATAGCAACATGGCTACAGGTTGCTCTGTAGATCATACATATTCAATAGCAGGAGATTACCTGGTTACAGCCATTGTTGTATCTCAATACGGATGTATAGATAACCATGATTTAAATGTTCATGTCACAGCTCCTCCACTCGCTCTTTTTAACTTGGTGGATGATGAAGGTTGTGCGCCATTTTTAATTGAGATCATAAACATGAGTTCCGGAGAGATCGACCAGCAACTCTGGATTATAGGAGGTGATTCCATTATGGGCATCAATCCTGGAATGATCATCATTGATGGTTTAACTGCTGATTCTTTAATACCCATTGAATTACAAGTATCTAATGGCTGTGCCAGCGTATCGCATCTCGATAGTATTTTGGTCCATCCATATCCTGTAGTTGATTTTGGGTTTAATGTTGATGAGGGTTGTTCGCCATTACTGATCGAATTTGGAAATGCTACCTTAGGAAACCCTGAAAACTGGTTTTGGAATCTAGGCAATGGAATGACTTCCACGGATTCATTACCTATGCCTCAACTGTACACAACACCACCTGACAGTGTATCCATTTATAGTGTTGAACTCATCTCCACAAATGCATGTGGTGCAGATACATTGGTGCAGAATATTACAGTGTATCCCCCGGATGTAACTGCATTTATTCAATTAGACACAGTTACAGGATGCCAGCCACTCACTGTACCCGCTCATTCCATTTCATCTGCTGGTGCTATTATTGGCTGGCAAGTAATTGGTCCAGATGGAGAGGTAACGGGCAGCACTGAGACTGATCCGATTTTTGTGCTTGACCAACCCGGAATTCATACCATCATTTTATCAGCGGCACGGTGCGGAGTGGATTTTGACACAGCCTATGTTGATGTGTTGCCGGCACCCAATGTTGATTTCGTTATTGATCATGTAATTTGCCAGGATGAAACACTTCATTTTGAAAATTTATCGCAGGACGTAACAAGCATATTGTGGGATTTTGGAGATGGTGGTCAATCAACCGATTTCAATCCAATATATAGCTACGCTCTTCCAGGAGTCTATACAGTTACGCTGACTGCTAATTCGTTGGTCAACAATTGCCCCAATAGTAAAACAGTTCAAATAGACGTTCTGCCAAAACCGCAGTTGCAAATTGATACTCAGCCACAAAGTGGATGTCCTCCTTACAATATTCCTTTTCAAAATACCGGGGCTCAGAATATCTCCTATGTCTGGTTGTTTGATGATGGAAGTCCGCTGGATACTGCATACGCACCTGTGCATATATTTACTCAGTCGGGTTCGTTCACGGTCGAGGCATTTGCGTATGATAATTTCGGCTGTCTCAGTGATACCATAAACATTCCTGTAACCATTCATCCAGTGCCTGAGAGTCGGTTTGACATTATAAGTACACGTTTCTGCGAGAGGCATGATACCATGATGACTCAAAATAATTCATTAGGTGCCTCCTCTTATTATTGGATTGTCAATGGGGATACTGCAGGTCCAGATCCTTTGGTTTTTTTGCCAGATACCTACGGACCTTATACGATATCCCTGGTCGCTGAAAATAGTTTTGGCTGCAGAGATACATCAACCACAGTTATAGAGATATTACCATCACCGTCCGCTTTTTTTCAAATCCCGGATGATGAAGGATGTGCACCACTAACTTCGGACTTCATAAATAACTCTATGAGTAGCACGAAATACTTGTGGGATTTTGGTGATGGCAATACATCTTTGGATTTTACGCCTGCGCATACCTTTTCTGATAGTGGTTTTTACGCTGTCACTTTAATAGCCAGTCATTCTAATGGCTGCCCAGCTGACACAGCAATTGCAACGGTCAATGTTTTACCGGTACCGACCGCTGATTTCGATTTTGATAAAGCAGAAACCTGTGGCGTTCCGATGAATGTTTCCTTCACCAATCAATCTATTGGGGGATTAGATTATACATGGACATTTGGTGACGGGCAAGGGTCAGATGTAACTCAACCTGTTCATACTTATACTACGGATGACAATTTTATAGTACACCTGATGGTAGAAAATATATATGGCTGTCGTGATTCTATATCATCTATTATCGAAATCTACCAACAGCCTGTCGCAGGATTTTCAATCCCGGCACAGATCTTATGCGAAGACGCACCCATTGAAATAATCAATCATTCCAGTCATGCCATTACCTATTGTTGGCTATTAAATGGAGAGCTCTATTCAGAGGCCACAGATCTGACTTTGTCGTTCCCTGATCCGGGTGTTTACAGCCTTTCCTTAGTGGCCAAGTATAATGCGCTTTGTCAGGATACATTTACATTGGCCCAGGGAATCGAAGTATTTGTTACGCCAAATGCTGATTTTGCATACGAGGTAAATCAAGTCGAAAACATATTAGGAGATGTCCAATTTCAAAACCTATCAGAGCGTTTTGATCGACTCAACTGGGATTTTGGCAATGGTCATACATCAGTTGAACTTAACCCATTCCACGAATATGACATTAACAGGGATATCGAGGTGATCTTATACGCCTTTCATGATAATGGAGGAATCATTACCTGCATAGACACGATCTCCAAAAACATCGCGCCTGAATGGTTGGTTACTTTTTTTGCTCCTAATGCTTTCAGTCCTGATTTCGGGGAAGACCTTGTGCGTGTTTTTAAACCAGTGGGTATAGGCCTAGACGAGTATGAGATATCTGTCTATTCACCTTGGGGTCAGCGTGTATGGTATAGCACAGCCATCGTCGATCAACATCCTGCTGAAAGCTGGAACGGTCAGCTTGACAATACAGGTGAGGCGCTACCTCAAGGCGCATTTACGTGGTTAGCAAAAGTGGAGTTTGTGAATGGTGATAGCCGGGTGTATAAGGGGTCGGTGACGCTGCTTAGATAGTTTATCCTGTAAATACCAGCTGCATGCCGGAGTCTGAGTTAACTTACGAAAACAATTCTCTTAGATAATCCTTATACTTTTCTCCGATGGTCAATGGTTTTGGATAACTGTCAAGCGTCTGCATATCGTCTTCGTGCTTGATAAGTCAACCTGTTAAATTATACCGTCAATGTTTACTTGTTTAGATACCAAGTGCATTTTTCAAAGAGGCTTTATATGGTTCACCAATAAAGAAATTTTCTTTACACTCGATCAAGAAAAGTTCATCCGTTTCATGATCGATTTGTTCAAGCCACCTAAGATTAACGGCTTTGTCACGGCTTATTCGACATAAATAAGGCGGCATTTTAGTCAAAAGGTCGTTTAATGTCTTACGCACCTTAATAGACTTTCCTCCACGAATCACAAAAGTGGTAAAACCTTTTTCGGCATCAAGATATAATACATCTGGAAGTATGATCCTGTACGTCATATGACTTGAACGGATAAAAAGCTCTTCCTTTGAATCCTGCATGCGAAGGAGTAGGTCAGGGTCTTCAGGATGCAGTATGGTCATACGGGCGACAATCGCGGCTTTGATCACTGGAAAGTCTTTCGGCCAGGTTTTCCAGAATGGTTTTTCAAGCAGTTTTACCAGTGCTGAACCCGCAACATCAACTGCTTCTTGTGCAGCATCGAATTCCGGATTACCGGTCATGATGACGATAGGAGGCAAAGGAAATTGGTTTTGCTTTAATAATTGGATCAACTCAAATGCATTGCCGCCATTCAATTGAATATCCAACATCAACGCATCAGGCTTTAGGGCAAGTATCTCTTCATACCCGGTTTGAATTGCGTCTGATGATCCGATGACTTCACATTCATTTGTTTCGTTTAACATTTCTATGATTTCATTCCGGATGTCTGGTATATCTTCCATCACATAGAAGCGGATTGTTTTCATTTAAATTGGGTATTATATCGTTTAGGAATGTAGATTATTACCTTAGTACCCAAGGCATCTCCCTTGTCAGCATCATAGAGATCTTCGTACTCAGTGCGAAAATGATACTCATTTCTTTGATTGAACAATTCATACACACGATCGAGCATTGAAGTGCCTTGGTGGGAACCTCGGGATCCTCTTTCTTTTGAGGCTTTGCGGCCGATTCCATTATCCTGTATCATGCAAACAATGAAGTTTTCTTCTTCTCGAAAGGAAAGGGACAAGGTCCGTACTCCTTCTGCTTTCTGTCGGAGTCCGTGTTCAATTGCATTTTCTACATGGATTTGAAATTGTAATAGAGGTACTACAATATTTTTCCAAGGAAGCCATGAAGAGACCTCCGGGAAATCTATTTCGATAAAAGTTCCATAGGTTGCCATTTGAATGGCAATAAAATTTTCTGTCACCTTCATTTCATCTCCTACTGAATGAAACGCTTGTCCCTTCCGACTTTGGGTAAAAACACTACTTATATTAAAGGCGAGACGATCAATGACGTCAACAACCTGTTCATCTTTGCGAAATCGGGATTGCATCCACATCAGTGTATTTTTAATAAAATGTGGATTAAGGGAATTGGCAATGGCGCTGATCTGAAATTGATTTTTTTCTCGTTGCTGCTCTGCGAGGTTGATTTGTATTAATTTTAAATGGAGACGCTGCCGATAGATTCGTCGGGTTACCATAAATCCTGTCAGGCTCAATGAGAGGAAAACACCCAGCCAGAACCACAAGCTTTCAAAAACGTTAAATGGCAAATAAATGATATATTCAGACTGATAGACGATTTGATTATTTTTTATAGCCCTGACCTGTAGGATATTTTTTCCTGGAGGTAAATAATCCAACCGAATATCAAAATTGCGGGTATATGGTGACCATAGGGTATCTATTATATGTTGATGCACTAATCTGTATTGTATACCCAGATTATCGGTCAGCCAGCCGGAGAATGAAGGTTCGATCGAAATAACAATACTTCTTTTATTGACGGGTAACCGTACTTTATGATCTTTACTGAAGAAGAATTGTTTTTCAATTCCATTTTGTTCTTTGAAGGTGATATAATTGGCTGCGATAGAAACCGGTACTGAATCAAGAATAAAATCCTTCATATTGATTCGTGTGGCTCCCCTGTCTTGCCCCATCCAGAGAAAGCCTTTTAAATCGATTAGAACGGCATTCTGTTCTGAAGAACCTCCATGCTGCTGTGTTGTGTAATAGAAGATTTTGGGATTGGACGGATTCCTTTCATAGGATGTCAGGTCGACAAAGCCGTAACCGTTTTGATTGCCAAAGACAAGAAAGTCATTGTAAGTCTCCATAAATGCTATAAGATTATTTCCCGCTTCATCCATCACAATTTTGTGGGTCACTTTATGGAGATCGTCTGTAAAGAGGGTAAATGATTCCGGATGATCAATCACTCGAAGTCCATCCGTACATCCCATCCACAATCTACCGGCCGGATCGACTACCGAACACATCATCCCATAGCTCAGCATAGTGTCTAAGGTAATCAACCAGGTTTGGGCTGTATCCTGCATATAGTCATATACGGCTACCCCTTGGCTAGGTCTTCCGGCCCATAATCTTCCTTTCCGATCTTCAGCGATGGTCACTACATTATCCAGTTGTAACCCTTTTTCCTTACCTATGAATGACCAGGTTGAGGAAGTCGTAAGTGGCAAAGATGTAATACCCAATCCAACGTTTTGCATTCCGGCAGCTAAACGTTGATTGCTAATGGGGAGAAAATAATATCCGACAATTCGACCTACCTCTGGGTTTTGTGTTTTGGCGTCGCGCCAGGAATTATTTTGATAGGTGGTCAACCAAAAGTCTTCAGTCCAGAAGGCCATATTTCCTTTCTCATCTCTGAATGCGCCCGGCAGAAAATCTGTGTATTGAGTTGCATTTGCTGGTGCGGGATGTATCTCACCATTTTCGAAATAACTCAAACCAGAGGTATAACCACCAAACCAGATTCTACCCTGATCGTCTTCATTAATAACGTGGAGGGACGGGACCATATTCGTCACATTATCAAAACACTGAAGAATATTGGTATGCACCCGTTGTAATCCACTATGAGATCCTGCCCAAACATTACCCATTAGATCCAGCGCAATTCCCAGATTTTTATGGCCAGTCAGAAAGGAGGCTAAAAAACGAAAATTATGTTGATCTTCTGAGGCATACACCCGGATAATGAATTTTTTACTGGCAGAATCGGGTACACTCTCTGAATAGACAAATTTATTTTGGGAAGTTGTAATAAATCGAAACTCTGCGCCAGTTTTTCTTTCAGGAAATTGCACTTGAATTAATTCGCTCATTGTAGATGAAATATGATGAAAGGCCCATTCCGGGCCTGGCCGCAAATAGGAGGTATCCTCTATCCATTCTGGTTGCAGCAGTGAACGGCTTATAAAAGTTTTACCTGGTTTCCAGTTATTGTGGGAATCAAACTGGACCAGAAGATATTTGTCTTCAAATCTGGACCTGAAAATCAGGGTTCCTCCATTCAATGTATTGGCAGGCAATTGACTATATTTAATCCACTGTGAGCTGATGGTATCAAGCATCCAAAGGTTGTTTTGAAGATCCTGGATGATGAGTTGATTTGATTCCTTGTCTACAACAGAATGATTGGCTCCGGGTAGTATCCAGGATTTCCATTCTTCATCCCTGAAAAGGGACACTGAATTATTCATTTGCAGCCATAACCCCTGGCGATCCTCTATAAACTGACCGCCATCAGATCGGGATCCAATTTGCTCAGGAGAAAAAGTTGTGAAAGTTCGTCCATCAAAACGTGATACCCAACCGTTGGAATGCTGAACCCATATTTTACCGCTTTTCTCGCAATAGATAGTTCCACATTCGGTCATCGCCATCCCATCTGAATAGGTGAAGGTTTCTGTTTGATTGAATTGGCCAAATAAGAAGGAGGGCCCAACTTGAAGGACAAATAAAAGAAGTATACATTGTCTGATCGCCATTGCTTCAAAGATATCTGTCATCTTTGGAAAAGAGCCTGTGCTTTAATAAAATGGTCTTTCTCCTTCATGAAATCCAGTTTTAGGGCTACCACCTTGTTTATAAGTTCAAGCCCGAGCATCCATGGTTTCCAGAACTCAGGCCTTTCAAAACGGGGCTTTATCAAGACCTGAATTCGAGTCCCATATCTGGATATATAGGTACATAGGAATAGGTAGGTGGATGATGACACGGAAATTTCATAACAGATCTAGTCCCTTTGGTGAAGTCCAATCCCCTTTCAGTTCAAATCGAACCATTCCTGGAATTGCCTCAGGGTACATTTGGTTTACCATTAATACTAATCCAACAATAAGCTTACAATATATATGGCCATTTCTAAAGTCACGATCTATCGCAACAAGGTCCCAGCGCGCGGAGTAAGGATTTCATTTGAGTATAACGGGATACTTCAAGCCGGTTTCACATCGAATTACTACACGAATGATGAGGGGGTGGCCTATATAGAACATGATTCAACAGGAAAGGCAACTATATACATCAATGGAGAATCGATAGGAACAATGAAGACGCCGGGGAGTGAGGTGTATTATTTGTAGGATTCTGTGTGAGTTGTATTCATATGTCATATTAAAGCTATGATAAAAACAAAGAATAATTAAAATCATTATTAAATTTTAGAAAATGACCAACTTGAAATTGATTAATGTTTGTATATACTTATTTGTTTTAACGTCTGGGATTTCAGCACAATCTATTCAAACAGAATATTGCGGTACAGATTATCTGCATGAATTGCAACTTAATATCGACAGTCTGTATTCTCAAAAATACAGCCGGATAGAAAGTCTGATTTATGATTCATATAAAATTGAAAACCAACGGGGATTGCCTCAATACACACTTCCAATTGCAGTTCATATAATTTCTCCTCCAGGCACGATTATAGGACAAGGCAATAATATAACCGATAAGCAAATAGAAGAAGGTCTAGAGCTACTAAATATACTTTTTGCCAATCAGGGTGTATATCAAACTGCTGAAGGAGTTGATGTTGGTGTTACTTTTTGTCTGGCCAGAAGAGATCCACATGGACAACCTACAAATGGAATTACACGGCATGAAAGTAGTCTGGTAGCAGATCTGTTGCCATGTTCATCCTATGGCACAGCCCAGGATAATGGGAGTTTAATTAAAAATATTGAAAGTTGGGATTGCGCGAAGTACATCAATATCTGGCTTGTAACGGATTTGTACAGCGATCAGCTGGGATGCAGTCTTGCAGGTTACGCAACTTTCCCAGGTTCATCATGCGGACAAGATGGAATAGTGCAGGAGAGTAGATATTGGACTTCTTTTACAGGTGCAAAAATCACAGCCCATGAGATAGGTCATTACTTAAGCCTGCATCATACTTTTTTCGGAGGGTGTTCGAATGATAATTGCTTATTAAATGGAGACCGAGTCTGTGATACTCCCCCCGACAATAGCGCCAGTTTCGCACCATGCAATACAAATTCCTGTGCTACAGATAACCCGGATATCATCGATGACAATCGAAATGTAATGGATTACTCATCCTGTACTCCATTTCATTTCACGGAAGGGCAACGGACACGGATGATTGCAGGATTAGAATTGGGTAGGAATTCCCTCATTTCTTCCTTAGCATGTGTGCCTGTTGTTGAGAGGGATGCTTCCGTAAACCTCACCTCCGATGGCCAGAATTTATGCGATGAAATGATTTGCCCAAAAGTAATATTGAAGAATTCAGGAAGCAATAATATTACCTCAGTAGAATTTTTTTATCAGATTGATAATGGCTCGCCCATTTTGTACACCTGGAATGGAACACTCAGTTCAAATGAAAGCGAGGTGGTTGACTTTCCCTGTACATCCATTTCCGCGGGTTTGCACATTGTTGATGTAACCATAAACCAGATCAATAATGATACAGACCAATATCTTCCTAATAATTCGACTAGTGCTGAATTCACTACCTATGATAATCCTACACTTGACATTGCTCTTATTACACCTCAGGAGTGCAATGTGCCAGGTAGTGTAAAACTGGAAGTAACTGGAGGAAGTGATCCATATTTCTATACAAAGGATGGGGTTATAATACAGCAGAATCCACTATTCCAATATCTAACGTCCAGTACATATAGCTTTATAGTAATGGATAGCAATCAATGTCGGGATACCATAAGCACCAGTGTACCAGTGGTGGGAATACCAACCACCGCCTCATTTACTCAGGTGAACAATAGTCTTAAAATTGATTTTTCAAATACCTCCATTGGAGGAAGTAACTATTTATGGTCTTTTGGAGATGGTTCCACTTCTATAGATATAAGTCCTTCTCATACATATGATACCAGCGGATTTTACATGGTAACGCTTATATCTTCAAACGACAGCTGTATTGACAGCTTTTCTAAGCGCATCCTTGTCAATTGTGTTGTCGAAGAACTCATTTATTATACAGCTAAAAATACGATGAGTGGCAAGATGAATATCTGGACGATCCGGACAGACGGCACCGAACGGAAAGAATTATTTAATGATAACTTCCATAGATATGCTATGTCACTTTCACAGGATGGATCTCAATTGTCCTATATACGAGGTAAAAAGGCTCCGTATGCGAGTGGCAATACAACAAATAATGATAGTCTCTGGATCTGTACAGCGAATTCGAATGGAGCCGGAGAGATCATTCATTATCTATATCCTGATTTTCAAAAGAATATTATTGAATATACACACATATCTCCAGATAAAACAAAGATCCTGTTCTTAGTTCATAATGATGAATGGCCAGTTGCAACAAGGGATGGTGATGTTTTTGAGCTTACCTTATTAACAGGAATAGTTGTAAATCTAACAAACGACTGGAATGTGACTGACCGCTTTATCCGGTATTCACGAAATGGCTCTAAAATTGCTTACTGCAAAATGGGAACAGCCTGGTATGCTAATCCCACATGGATGAGAATAATGAATAGCGATGGATCAAATGATGTTTCTTTCAACCCTAATAACACTACAAATACCGGAGGATACTATCAGTTAGAGTTCTCACCGAATGGGAACGACGTGGTTTATACCTGGTCACCCGCTCTTGGAAACACATATCGATTATACTCAGCTAATGATGACGGCTCGAATGTGCAGGCTATTAATTCACCTCAAGGAAATAATTTCAATGTTACTTATCCGGCGTTTAACCAAAGTGGTGATCAACTTGCTTTTCAGCAGAACAATACCCTCTATATTACCGATATAGACGGAAATGTAATCCGGTCCTTTGCATCAGATAATCATGATACCTATGCGGATATATGGTGGGGAGTACAAGATATGAATTGCGATGAATGTATATCCGGGACTATCAATCAATATTCAAAGGTGAATAGAATTTGTTCCAATCAAATAGAAGTGACAAACCCCGAATACTTTCTTGAAAAGGATACCATCTTATTATACCAGGCTAAAGGAGCAATTGTTGATAGTTCGAATACGTCCAATTTCGGCGATATTCTTTCTTTGGAAAGTGCTGGTTATTATGAATTTAATATTATTGATTCTATATCAAATTCTCTAGTCTATTTACGGTTTAATACTTTACATAATTATCAAATACAAGGCAGGGTTCAAATGGTGACAGTTCCTAATCTTGGAAATGCTGTTGTATGTGACCTTACCTGTCAGCCTTGGAATGGGGAAACAGGTGGCATATTGACTTTTTTTGCCAATGACCTCACGCTAACTGGTAATGTTGATGTAAGTGGTAAAGGTTTTCGACCCGGGATAGCACAAAACGGAATCAATACAGATCTTCATGATCCTGACAATTATTTTTTTGATTCTTCAAAAATCAACTCCGGAGCTCAAAAAGGTGAGGGTATTTATGAACTTAGTTCAAACCTTACTCTTGGCAAAGGTAAAAATGCAAACGGAGGTGGAGGTGGTAATGCTCATAATGCGGCAGGTGGTGGTGGTGGTAATGGAGGTGCCGGAGGCCGCGGAGGAAATTTAAATGTGAACGATATTGCAGGCTTAGGAGGGGCGAAAGTAGCAGGTTCAGGCAGACTTTATTTAGGTGGTGGAGGTGGAGCAGGTCAGGAGAATAATAATCATGGAACCAATGGTGCTGCAGGGGGTGGTATCATCATTATTTCAGCCAATCATATAGATGCCAAAAATCATTTATTTGTATCAAACGGAAATGATGCTGAAACTGCGGGTATTGATGGAGCCGGTGGTGGTGGAGCTGGTGGAAGTATAATCATGTCTTGTCTCTCAATCATGAATGCGCATCTTGAAACTAATGGAGGAGCCGGGGGAAATAATAATTCCTTTGGGGATTCATTATCTACCCAATGCCATCCCTCAGGTGGCGGTGGCGGTGGCGGATTTATTCATTCATCAATTTCTGCAGGCGCAACTTTCAGTATAATAGGAGGATCTAATGGAAATCTGATTAACGCATATTCAAACTGTCAGGCCAATCCATCCGAGTATTTTGGTGAAAGCGGCGAAGATGGGATTATTCAAACCGATCTAATCCTTCCATGGTCCACTCAAAGAGTTGAATTATTGAAAGTGGATTCCATCCTAAATCAAACAAGTGCCTGTGACGGTGATATCGACAGTGTATTTATTTTTATGGCAGGCGGAATTGAGCCTATTGAGTTGAGGTTAAATCAGGGGCTGTGGCAAAATAATTTTGGCTTTGGTAATTTAGTGGAAGGCCTTTACACACTTGAGTTCAGAGATCAATGTGGAATCTATGGAGATACTACTTTCTTAATCATTAATCAGCTAGAATTGAGGGATTCTTTGATATTCCAGGAATCAATTAATTGCTCCCGATTGGGTCGGGTAGGAATAGAAGGACGCTTTGGAATTCCGCCGTATCAATATAGAATTGACAACGGCATATGGCAGGATATTGGGGTTTTTGAAGGATTGGCTGCTGGTGACCATATTCTGCAGACGAGGGATGCGGCAGGGTGTACTGTCTCGCGCGACATAAACATTGCTGACCATTCAGGAGAACTTTTAATCAGTATTGACAGTTCAGAACTTATTAAGAGTTGTTCGGTTGATAATGCATTTATACAAGTTAGCGCAGATGGCACTTCGTCTCCGTATTATTTTTCCATCGATGGTGGCCCAAGCAATCCCACTGGTTATTTCGCTAATCTCAGCATTGGGTCTCATATTGTAATGGCGGAAGATGAATCGGGTTGTCAAAGCCAGCCTTTTAACTTTGAAGTTGTCAAAGAATTGGTAAACATTCTATCCTCACACGATACTATAATCTGCAGTGGAAACTCAATCGTAATGCATACTGTTGGCTTCGACCAATACCATTGGTCTCCTTCAGTCGGCCTAAGCGATCCAAACATTTCAGATCCGGTGGCCACACCTTTCATAAATACTACATACGTAGTAAGCGGGTTTTCCGAGGGGCATAATTTGATTTCCAATGGAGATTTTGAACAAGGGAATATCGGATTCACTAGTCAATACACTTACAACCCGACCAATATAGGAGCGAATGGTGATTATGCCCTAACAGATAACGTAATAGATGTACACCCTCTAGGATATCCCTGCATGGACCACACTACAGGTAATGGTTTGCTCATGGCTGTAAATGGAGGGCCTATCCCCAACACTACGGTATGGCAACAATCAGTTCCCGTCGATCCGCAAACAGAGTATATATTTTCAGCATGGGTGACGAACTGGTCTGGCCTGCAATCCAATTTAGCGAGACTTCAATTTAGTATTAATGGCCAGCTAACCGGGAATGTGTTTCAAACCCTTCCCCAACAATGCCAATGGACAGAATTTTTCATTACATGGAACTCCGGAAATAACACCGCCGCGGATATTCGATTAATAAATCAGAACCTCGCTGTCATCGGAAATGACTTTGGGTTGGATGATATTGAGTTTAAAAGAATATGTGAAGGAACTGATACCATTACAATTTATGTAGAAGAAATGATTCCAATATCCGATACCATTACACTTTGTTTAGGAGATTCTGTGTGGATTGGAAATACATATGAATCTGATCCAGGCATCTATATTGATACACTCATAGGAGCAAGTTCATGCGATACAATTTCCAATATATTGTTGAATGTCTTGCCTGCTTATAGTACAAGCTATTCTTTCATTCTTTGTGAAGGTGATTCCATTTTCTTGGGTGATAATATTTTCACTCAGGGTGGATTGTTCACTGACAGCCTACAGAGCATATTCGGTTGTGATAGTCTGGTACAAATCCAGGTAGATCTTCTTCCTCTAGCTTTAACATCATTATCGTATAGGATTTGTGAAGGAGACACCGTATTGGTAGCAGGGAACGTATATACAGAACCGGGTCAATATGCGGATACGTTACAAACTGTACTTGGATGTGATAGTTTGATTCATATTGTCATTGAAATATTACCTCGATATACTGTAAATCAGGAGTTTCAGCTTTGTGAAGGGGATTCAATTGTTGTAGGTAATAATATTTATACACAGGGTGGATTTTTCATCGACAGCCTCCTAAGCAAATCCGGATGCGATAGTTTGGTGCAAATACAGATAGATCTTCTTCCTATAGCTTCAACATTATTATCGTATAATATTTGTCAAGGAGACACCGTAATCGTAGCAGGGAATGTGTATACAGATCCGGGTCAATATGTGGATACATTACAAACTCCACGGGGATGTGATAGCTTGATTTATTTTGGGATTAATATATTTCCTCGTTATACTCTATTTCAGTTGATAAAGCTTTGTCAAGGGGATTCAGTTGTGGTGGGTAATAATGTCTATACTCAGGGTGGGGTTTTTATCGACAGCCTACAGAGCATATCCGGATGTGATAGTCTGGTACAAATTCAGATAGATCTTCTTCCTATAGCTTCAACATCATTGTCGTATAGTATTTGTCAAGGAGACACCGTATTGGTAGCAGGGAATGAGTATGCAGAACCAGGTCAATTCGTGGATACTTTACAATCTGGACTAGGATGTGATAGCGTGATCTATATTGGTATTGCAATAAATACTCGATATAATATATCAGATGAGATACAACTATGTGATGGAGGAAGCTACATAGTGGGTCCTCATGAATATTTTTCGTCAGGAAATTACATTGATACGCTTGTCTCAGTACATGGGTGTGATAGTATCGTACATACCTCCTTGGACGTATCCAGTCCTGAGATTACCTACTTGGAAGTGATTTTATGCGAAGGTGATGGTTTTGATATAGGTGGAACGCAATATGTGCATACTGGATTCTACAAAGACACATTATTGTCAGTTCATGGATGCGATAGTATTGTCCACCTGAAATTAACCGTACAGGATACAGTGTTGCAGTTCCAGGATGTTTTGATTTGTCCAGGAGACACTATTACGGTGGGAGATAATGTGTATGGATTACCAGGTCTGTATTCGGATAGTTTTCAAAGTGTTTCGGGATGTGATAGCACTGTAATCACGCTGATTCACTATGAAGCGCCGAAGGCATGTCAGGAGTTACATTGCAAAATGTATGTGCCGAATGTATTCAGTCCTAATGGCGATGCCATAAACGACATTTTCTTCATTCAATCAAAAGAGGTTGAAATTCACTCTCTGAGCATATTTGACAGGTGGGGAGGTTTGTTATACCACATTCGTGAGCTTAACCCTAGTTGGGATGGCTTAACTGGATCGGGGGTGACTGCATCGCCTGGGGTTTATGTCTGGATCGTGGATGGGGTTTGTGGAAATGGAGAGCGATTCACTGATAAAGGTGATGTTACATTGATTAGGTAGGAGGGTAAAAAAAACGAATAAAAATGAAGACTATTATTTCCACAATAATTGCTTCTCTGATCATTTCACTTCCTATGCAAATGATATGGAAGAATACAACAATACCCTGGCATAGATGTAAATTTTTGACCAGAATGCGGACAGGAACAGAATTGCAAATAATGAATTGCATTTTCCGGTTTAATAATTCGCCCAATGGATATGATTTGCATAATGCAGATGGGGCAACTATCGAAATACAAGGTGATTTGCAAATAGAAGATTAGATCAAATCACCAAATCGACCTCCTTTGAGCTTTCCATCGCTAGAAATATCCGGACATTTATCTAATCCGAACCCTTGCCATAGATAGTCAAACCATTTTTTAGTATATACTACAAAAGCTTCGGGATAATCTGTAACATAAATCTCAGGAAACCTAACAACTTCCTTACCTATGGCTTTTCCTCGAGAAGTGGGAATAACATCGGGAGGTGGAAAATGATCTTGCGCTCCGATAAGAAATAAAACTCCAAGAAAAGGTGGTCCAACTTCAAATGTCTTAAATAGATGCAGGCCTCTTTTAAAGGCCAGGTAGATTTCTCCCTGGAATATTGTAGTTGGAATATACTTTATTAAACGGATTTCATTCGTCGTAATAGTACTCGAAACAGACAGAATCGTTCCATTTCTGAATAGTTGAAGATATCCCTTATTATGGGCCCCAGAAATGAATCCATCAAAATTTCTCTCAAACTGACCTCCACCAGCATCCATTATTTGAAATCCTGATGAACCATCCTTCAATTTTGCAGGCTCAACAATGATCTCGTCATTCCAGGAGGTGATTGGTATGAGGAACATTGCTACGACAGCCTCATCACTTAGCTGAACAGGTGTTTGTTTTAAAAGAATTTCGGAAACCTTCCTATTGCAAAACTTTTCAATTTCCTCTTTCAGTGAGTTGGATTGTAGAAATGCATTCTTTAATTGAAAGTGATCCATCCTTCGCTTACCTGCATCACTACGGTAAAAATACTGATCGCTGGATTTTATTGCATGTGGACCAGAAAAACTCTTATGAATTTGAATAATAAAAATGCACTTAGATCCAGAAATTTGTAAGTACTTTATTTTAAAGCCAGGTCTTGGCAAAATCCCATCTTCAATTTTCTGCTGTACCCTAAGTCGAAAAGAGTCAAGCTCAGGGACCTCTAATCCAACTAGTCCGTCTTCTTCATCAATTCCATAAAAAATAGTTCCTCCATTTGCATTTGCAAAAGAAGAAACATCCGCAAGAAACTCCTTTGTATCCTTTTCGGAATAAATCTGTAACTCTCTCTTATATTCAATCGTATTGGATTCCCGATGTGTTTGATAGATCTGGTCAACATCTTCCAGCGTGAGGTTATCGAGATTTATGAATACCATTTATCTAGATATTTTGTAGTAAAAGATAAAAGTAATCTTTATAGCATAAATACTGCAGAAAGCTGGAATGGTCAGCTTGACAATACCGGAGAGCACTTACCACAGAGAGCATTTACCTGGTTGGCGAAAGTGGGATTTGTCAATGGAGATAGCCGCGTGTATAAGGGGTCGGTGACGCTGCTTAGGTAATTTATCTGGGCCCTGAAAAAAAAGAGATGGCTATTGTTAACGCACCTTCCACCACCCATAAATCCTATCCTACAATCCAAATATCTACAAAACCCTATCTTTAACTACATTTTTCAGATAAGCTATTGCAGATCATGTATACGTTTTCAAGCCTATTCAACATAAAGACCAGATGGTCCCTTCTTTTTCTCATTGGCATGTGCACTGCCAGCATTCAGGCGCAGACCAATGTCGTACTGCAGATGGAGCAATTACTGGAAGGACAACCCTTCGCCTATGATCAGGTGACCCAGGCTGAATTAGGCTTTTACTTTAAAGCCACACGGTTACAATATTATATTTCAGGAATCACGCTCATCCATGATGGCGGACAGATCACTCCCGTGACCGATTACTATCTCCTGGTGGATCCAGCAAAAGATTCAGTTTTCGCACTTGGTAATTTCGCGGTGACGGACCTTGAAAAAATCGAATTCTGGATCGGGGTGGATTCAGCCACCAACCATCTGGATCCGGCACTGTACCCGGAAGGTCATCCACTGGCGTTAAAGAATCCATCGATGCATTGGGGCTGGGCAGGCGGTTATCGCTTCATCGCTTTTGAGGGTCTCGCAGGAAACACACCTGGTTTTGTGACTAACAATTTCCAGA
>Ga0154020_10001931_pt1 | contig 25339 bp, 27 predicted proteins | sample Klosneuvirus_201_FD_109709 | JGI IMG/M metagenome (GOLD analysis project Ga0154020, IMG submission 109709) | Active sludge microbial communities from wastewater, Klosterneuburg, Austria - Klosneuvirus_20160825_MG | ecosystem: Engineered > WWTP > Aerobic digester > Activated sludge | place...
GGCCTGAGCAGCTACGTGTCGCAGCAGATGGCCATGCTGGCCAAGACCAGCAGCAGCGACAGCTGAGTACGGCGCGGCTGCGCCGCGAGCCCGCCAGTCCCCCGGCGACAGGCCCGCCGCCTGGCATGCAACGACCGCGCTGCACTGCCCTGCGTCGCGGGCCTGTGGCAGTCCCTCCTTCTCGTGCAGGTGGTGAGTCACGCATGCCCTCCTGCGCTTGCGCGTGCTCCAGGTCGATGCCCAGGAAACACGGTGCAAACCCCGGCTGTACCGGCTCAAGTGCCCGGGGGGCGCTCCGATAACCCTCATACACCCCTCGCACTCACTCCACCCCCCTTCACACCATGTCATTCGCAGCCGTAGCCTCTTCCACGCCGCGCACCCAGCGTTTTGCCGGTGCGTACCAGCAGGTAGGCGTGCAGACCGTCGTGGCCGACGCCTCCGCTCACCGCCTGATCGAACTGCTGTTCGAGGGCTACTTCGCGGACATCGCACGGGCCCGCGGCGCGCTGCGGTCTGGGGACGTGGCCACCAAGGGCAAGGCCATCGGGCACGCGGCCCGCATTGTCGAAGAGGGCCTGAAGGCCGCACTCGACCCGGTGGGCGGCGGCAGCCTCGCGGCTGACCTGGCCGATCTCTATGCCTACATCGGCATCCGGCTGACACAGGCGAACCTGAGCAACGACGAGAGCATCCTGGACGAGTGCGCGCGCCTGGTGGCACCGCTGCGGGACGCCTGGGTCGCCATCGGGCCACAGGCTGCAAATCGCAACTGAAACCTCAACGGCAGCAACACGGTATGCACACCATGAGCACCAACCTACTGACGTACTACGAGGCCATCGAGAAGGCCAGCGCCGACATGCTCGACGCCGCGCGCGCCGGCAATTGGGAACACGTGATCAAGCTCGAAGGTGCCTGCGTGCTGCTGATCAGCCAGCTCAAGAACGCGGCTCGGGGCAACGCCCTCAGCGTGGAGGAAAGCCAGCTCAAGTCACGCATCATGAAGCGCATCCTGGTCAATGACGCCGAGATCCGCCACCTCGCCGAGCCGTGGCTCGAGGACCTGGATCACATGATGGCGGGCAAGCCCAAGACGCTGCACTGATGGGCGCAGTACGATAGGGCCTGCTGCCCGCGCCACCCATCCACGAGGGCCACGCCATGTCGTTCATGGACACCCAGCCAGCGCCGCTGCACGACAGCGACGGGCTCGATCCGTTCTCCGCGTTTCGCATCGAGTCGCCGCGCGAGATCGCGTTGCTGATGCGCCAGGTGATGGACGGCGCGAATCCGGTGCACCTCAGTTCACCCGAGGGTGGCAGCCTGACGACCACCATCTGGACCGTAGACAGCGCGTCGGGTCGGCTGGCACTGCAGGTCGAAGCGCAAACACCGCAGTTGCAGGGTCTGATCGAGTCCGACGAGGTCACCGCGGTGAGCTATCTCGACGCGGTGAAGCTGCAGTTCGACCTGAACCAGCTCATGCTGGTGCATGGCTCGCACAGCTGCGCGCTGCAGGCGGCCATGCCGCGTGCCGTGTATCGCTTCCAGCGGCGGCAGGCCTATCGGGTGCGCACGCTCGAGCGCCACTCGCCCGTGGCCATGCTGCGCCACCCAGCACTTCCCGACATCCAGCTCACGCTACGGGTCATCGACGTCAGCATTGGTGGTTGCGCGCTGCTGATGCCCGATGACATGCCGCCGCTCGAACCCGGCCTCACGCTACATGGCGTGCGCCTGGAACTCGATGCCGACACCCGCTTCGAGACGACCCTGCATGTGCACCACATCTCGGCCATATTGCCCAATGCACACGGCGCACGCCTGGGTTGCGAGCTCGTCCAGCTGAACCCGGCCAGCGAGCGCGCGCTGCAGCGCTACATCGACCATACGCAGAAGCGCCGTCGCATGATGTCGCTGGGCTGATTCGATCGCGCCCGTCCGTGGCCCCGAGCGCGTACGCAGCGTCGCTCACACCTGCATGTTCATGATCTCTGAGTAGGCCTGCACAAGCCGGTTGCGCACCGACACGGCCGCTGTGAAGCCCAGTCGGGCTTTCTCCGACGCGATCATGGTTTCCTCGAGGCTCACCGAGGAGTTGCCGAGCTGGAATTCGCGCTGCAGCGCGCTGGCATCGTTCTGCGCATTGCTCACCTCGCGCAGGGCCTGCGTCATGGCCGACTGAAAGCTGGCCGGCGCACCCGCGGCCGATGCCGCCGTCGCACTGCCTCGGGCTGCTGCGGCACCGGCCAGGGGCGTGCCGTCGGTGCGCAGACCGGCGCGCGCCACCGCCTGCGCGAAATCGAATGGCTTGAGCTTGAGATCCATGGCGGGCACCCCGGCGTGCGGCGGTTGTCGACAGCCCGCACTGTAAGGAAGCCCCCTCGGCGTCGATGGCAGGAACTGAAGCCCGAAATGCAGGCTGTTCGCCACATGGATTGCCGCCCGGCTATCCAACAATCTGCGTCACTCCCCGTAGCGGCGGGCCCATGTGCGGCCAGCCCCGGACACCCAGCCCCGACCCATGGACGCGAACGTCACACCGATCACGCCGACCAACGCCGCGGCAGAACGCGCGGCCGCCGAGGCCGCCAACGGTCCGCTCAGCCGCCTGGCCCTGATGCCGCTGCGAGCCCGCATGATGCTGGGCATGGGCGTGGCCGGTCTCGTGGCCGTGCTGGTGGGGCTGCTGCTGTGGAACGGCAACGGGAACCTCGCGCCGCTGTACCCGAATCTCTCGGACAAGGATGCGGCCGCCGTAATGACACAACTCGCCGCCTTGAAGGTTCCCTACAAGGCCGCAGGCGATGGCACGATGCTGCTGGTGCCGGCCACGCAGGTGCCGGAGTTGCGCCTGAAGCTGGCCCAAGCCGGGTTGCCCAAGGGCACGACCGCCGGTTTCGAGCTGCTGGACAACGCCCGTTTCGGCCAGTCCCAGCTGCAGGAACGCACGAACCTGCAGCGCGCGCTCGAAGGGGAACTGGTGCGCTCCATCACATCGATCGCCGCCGTGCAGTCCGCGCGCGTGCATCTGGCCTTGCCGCAACAAAACGGGTTCTTCCGCGAGCAACAGAAGCCCAGCGCGTCGGTGCTCGTGACCTTGCACGCGGGCCGCACGCTCGAACGCACCCAGGTTGCCGGCATCGTGCACCTGGTGTCGTCGTCGGTGCCGGAACTCGCCGTCAAGGCCGTGAGCGTGGTCGACCAGAACGGCGCGCTGCTGTCCAGCCCGCCCGAGGCAGACCACCAGGGCTTGGACACGCAGCAACTGCAATACCTGCAGCAGGTGGAATCCGGCCTGCACCAGCGCGTGGTCGCGATCCTGGAGCCGGTGCTCGGACGCGACAACCTGCGCGCCACGGTGACGGCGGAACTCGACTTCACGCAGGTGGAGTCGACGTCCGAGGCCTACAAACCCAACCAGACCGGCGAGGCCACGGTGCGCAGCCAGCGCAGCAGCGAGGCCACCAATGCCACCAACAGCACCCCGGCGGGTGTTCCCGGCGCCGCCAGCAACCAGCCGGGCCAGCCCGCCACGGCCCCGCTTCAGGCCAACGGTGCCGCGCCGCTGCAGGCTGCGCAGCCTGGCGGCACCGGTGGCGGCGCGCGCAAGGAAAACACCGTGAACTACGAGGTCGACAAGACCGTGAGCATGCGCCGCCAGGCGATGGGCACAGTCAAGCGACTGAATGCGGCGGTATTGGTGAACCACCGCAGCAACACAGATGCCAAGGGCAAGACCACGACCACGCCGCTGTCGACCGAAGAGCTGGACAAGCTGACGGCCCTGGTGCAGGAGAGCATCGGCTACAGCAAGGACCGCGGTGACTCGGTGCGCGTGGTGAACATCCCGTTCCGCGTCGAAACACCGGCCAAGCCCGAGGAAGTGCCGCTGTGGCAGCAGCCTTGGGTAACCGATCTGCTGCGCGCCGGCGCCGTGCCCATCGGGGCCACTCTCGTCGCGCTGATGCTAGTCTTCGGCGCGATCCGCCCGGCGCTCAAGCGCATCCAGCCACCGCCCGCGCAGCCGAAGCTCGATGCGGTGGTCGGCGATACCGAGAAGCTGCCTGCGCCCGTCGAGGTGCTGCCCACCGTGCCCGTCGAGCCCGCCAAGGCCCAGCAGCAGCTCGAGGGAGCACGCGGCCTGGCACGCCAGAACCCGGCCGCGGTGGCCAACATCGTGCGCGGCTGGGTATCCGGCGAAGTGGCCTGAAGTTGGAGTAAGCCAAGATGGACGACCAGGGTCTCGAGAACGCGGCCATCTTGCTGATGTCGCTGGGCGAGGAAGAAGCCAGCGAAGTCTTCAAGCACCTGTCGCCCAAGGAAGTGCAACGCCTGGGCGAGACGATTGCCAAGCTGAAGGTGGTCTCCAAGGACAAGCTCGAGGGAGTGCTGGACAAGTTTTCAGACATGGCCTCGCAGCAGCACATGCTGGTGGCTGACACCGACGAGTACGTCAAGGCGGTGCTGAAGAAGGCTCTGGGCGACGACAAGGCCAACTTGCTGATCGACCGCATCCTGCAGGGCAGCGACATCACCGGAATCGAGAGCCTGAAGTGGATGGACGCGGGCAGCGTGGCCGAGCTGCTGCGCAACGAGCATCCACAAATCGTGGCAGCCATCCTCGTCCACCTGGACTTCGACCAGAGCAGCGCCATCATCAAGGCCTTCAGTGAACGCCAGCGCAACGAGGTGATGGTGCGCATCGCCACGCTCGATGGCATCCAGCCATCGGCATTGAAGGATCTCAACGAGGTGATGAGCAAGGTGCTCGCCGGTGGCGACAAGCTGAAGAAGGCGTCGTTGGGCGGCGTCAAGACCGCCGCGGAAATCATCAACTTTCTGGGCGGCTCGGTCGAGACCGCCGTGCTCGACTTCATCCGCGAGGCCGACAACGACCTGGCCCAGCGCATCATGGACAACATGTTCACCTTCGACGACCTGAACAAGCTCGACGACAAGGGCGTCCAGGCGTTGCTCAAGGAGGTGCAGAGCGAGTCGCTGGTCATCGCGCTCAAGGGTGCCACGCCCGAACTGCGCGACAAGGTGTTCCGCAACATGTCCACGCGCGCGGCCGAGACTCTGCGCGAAGACCTGGAGTCGCGCGGGCCGGTGCGTGTCTCCGAGGTCGAGGCCGAGCAGAAGGAAATGCTCAAGACCGTGCGCCGCCTGGTCGACGAAGGACAGATCGTGATCGCCAGCGGAGGCGCCGATGAGTTCGTCTAAGCCGACCGGCCCGCGACAGGTGCCGCCACCGCCGAACTCGCGCGCCGGCAACTCGTATACCCGCTTCATCCCGCGCGAGGAACTGCAGGGTTTCGCCAGCTGGACCCCGACCACGTTCGGCGAGGGCATCGATGCCGCCCCGGTGCCGCCGGGCGCATCCCGGCCGCAGCCGGAGGTGCCGGCCGAGCCGCCGCCCGAGCAGGTGCAGGCACTCGTGGCTGCCGCACGGCAGGAAGGCTACCGCGACGGCTACCGCGACGGTCTGGTGGCGCTGGAGAGCTTCAAGCAAAGCTTCGCGCAGCAGATGGCAGCCCAGGTCGGCCAGGTCGTGCAGGGATTCGACCGCGAGATGGGCGCTCTGGAGCAGCACATGGCCGCCAGCGTGGCACGCATCGCCACGCAGCTGGCCCGGCAGATCGTGCGCAGCGAACTGGCCACCCGCGCCGAACTTGTGGTGCAGGTTGCGCATGACGCGATCAACGCCGTGCTGATGAGCGCCAAGCAAATCACCGTGTACGTTCATCCGGACGACCAGCCGATGATCGCCCAGGGCGCCGGCGAACTGCTGGCCGCACGGGGTGCGCGGCTGGTGGGCCAGCCCACCATCGCACGCGGTGGCTGCCTGATCGAGAGCGACGCCGGTACCGTCGATGCCCGCATCGAGAGCCGCTGGCTACAGGCCGTGCAGGCGCTGGGCACCGACGTGGACTGGCCGCTGGCCGACGACGCGGCTGAGGCTTGAACGGCAATCGCAAACCGCAACCCCCTAACTTGAATTCGTCTCGTCTCTCGCACCGAAGGTGAGCTCCAAGAGAATCACACCTTCGAAGTCACGTTGAGGGGGGATGAGATGTCGAACGCTCGCGAGCCAGCACTTTGGATCATTGTCGAGCGCAATGCAGGTCGGCTGACGCTTTCGGAAGCCGCCTCGGATGGCCGACGCCTGCTCTTGTCCGCGAATATCGTCTCCGGTTGTGGGGACTCCGGCACGCCTGAAGGCACCTACGTCGGCGGTACCTGGATCAAAGACAAGACCAATCCCGCGCATGGACCAGTGCCCTGGAGCACGGAACCCTGGCGTAATCCATACGGCCCATAGTTCCTGCCGCTCAACGACACTCGAACGGGTCGTTACACGACATACGGCATTCACGGCACGCGAGACCCGTTGGCTGGCAACTTCGAGAAGCCTCCCGTTCCGCAGCGACTACTGGCAGCGGTACTCGGTGACAACGAAGCGCGTTACCTTTACTGTTCACACGGGTGCGTTCGGCTATCGAACCAGAACATTGTGAAGCTGTTCGAGATCACGACGCAACCGCGCCTGGCCAAAACACGGATCACGATCACGATCAAATGAGCCCGATTGCAAAGCGCCGCGTCTTCGGTGCGCTCACGGCGTTGACCCTTGGCACCGCGGCACTCTTGACAGGGCGTTGGCTGGCCAGACTCGAGGCCGACCTCGAGCGCGAGGGGAGCTATCCCTGGGGGCTGCATCGAATGATCGCTGGCGCACGTCTGGACTGCGAGTCATTTGGCCGCAGCGGGGCACACGGCGGCTAACACGTGCAGATGGCCGCAGGTGGCGAAGTCATCTTCATCGCACGCTACGATCGTGCGCGATCGCTTGTCACTGTTCACGCCATCAACGCCGCAGGCGCGCACGCGTCCGACACCGTCGGGATGACTTGTCCGTAGTCACGGCATTCCCCGCCATCTCGGCAGCGCGCGATAGCCCCTTGTAGCCGGGAGTCGAGCGGCTTTTGGCGCTCTATTCCCGCGGACGCCCAACGCCATCCGGGTCAACATCGGTTGACGCCTGTACCCTGATCCGGGGTACCTGCCCGCCGAGAACTTGACCCATGTCCGCCTACAGCCTGGAAGAAGTCGCCGCCGTCGACATCGACACCGCCGTCTCGGCGCGCACCCAGCGCTGGATGCACTACCTGCGTGACCTGGAGCAATACGCATCGTTGCGCACGCCGCTGCAGAACCAGGGCACGCTGGTGCGGGTAACCGGCCTGGTGCTGGAGGCCGCCGGCGTTCGCGCGCCGGTGGGCTCGGTGTGCGAGGTGCATGGCGAGGCCCGCGAACCGGTGCTGGCCGAGGTGGTCGGGTTCAACGGTGACCGAGCCTTCCTGATGCCTACCGGCGAGGTGCATGGCCTGACCAGCGGCGCCCGGGTGAGTCCGCGGGCCGTGCCGCATGCGCCGCCGCTTCTGGGCCGTGACAACCAGCTATGGCGGCGCACCGAAGACCGCGGGCTGCACCTGCCCATGGGAGACGGCCTGCTCGGCCGCGTGGTCGATGCACAGGGCCAACCGATGGATCGCAAGGGACCGTTGGCGTATGTACGCAACGAACCGATGGCTCGCCGCCCCATCAACGCGATGGACCGCGACCCCGTTCGCTCCCCGCTGGACACCGGCGTGCGCGCCATCAACGCCATGCTGACCATCGGCCGCGGCCAGCGCATCGGCCTGTTCGCGGGCACCGGCGTAGGCAAGTCGGTCCTGCTGGGCATGATGGCACGCTACACGGCGGCCGACGTGATCGTGGTGGGTCTGATCGGTGAACGCGGCCGCGAAGTGAAGGAATTCATTGAAGACATCCTCGGCGAGGATGGATTGGCTCGCAGCGTTGTGGTGGCCGCACCGGCCGACGCCCCGCCGCTGGTGCGCATGCAGGGCGCCACCTATGCCACGGCGATCGCCGAACATTTCCGCGATGAGGGTCGCCATGTGCTGCTGCTGATGGACAGCCTCACCCGCTTTGCCATGGCGCAGCGTGAGATCGCGCTGGCCATCGGCGAGCCTCCCGCCACCAAGGGCTATCCGCCGTCGTGTTTCGCCAAGCTGCCCCAATTGGTGGAGCGATCGGGCAATGGGCTCAACGGCATCGGCTCGATCACCGCCATCTACACCGTGCTCAGCGAGGGCGACGACCAGCAGGATCCGATCGCCGATGCGGCACGCGGCATTCTCGATGGCCACATCGTGCTGTCGCGCGAACTCGCCGAGAGCGGCCACTTCCCGGCCATCGACGTGGAGCGCTCGATCTCACGCGTGATGACCAGCGTGGCCCCAAAGGAGCAGCTCGAGGCGGCCCGCCGCGTGCGTGGCCTGCTGTCGCGCCTGACCAAGGCGCGTGACCTGATTCAGCTCGGCGCCTACCAGCCCGGTGCCGACCCCGAGCTCGATGTGGCCGTGCGCCTGCAACCGCAACTGCTGGCCCTGCTGCAGCAGGACATGCACGATCGGGCGCCGATGGAACCCAGCCGCCACCAGCTGTGCCGGCTCGTGGGCGGTTGACCCGACGACGCCCGCGCCCGCTACCGAAACCACCCGCATTTGAACCGGACCCGACATGCAATCCCTGGCCACCCTGCAGACCCTGCTCCAGCAAGCCGAAGTCGAGCGCGACGCCGCCCAGGCGCTGTTGGCCCAGCTCGAGCGCGCCCGTGCGCAAGCCGAAGCCCAGGCCGAGCAACTCACCGAGTACCGCGAGCAGTACCAGCAGCGCTGGTCGGCGCAGTTCCGCCGCTCGGGCGCCATTGAACTGCTGCAGTGCTACCAGGGTTTTGCGGGTCGGCTCGATCAGGCCTGCAGCATGCAGGGACAAGCCGCCGACCAGGCGTTGATCCGGGTCGAGCAGGCGCGCGCCGAGCTCGTCGCCCGCGAGCAACGAGTGGCCGCGGTGCGCAAGCTGATCGAGCGTCGGCAGACCGAACAGCATCGACGTGCAGAACGCCGCGAACAGGCAGCCAGTGACGAGGCTGCAGCGCGCAGCTTCAGCGCCTCGCGGCCGAGCGCGCTTCTGATCTGAGGCGCGACGGCGCCGCCATCACCGGCCCAGCCACACAGACGACCACACGGGAGACGCCATGGCCTTGCTGACTCTGCTCCAACCCACGCCATCGAAATCCACGACCCTAGCCAAGGCCGGCGGCTCCCGTCCTGAGGAGGACGCTGGATCCAGCGCCTTCTCACAGGCACTCGGGCACAGCCGCACCGACGGCGATCCAACCGGCACACCCGCTGCCGCTGGAGCGGCCGGCCCCAGCGCACCCGCGCGCGCGACACGTACCGCGCGTGCCACCGCGATACCGGCGACGCCGACCCAGCCCGGTCAGCGGCGCGATCGATCGGGGCCGGCAGATGGCCGACAACGCCTTGCCCTTGGGGAACCCGCTGACGGCACGGAACAGACAGACCTTCAGCGCGGCCGCAGTTCTGCACCACTGGACAGCTGGAGCGCGGACCCGATGGCCGCGCAAGCCCTGGTGGCGCGCCTGACGATGGACAACCAGACCGAGCCAGCGGCCATGCCGCCCACGCTCAGCGCCACCGTGGCCCCAGCGACGGCCGTGGCTTCCGAAGCCGGCTCCAGCGCTACCGTCGCCGTGCCATCAGCAACAAGCGAGGCCGTGCCCACTGTCGCTCCAACGCCTGTCGCGCCATCGGACCTGACCCAGCCGGTCACTGTGTCCACTGCGTCCACTTTGCCCACTGCGGCCGCCACACCGACCCCGTCGACGGTGCCTGCACCGGCGACGCCAACACTGGCCACCCCACCCTCGCCGAGCAACACCCGCCTGAGCACGCCGGCGGCCCCGCGGCAGTCGGGCGAGCCCGTTCCGATGCCCGCCCAGGCGCCCGAACTGAGTGCGGATGCGCCGGCGACGAACGACATCGATCAAGACAGGTCGGCACCCGAGTCCGCGCGATCGGGCATGGAGTCGGCCGCCAAAGCCCTGACGGAAGCCAGTGGCATGGCCCCGGCAAGCCAGAGCCCGGTGACTGTGCCGACGTCGACCATCGCCGCAACAGCCATGCTGGGCCCGACCAGGGTGCCGGGCACGATCGCAGCAACGGTATCGGCTACAGGTTCCGCGCGCCCCGGCGCGAGCCGCAGTGAGCGCGACAGCGGGCGTGTGTCGGGTTCGGGTGTGGCACGCGACTGGACAGCGCAATCCGCGCGCGCTTCGGTTGCCGGCGGCGAGTTCACCTCGGTGAGTGGTGGCGCTGCGGGCGCGCTGCTGCGTGTACCGATTGATCCCGCGCAGGTGGACGCGACCCCCTTTTTCGCCGCGCAGGTCGATGCAAGCCCAAACCTGGCGGGCAGTCTCTCGCCGTCGACGACATCCGTGGCCGCGGCTGGCCTGGTCCCCTCCAGTCAGCCCCATCCGGTTGCGCCGCCGTCGGCTCGGCTGCCGGAGCCAGCACAGGTGACGCTGCCGATGTCGCTTGACAGTCCCTCATTCGCTCCGGCCCTTGGAGCGCAGGTGACGCTGCTGGTGCGTGCGGGCGTCGAGCAGGCCCGCATCGAGCTGAACCCGGCCGAGATGGGCCCGGTGGCGGTCCAGATCGCGCTGGACGGCGGCGGCGCGCGCATCGACTTCCATGCCGACGTGGCCGCCACTCGCCAGGCGATCGAGGCGTCGCTGCCGTCACTGGCCAGCGCCCTTCATGACGCCGGCCTCACGCTGACCGGCGGAGGTGTGTTCCAGCAGTCGCACCGGCAAGCGCCGGACGCACAGGCCACTGCAGGCGCCGCCCCCGCGGGCCGCGAGTCGGCTGCCGGGGAAACCTCGCCCGTGCAGGTCGCCGTTCGGCCATTGGCACAGCGAGGCTTGCTCGACCTGGTGGCTTGACGCCATCGGTGCCGTTCCCAAGCGGCAATACACCGACCTTTGCCCCGCTATTTCCGCCATCGCCGGCAGGTCGACTCCGAATAATCGAGTCCAGGCCCTGAACCGTTCATGCGGTGGTTCGGGGCGGGTTTCGAACCCGGAGATGCCATGTCCACCGCCACTGCCGAAGCCGTTGTCCCGCCGCCACCCAAGTTCGGCGGCAAGAAGAAGCTCATCATCATCATCGCCACCGCGCTGCTGGTGGTGATCGCCGGTGGCGGTGCCGCCTTCTTCCTGATGAAGAAGAAGGCCAAGGCGGCCGACGAGGAAGGGGACGAACCGGTTGCCGAAGCCCAGGCGGAAAAGGCCGATCCAGCCCACAAGGACGACAAGAAGCACCCGCCGATCTTCGTGCCGCTCGACCCGTTCACGGTGAACCTGGCCGACCGCGACGCCGAGCGCTATGCGCAGATCGGTGTCACGCTGGAGATCGACGATCCCAAGGTGGGTGAGGAGCTCAAGACCTACATGCCCGCCATACGCAACAACATCCTGATGCTGCTGGCGCACAAGACGGCCGGCGAGTTGCTGACGCGCGAGGGCAAGCTCAAGCTGATGCGTGAGATCCGCCGCGAGACCATGACACCGCTGGGCTACGACCTCGATGTGGAGGCCGGCGACAGCGCGCATGGTTCCACTGCGAAAAAGAAGAAGAAGGCGCCGGTGGTGTACCCGGTGAAGGCCGTGCACTTCTCCAACATCATCATCCAGTGATGGAACATCTCCGCAGCGCATGCGACGGCTCCCTGGCCAGGGGACCGCGCGAGTGGACCGGCGAAGCCGGCTGCGCAGCGATCGCCTGCGAAGTCACGCGTCATCAACGGTCCAAGCCATGAACCAGCAGATCCTGTCGCAGGACGAAGTCGATGCACTGCTGCAGGGCATCACCGGCGAGAGCCAGAAGCTCGAGCAGGAGGACATCCCGCAGGGCGGCATACGCGACTACGACCTGGCCAGCCAGGAGCGCATCGTCCGTGGGCGCATGCCCACGATGGAGATCATCAACGAGCGGTTCGCGCGTAACATCCGAATCGGCCTGTTCAACCTGATCCGCAAGAGCCCCGAGGTTGCCATCGGCGGCATCAAGGTGCAGAAGTACAGCGCGTTCCTGCGCGAAATCGTGGTGCCGACGAACTTCAACATCGTCAGCGTCCGCCCGCTTCGGGGTTCCGGCCTGATCGTGTGCGACCCGACGCTGGTGTTCGCAGTGATCGACGCGCTCTTCGGCGGTGCTGGCAAGTTCCACACGCGCATCGAAGGCCGCGACTTCTCGCCCACCGAGCAGCGGGTGATCCTGCGCCTGGTCGAGTGCATCATGGCCGAGTACAAAAAGGCCTGGACGGGCATCTATCCGGTCGAGATGGAGTACCAGCGCTCGGAGATGCAACCGCAGTTCGCGAATATCGCAACGCCCTCCGAGATCGTGGTGGCGACCTCGTTCACGTTGGAAATCGGTGAGACCAGCGGCACGGTGCACTTCTGCATCCCCTACTCCACGCTGGAGCCCATCCGCGACGTGCTCTACAGCACGATGCAGGGCGATTCCAACGAGCCCGACCGCCGCTGGGTCAAGCTGCTCAAGCAGCAGATCCAGTCCGCCGACGTGAAGCTGGTGGCCGAGCTGGCCCACGCCAGCGCCACGGTGGAACAGTTGTTGGCTTTCAAGCCGGGTGACTTCATTGAGCTTGACCTCGACCCGATGATCAAGGCCAAGATCGACGGGGTGCCCGTGTTCGACTGCCACTACGGCACGTCCAACGGCCGCTACGCCATCAAGATCGACCGCATGCTGACCAGCGCCCCCGCAGGCTGGTTGGGAGACGACCATGAACGCTGAACCAGTCAACACCGACGAAATGTCCGACGAGGACCGCATGGCCGCCGAATGGGCCGCGGCCCTGGCCGAATCCAAGCCCAGCGCGGGCACGGCCGTCGCCGACGCCGTCGAATCGGTGTCGTCGGCCGCGTTCGCCAACTTCGCGCCTACCAACGCGGGCAGCGCTCAGGCCAACGACCTGAACATGATCCTGGACATCCCGGTGCAGCTCACCGTGGAGCTGGGCCGCACCAAGATTCCGATCAAGCACATCCTGCAGCTCGCGCAAGGCTCGGTGGTGGAACTCGAGACGCTGGCCGGCGAACCGATGGACGTACTGGTGAACGGCTACCTCATCGCCCAAGGCGAGGTGGTGGTGGTGAACGACAAGTTCGGCATCCGCCTGACCGACATCGTCACGCCCAGCGAGCGCATGCGGCGGCTCAGCCGCGGCTGATGCACGAAGCCCACTGTTGCTGGCACCACCGATGAACTCGCTGCTCGGACCGATCGCCGCTTTCGTTGCGGTGATCGCGCTGATCCCGCTGGCCCTGTGGTTGCTGCGCCGCACGCCACTGGGCGCCGCGGCCAGCCAGGGGCCGATGCGCGTGGTCGCCGTGCTTGCGCTGGCGCCCAATCAGCGCTTGCTCACGGTCGAAGTGGGCCAGGGTGACGAGCGCCGCTGGCTGGTGCTGGGCGTCACTCCCGGCGGCATCAGCAATCTGCACACGCTGTCGCCGCAGCCCGATGCGCCCGCGGCCCATCAGGCGCCGTTTGCCTCGCTGCTGGCACGCCAGCGCCGCGCCGCCACCGGCCCTGCCGAATCGGGGGATGCCGGTGATCGCTGATCGCGCGCCTTTCTGTGGCCCGTGGGCCCGATGCGGTGCGCTCGTGGCCTTGTCGGCGATATCGGCATTGCCGAACGAGGCTTTAGCACAGGCCGCCACCGGACCGAACCTGCCCCTGGTCGTGGGCCAGGGCGCGGGCGGCACCAGCTACTCGGTGCCCATCCAGACGCTGCTGTTCTTCACGGCGCTGTCGTTCCTGCCCGCGTTGTTGCTGATGATGACCGGTTTCACCCGCATCGTCATCGTGCTGTCGCTGCTGCGCCAGGCGCTGGGTACCCAGTCCGCGCCTCCAAACCAGGTCATCATCGGCTTGAGCCTGTTCCTCACGTTCTTCGTGATGTCGCCCACCATCGACCTGGTCTACGAGCAGGCGTGGCAGCCCTACTCGGCGCAGCAAATTCCTTTCGACGAGGCGCTGCGGCGCGGCGAAAAGCCGATGCGCGCGTTCATGCTCAAGCAGACTCGCCAGAGCGACATGGCGTTGTTCGCCCGCCTGGCCAAGGTGGAAGCCGGCACGCGCAGCGAAGACATGCCGTTCAAGGTGATCGTCCCGGCGTTCATCACCAGCGAGCTGAAAAGCGCCTTCCAGATCGGCTTTCTCATCTTCATCCCCTTCCTGATCATCGACATGATCGTGGCCAGCGTCTTGATGAGCTTGGGCATGATGATGCTGAGCCCTGTGCTCGTCGCACTTCCTTTCAAGTTGATGCTGTTCGTGCTGGCCGATGGCTGGAACCTGCTGCTAGGGTCGCTCGCCGCATCGTTCGGGTAAGGCCTTGCACCTGCCGGGGGCCATAGGTTCTGAAGAGTCACATCATGGATCCACAACACGTCTTCACGGTCGGCCAGAAGGGCCTGTACATGCTGCTGCTGGTTTCGGCGCCATTGTTGCTGGCGGTGCTGGTGGTCGGCTTGGTGGTCAGCATCTTCCAGGCTGCGACGCAGATCAACGAGGCCACGCTGAGCTTCGTGCCCAAGGTTCTGGCCGCTGTGGCCGTGCTGGCGGTGGCCGGCCCCTGGATGATGACGATGCTGGTCGACTACATCCAGCAGACGCTGCAGTCCATCCCCTCCGCCGTGGGCTAGGGCCCGTGCTCACCGTCACCGAAGCCCAACTGCTGGGCTGGCTCACCCCGCTGCTGTGGCCGTTTCTGCGCGCGCTGGCGCTGTTGTCGAGCCTGCCGGTGTTCAGCCAGCGCGCGGTGCCGATGCGCGTGAAAATCGGCCTGGCGCTATTCCTCGCCGTGGCTGCACAGGCATCGCTGCCACCAATGCCGGTGGTGGCTCTGGACACGCCGCTGGCCGTGTTGCTGGTGGCGCAGCAGGTCCTGATCGGCGTGACGATGGGCTTTGCCGTACGACTGGTGTTCGCAGCACTCGAACTGGCTGGCGAGGTGATCGGCCTGCAAATGGGTTTGAACTTCGCCGGCTTCTTCGATCCGGCAACGGCCAGCCAGGGCACGGCCTCGGGTCGGTTCTTCGGCACCATGGTCGCCTTCCTGTTCGTCATCGTGAACGGGCACCTGGCACTGCTGGCCGCACTGGTGGGCAGCTTCAACGTGTTCCCGGCTGGTGCCGAGCCGTTTGCGTTCCTGCACCAGGCACGTCCCCAGGTCTGGGGTGCCGAGGTCTTCTCGCTGGGCCTGTGGATTGCCCTGCCACTGGTCGGCATGCTGCTGTTCGTGAACCTGGTGCTGGGCGTGATCTCGCGAGTCGCACCACAGATCAACATCTTCGCCATCGGATTTCCAGTCACCTTGTCGGTTGGCCTGGTCGGCATGCTGTTGACGCTTCCCATGCTCGAGCAGCCGTTCAGCGCAGCCCTGGAGCGGGTGCTGGCACGCTTCGGCTGACCTGCCGCGCTCCGCATGTCGCGGAGCACGTGACATAGGCCCGCGACGCAGCACCTTGCCGGCGCCGGCCGATCGGAGCAGACTTCAGGCAATCGGCTGCCGGCCGATATGGCAGGCACGGCCAACAGGGATCGGACGTCACCCACACCCGAATGGCTGGTTCGTCCGTCACCCCACTGTCACATCCATGGCCGCCATCGACCGCTTCTTTGCCAGCGCACACAGCCTGCCCGCATTGCCGGAGGTCGCGCTCAAGCTGTTCGACACCTTCGGCCGCGAGCAGACCACGCTGGGCGAAGTGGCCGACCTGATCAGCAAGGACACGGCCCTGTCGATGCGCGTGCTGCGCATGGCCAACTCGGCGCGCTACGGCATGCGCCGGCAGGTCGGGCACCTGCAGGATGCCGCGGCGTTGCTGGGGCTCGACGCGCTTCGCGGCCTGGCGCTCACCGCATGCCTGGCCGACGCCTTCCCGCGCCCGGCCGGCTTCGACCGGCGCCGCTTCTGGGCGCAGAACCTGGCCACAGCCGGTTACGCGCGGGTGCTGGCCCGCATGCTGCACCGTGAGGCCGGGCTCGATGAAATGGCGGGCCTGCTGCTGCGGTCAGGCCAACTGCTGATGTTGATCGCCGAACCGGGCCAGGTGGCGCTGGTCGAATCGATGGCGGGCGCTCCCGACAGTGTGTTCGATGTCGAGCGGCGGCAGTTCGGCTGCACGCATGCCGAGGTCTCGGCCGAACTGGCGGCGCGCTGGCACTTGCCGATCGCGCTTGTCGATGCGCTTTACACGGCCGGCCACCCCATGGCCGCGCAGCCTTTCTCCCCGGCTGGCGCCATCGTCCGCCTGGCCAGCACGATGGCCGATGCTGGCGAAGATGAACTCGACCGCTGCGACGCCGTGCGCCTGGCCCACGCGCCGCTGCTCGCCCGATTGGGCACGACCATCGAGGCACTGACCGCCTGGCTGCCTGACCACGCCACTGTGGTGGCTGGCTCGGCGGAGTTCGCGGCCTGAGGCGTGCCGCCAAGGCCGATGCCAGCGGCATGCTGGTGATGGCCCACGCCTTCTAGGGCGTTAATGACAGGGACTGTCGGTTTGCTTTACACACCCTGGCATTCGCTTCTACCAATTCCCTATCGACTTCAATGTTTTCAAGCACTTAGGCGCGCTGGCACGGCTTATGCATGGTGTTCGCCAAAGCCAGCCGCGGTGCCATTCCACCCGCGGGCTTGCTCTGGATCGGTGATCACAAGAGGAGCCGCTGATGAACATTCGTCAAGTCCTTAGGTCAGCAGTGCAAGCCTTCGCGGTGCTGGCCGCAGCATCGACGGGCGTTGCCACATGGGCAGCGCAGCCCTGGGTCTCGATCCCTTCGGCGGTCGCCGGCGGCAGGCTCACCATCACTGCCGGCGGGCTCTCACCCGGCCAGGACGTGACCGTGAACGTCAAGGACGCCCACGGGCAGACGCAGATCCAGACCTTCCTGGCCGATGGCAGCGGCAGCCTCAATGCCAGCATGAACCTGGCGACGACTGGACGGCACCGCGCCAGTGTGATGACCGGCCGCGGCCGCACGCTTGCGCGCGGCGATGTGCTGAATCTGCAGTAGCTGCTCGGGGCAACGCCATGAAATGGGCTTGCAGCGCGTGGGTTGCAGGGATGTTCGCATCCTTGCTGGCGCCCGGCGGCCAGGCGGTCGCTGCCGAGCCCGATGGCCGCATTGTCTTCGTCTCGACTGCGGGCGGTGACGCACAGATCTACTCGGTGCGGCCCGATGGGTCCGCCCTCAAGGCCCTGACGACCGGCCCGGGCGAGAACACCCAGCCCGCTTGGTCACCCGACGGCCGGCGCATCGCCTTCACTTCCATGCGCGACGGCAACATGGAAATCTACGTGATGGATGCGGATGGTGGCCATGTCCGTCGCCTGACCGAGCACCCGCTGGCAGACAACGCGCCCGAGTGGTCTCCCGATGGACGCACGATCGCATTCCGCTCCTACCGGGATCGACACGCCAACGTGTACTTGATCGACGTCGATTCAGGCACCCTGCAGCGCCTGACCGACACACCCATCGACAAAGGGCCGCCCCATTGGGCGCCCGACGGGCAGCGGGTGGTTCACACCGAGATCGGCACGCTCTCCAGCAGCCACGTGATGCTGGTCTCGCGTCGGGATCCCCAGCGGCGCGATCTCACCTCCAAGGTGTCCGGCAAGTCCAAGAACGTGCAGCCCAGCTGGTCGCCTGATGGCCTGCGCCTGGCGTATGCGGCGATGGGCAGCAAGGGCGGTGAGATCCATGTGATGGACATCGCCGCCGATCGCACCGACCGGCTCACCCAGGACACGTTTGACGACAGCACGCCGATCTGGTCGCCCGACGGCACGCGCATCGCCTTCGTCTCCAACCGCGAAGGGCCACGGATCGGCCGCGCCTCGGGCGACATCTACGTCATGAACACCGATGGCAGCAATCCGGTCAACGTCACGCAGCACCCGGCACACGACGACAGCCCGGCGTGGTCGGCCGATGGGCGCTCTCTGTATTTCATGAGCCTGCGCGATGGCGTTTCACGGCTCTATGTGCAGCGCGTGGGTGAATCGACGCCGATGCCCATCACCTCGGCGCAGGGCCATGTGCTCATGTACTGCGTGAGCCCGCCTGCAGCAGCATCGACCAGCGCCCGCGCGGGCGAGCAGGTCGCGAACGGCACGATCCCGTCCAACGGAACCAACACCTTGTGGAGGTGATGATGAAGACTCGTCTCGAACGGCTGAACGCAGCGCTGAGGCTGCCCCGACTCCCGGTGGCTGCGGCCGCCATGCTGGTATCGGCCGCATCGATGGCCGCATCGGTCACCTACACGCTGAACGCGCAATTCGATCTCGGCGTGCTGCAGAACGTCAATCACAGCGTTGCCGACCAGCTGCAGCTCAACAAGTCGGGCGTCGGCTTCCCTGTGTTGTGGATCGCCAATGCAGGCGAAGACACGCTGTCGAAGTTCGATACCACTCAAATGGGCCCATCGCCGGGCCGCGAGGTGGGTCGATACCACACGTGGTTCAGCGAAGGCGTGAACAGCTATGGCGACCATGGCGCCTGGAGCGGCCCTGCACCGTCGCGCACCGCGGTCGACGTTGACGGCAACGCGTACGTGGTCAACCGACACTTCGACGGGCGCCCGGCGCTGCTGATCAAGATCCTGTCCAACAGCTACATCGACCGCAATGGCAACGGCGTGGAAGACACGTCGACGGACGCCAACAGCAACGGCGTCATCGAGGCCAGCGAGATGAAGCCGCTGGTCGACACCAATGCCAATGGCATCATCGATCCGGGTGAGATCCAGGACGAACGCATTGCCTGGATCGTGAGGGTGCCCGACGGCACTCCGGCGTTCCCGCTCGAGTCGGGCAACCTGGGGCGAGCACTGTGCATCGGGACCGATGGCAACCTCTGGGTGGGTCTGTATTACAGCCAGCGCTATTACAAGGTCAACGCCGCCACCGGCGCCACCTTGGCCGGACCGATTTCGACGGCACCCACAGCAGGCAACCCGAACGCTGGGTCGTGGTCGCCCTATGGGTGCCTGATCGATCGAAACGGTGTGCTGTGGAGCGCATCACTGGGCAGCGTCCTGGGCAAGATCGAGAACACGGCGAGCAACGTAGGTCCGTGGCCGGTATCGTCGTTCGCAGGTCTCAGCAACTACGGCATCGCGCTGGGGCGTGACGCCGGCGATGGCCACACGCTCGTCTATGTGGGCGGTGCGGGTGACAGTTTCACCAAGTTCGATTCGGCCACCAACACGTTTAGCCAGCCGGCGGCGGTGTTTTACTCATCGCTCGGCGTGAACACCGACGGCGACGGCAACATCCTGGTCAGCAAGTCGTCTGGCGGCGTCGCCAAGTTCACGCCTGCTGGAGCGCTGGTCTGGGACAAGCCGGCACAGGCAGGCACCGGCGGCGACAGCCGCGGCATCATGCCCGACAGCGTCAGCGACGTCTGGCAGACCCATCTGGGCACCAGCAAGATCTCGAAGTTCAAGAAAGACGATGGCACAGCGTTGGGCGTGCTTCCTTCTGGCCTGTCGCCGTATACATACTCCGACGCGTCGGGCTTTGCGGCCGCGAACATCACTGTGAGCACCGGCACCTGGTCGGTTGTGCAAGATGGCGGTGCTCCCGGTACCGCCTGGGGCAAGGTGTCGTGGTCCTCGACCGTGCCACCGGGTGGCGGGGTGACGGCCCGCGTGCGGTCGGCCGACACCACAGGTGGTCTGCTCGCTGCCCCGTGGCTGCCGGTCACCAATGGCGCCTCGTTCGGGCAGACCGGCCGCTACATCGAGGCCGAGGTGCGCCTGAACGCCAATACGGCCGGTGACTCACCCATCGTCTACGACGTCACCATCGCCACCGCTGGCACACCGGTGTGCGATGTCAACTCCGACGGCGCGATCAATCAGCTTGACCTCAAGCTGATCAGTGCGGCCCGGGGCCAGACCGCGACGGCAGGTGACCCGCGCGACAGCGACTTCGACGGCAAGATCACTCCCAATGACGTGAAGGTCTGCATCCCGAAGTGCACATTGGCCAATTGCGCGGTGAACTGATCCGCGTCGGACCGGCCATCACCCGATCCCCGAACCCATAGACGATCGACGCAAGGAGTTTCGACATGAGTACCCTGCTGAAGAAGGCGCTTGGTGGCCTGGTCCTGTCGGTCGCAATGGCCGGCGGCGCGCTGGCCGATCCGATCACGCTGGGTGACCTGGCCGGCGGTGCCACGATCCGCGCCGGCGACAAGATGTTCGACCAATGGAGCTACAGCTTCGTTTCCTCGGACGGCCGCACCTTCAACCCGCTGAATGTGACGGTGGATGCGCTGCACGACGGGGGCCTGGATCCCGGTCCGGGCCTGGACTTCAGCGTGCTCGGCGGTGCCCTGAGCGTGACCGGCGATGGGGTCTATGCGTTCGTTGACCTGTCGATCTCCTTCCACGTCACGGTGATGGATCCGGCGCTTTGGGTGAAGGACAACCTGCTTTCCATCACCAGCGCCGGCATGAGCCGGACCGCAGATGGCTCGAACGACCTGGGCATGTACATCCGCGAGACCGTCGGCACCGCCCCTGGCCTGGACGACCTGGGGGCGAAGTGGGTGGAGTGGAGCGTTCTTGACGACGCCGACTTCATGCGTCTGGACGATACGGCCGAATTCACGCCGCAGCGCGACATCTGGATCACAAAGAACATCCTGGTCTGGGCTGTCGATACCGGCGACGGTGCGCATCTGGATGGCTTCCTGCAGCGCTACTCCCAGACCCGCGACGTGCCCGAGCCCGACGCGCTTGCGCTGCTCGCACTCGCCCTGGCATCACTGGCGCTGATTCGGCGGCGCGCGCGCTGACCGAGAGGCAACCGCCGGGACATCCCGACCCGGCGATCGCGCGAGTCACGGTCGGCCCACGGGCTACATGACCAAAGGCGGCACCGCACAGGCGCGGCGCCGCCTTTGCACGTGTGGCGGCCCTACTGCCCCACCAAGCCGTTGCGGATGGCGTAGACGGTGAGTTCGGAGTTGTTCTGCAGGCCCAGTTTCTCGAGCACGCGGGCGCGGTAGACGCTCACCGTCTTCGGGCTGAGCTTGAGTTCCTCGGCGATGTCGGACAGGCGCTTGCCTGAGGCAATCATCACCAGCGTCTGCAGTTCGCGGTCCGACAACTTGTCGTGCGCGTTCTCGGCAACCGGCGCCGTGAGGCTTTCCACCAGCATCTGTGCGATCTCGGGCGTGACGTACTTGCGGCCCTGGGCCACCGTGCGCACCGCCTGAACGATGAGTTGCGGATCGCCGCCTTTGTTCACGTAGCCGTAGGCGCCCGCGCGCAGCGCCCGGATGGCGTATTGGTCTTCGGGGTACATGCTGACCACCAGCACCTTCACGCCCGAGCCCTCATCCTTCAGCGTGTGCAGCACGTCCAGGCCGCTGCGCCCGGGCAGGTTGATGTCGAGCACCAGCACATCGCAGGCCGTGCCGCGCATCAAGGCGCGCAGTTCGCCGTAGTCACCCGCCTCGCCCACCACCTGGATGTCCGGCGAATCGGACAAGGTGTCGCGGATCCCGCGGCGGATCAGCGCATGGTCGTCGCACAGCATCACCTTGATCATGCATCCCCCCAGGTCGACGGGTCGTGCCCCGCTTCGTCGTCGTACAGGCTTTCCTGGCGCGGATCGCCCTTGCCGCGCAGGGGCACCGACAGCATCACCACCGTACCGGAGTCGCTGCTGGAGATGTCGACCCAGCCCCCGACGGTGCCCGCGCGCTCCTGCAGCCCACGCAGGCCGAAGCTGCGCGCCTTGGACAGGTCAGCCGCCGAAAGGCCACGACCGTTGTCCGTCACCTCCAGCGACAGCACGCCCCGCGCCAGCGTGAGGTCGATGCTCACGCGCGTGGCCGCCGCGTGCTTGCTGATGTTGGTGAGCGCCTCCTGTGCGAACCGATAGGCCACCAGCGGCACTCCCGCCGGCAGTTGAAGCGTCTCGTGGCTGGTGCGGAAGACGCAGGTGGCGCCATTGCGCTTCTCGAACCGGTTGGCCATCCACTGCAAGGCGGCCACCAATCCTTGGTCCAGGATGGCCGGCCGCAGGTTGTGCATGACACGCTTGCTGGCCTCGATCGCCAGGTCTACCGTTTCCAGCGCACTGGCCACGCGCTGCTGCACATCCGGCGCGTCGACGTGGCGGCTGATCCAGGCCAGATCGAACTTGATTGCCGTCAATCCGCCGCCGACATCATCGTGGATCTCGCGTGCGATCGCGGCGCGCTCCATCTCGATGCTGGTCTGCAGGTGCTGCGCGAGCTCCGACAGGCGTTCTCGCGATGCGGCCAGTTCGCGGTCGGCCTGCAGCCGGCGGTGTCGCTCCTGCCCGGCTTCGATCGCATGCTCGACCGCCGGCGCCAGCCGGGCCAGGTTGTTCTTGAGCAGGTAGTCGCTGGCGCCGTTTCGCATCGCGGCAACGGCAGTGTCCTCGCCGATTTCGCCCGAAACCAGGATGAACGGCACCGAAACGCCGCCGGCCTTGAGGATCTCCTGTGCCTGCAGCCCACTGAAGCCCGGCAGGTTGAAATCCGACAGCACGATGTCCCACGCCTGCTCGGCCAGCGCCAACCGGAATCCCGCCTCGTTGTCGACCCGGCGGGCCAGCACCTGCAAACCCGCACGCTGAAGTTGCGCCATGGCCAGATCGTGGTCCAGCGCGGAATCCTCCAGGTGCAGCAGGCGCAGCGGCGGGCGAACGGTGGCGGGCGACGACATGGGGCCAAGTATGGCGCGAGCGGCCCAAACATGGGTCTGCGCGACCACCAAACGACGGTGCAACCACTGCTGCGTGAGCCCTGGCGCGGAAAAGACCGGACTTTCCGGTCGTGATCGGCTCAATATTTCCCCACGCCGTGCCGAAGAATGCAGTCACCAAGCCGATTTCCGACGGCCGGTCTTCGACCTCAGAACCGGAGCGACGATGTTGAACAATGAGACAGCACCGCTGGTGTCCACCGCCACGATGCCGCTATTGACGGCGGCCGATGTGCAGGACAACCTGATGGTGGCCAATAACGACCTGGAACGACTGGCCCGGTTGTTGACCGACGCAACCGGGACGCTCATGGGCCACTTCTATGGCGTGTCGGGGCAACTGAGCAGGTTGCAGAACCTGGCCACAGAGCACCCGGAGCTGGACACCGGCGCGCTCAACGAGGCCTTGCAGCACATGGGCGGTGCGGTCACCGCGCTGCAGTTCCAGGACATGTCCACGCAGTTGATCGCCCACCTGCAACGGCGGCTGCGCAACTGCGCCGATCGCCTGGCCTATGACGTCATGGGCGACGACGGCGACGAAGGCTGCGCGGTGATCGAAGAAGCACCGCTGCGCCCGAATCCCGTCACGCAGGACGAAATGGACGCCGGCTCTGTCGAGCTGTTCTGAGTTTCACGGTCTAGACCCCACCTCCTCACGAATTCCCCGGAGAAAGCGATGCACTCTATCCTCGCCGTCGACGATTCCGCCTCCATGCGTCAAATGGTGACGTTCACTCTGAAGAACGCCGGCTTCAACGTCGTCGAAGCCGTTGACGGGCAGGACGCCTGGGAGAAGGCCAGCCAGCGCGACTTCAACCTGGTGCTGACCGACCAGAACATGCCGCGCATGGATGGCATCAGCCTGACGAAGAAGCTGCGCGAGAACCCGAAGTTCAAAGGCACGCCGATCCTGATCCTGACCACCGAGTCCAGCGACCAGATGAAGCAGGCGGGCCGCGCAGCGGGTGCCACGGGCTGGCTGGTCAAGCCGTTCGACCCCGCGAAGCTGATCGAAGTGATCGGCAAGGTCATCCGCTGACCTGCGCTTCACTCACATTCGACACCGCTATCCGGAGACTGCTGCCATGGCAGATACGAGCAACGACGGCGCCCACATGTCCGCCGGCATCGACCTGAGCCAGTTCTTTCAGGTCTTCTTCGAAGAGGCCGGCGAGAACCTGGAGTCGATGGAGCAGATGCTGCTCGAAATCGACGTCACAGCGGCCGACGACGAAGAACTCAACGCCATCTTCCGCTGCGCCCACTCGGTCAAGGGTGGCGCCGCCACCTTCGGCTTCACCGACGTGGCCGAACTCACGCACCAGATGGAGGCGCTGCTTGACAAGCTGCGTCGCCACGAGCTCAAGCCCACCGCGCAGATGGTGGACGTGTTGCTGGCCGCAGGCGATGCCCTCAAGGCACTGCTGGCACGGCACCAGGGGTCAGGCGGCGGCGTGATCGATACCACCGAACTGCTGTTCAGCATCAAGACGCTGTGCGAAGGCGGCACGGTCGACACGCCGGCCAACGCGCCGGTGGTCCAGGCCTCGGCCGATGCACCAGCCCCTGCGCCGGCACCGTTGAAGAACGATGTGCGCCTGCTCGAGCTGACGGTGGGCGAGCTGCCCGACATGAGCATGGCCGACAACCTGGTCGACCTGTTCAAGGAAATCTCCGGCCTGGGCACCATCGAGCCGCTGGATGCCGGTCGCGGCTCCGACGGCATGCGCCGCTTCAAGATCACGACGGCCAGCAGCGACAGCGAGTTGCTGGACCTCTTCACCTTCCACGTACCGCGCGAATCGGTGCGCCTGGAACCGCTGGGGCTGGGATACGGATTCCACGAGGGCGCGCCGGGCGCGCCGCCGCCGGAGGCAGCGAGCACGGACCCCGGCTACGGCTTCTTCGACGACGCACCAGGATCACCGGGCTCGGCGGCCGCGCCCGCACCGGCCGAACCGGTTGCCACTGCAACCGACGCACCCAAGGCCACCGCCGCACCCAAGGCCGCGCCGAAGGTAGAGCCCAAGGCCGCAGGGCTGGACTCGGCAACGCTGCGTGTATCCGTCGAGAAGGTCGACCAGCTCATCAACCTGGTGGGCGAACTCGTCATCACGCAGGCCATGCTGGCGCAGAACAGCAAGGGCATCGACGCCGGTCTGTACCAACAAATGACGTCCGGCCTCGCCGACCTGGAGCGCAACACCCGCGACCTTCAGGAAGCGGTGATGTCGATCCGGATGATTCCGATGTCGATGGTCTTCAACCGCTTCCCGCGCATGCTGCGCGACCTGGCAGCGAAGCTGTCCAAGAAGGTCGAGCTGGTGACCGTGGGCGAGGCGACCGAGCTCGACAAGGGCATGGTCGAGAAGATCACCGACCCGCTGACGCACCTGGTGCGCAACAGCTGCGACCACGGCATCGAGCTGCCGGCCGACCGCGTAGCCAAGGGCAAGCCCGAAACCGGAACCATCACCCTGGTGGCACAGCACCAGGGCGGCAGCATCGTCATCGAAGTGCGCGACGACGGCCGCGGCCTGAA
>Ga0154020_10001932_pt1 | contig 25335 bp, 25 predicted proteins | sample Klosneuvirus_201_FD_109709 | JGI IMG/M metagenome (GOLD analysis project Ga0154020, IMG submission 109709) | Active sludge microbial communities from wastewater, Klosterneuburg, Austria - Klosneuvirus_20160825_MG | ecosystem: Engineered > WWTP > Aerobic digester > Activated sludge | place...
CGGCGGAGATGGCAGCATCGTCACCGAGTCCGTCAAAGACTACTCCCGCAAGACCGTGCGTAAAAAGTTCGCCGCCTTCGATGACTTCCTCAATACGTGGTCCAAGGCCGAACAAAAACGCGCCATCATCCACGAATTGGAAGAGCAGGGATTACCGCTGGACGCGCTGGAGGAAATCGTCGGGCGCGATTACGACGCCTTTGATCTCATCAGCCACATCGCCTACGACGCACCAGCGCTCACGCGCAAGGAGCGCGCGGCAAAGGTGCGCAAAAAGAATTACTTCACCAGTTACGGCGAAAAGGCGAGGGCCGTGATGGAAGCCTTGCTCGACAAGTATGCCGACCAAGGCATCGAAGCCGTCGAATCCCCGGATGCACTCAAGATTGTGCCCTTCCCGCAGATCGGCACGCCGGTCGAAATCGTCATGGCCTTCGGCGGCCGCAACCAGTTCCAATCCGCCTTGCGTGATTTGAAATCACAACTCTACGCCAACGCCTGACCTTATGGCCAGTTCAACCAACCAACGAGCCCAAAGCAAACAGCAACCTGGCCATCTGGAGATCATCGGCGAAACCGCCGCCAAGCTCCGCCTGTTCCAGCAAGGGTGGAATCCCTATTCCCGCTTTCTCGACGTAGACAAGGTAGACCTCATTCTGCGCCGCTCGACTGGCAACAATCCCGAGTATCGCGAAATCCAGGTCAAATACCGCAAACTCTTCCAAGGCCAGAACCCCGCCGAGGTGGAATCCCAGTTATTCACCGGCACTGCTTGGTATACCTCGGGCCCTGACGAGTTTGCCCACCACCGGCCCGGATTCTTCATCATGTTCATTTTCGGCTACCACAACCGCCAGCTAGAAGAGGACTCACTGATCTTTCCGAGCCGCGACCTGCACGAGATTATTCAGCTCGCCCCCAATCACGATAAGGCTGGCAAAAAACGATCGCTCTACATATCCAAAGTCGGCAACGGCAATCGTTGGTTCGTTCGGCGCACCCGCAAAAAGTTCACCGCGATCACTTCTGAGAACTGCGTCGACGTCACCAAATACTGCAACAATTTCGACCTCCTGAACTGACGTGCGCACCACCAGAATGCAATCCCTCGCCCCGGCCTGATAAATTTCAGCCTTTCAGAATTTCAGCTTTCAGCATTTTAATCATGTCCCTCTCCGCCTCCATCAAATCCATCCAGGACATCATGCGCAAGGACGTCGGCGTCGACGGCGACGCCCAGCGCCTCTCCCAGCTCGCGTGGATGTTGTTCCTTAAAATCTTCGACGCCCAGGAAACCGAACTGGAAATGACCCGCGACGATTATCGCTCGCCGTTCCCGCTAAAACTCCGCTGGCGCAACTGGGCTGCCGACGCCGAGGGCATCACCGGCGACGAGTTGATGAAGTTCATCAACGACGACCTGTTCCCCGGCCTCAAGGAACTTAAGGGCGGCTCGCCGCGCCATCACCTGATCAAGGCCACCTTCGAGGATGCCTACAACTACATGAAGTCCGGCACGCTGCTGCGTCAGGTCGTCAACAAGTTGAACGAAGGCATTGATTTCAACAAATCCCAGGACCGTCACCTGTTCGGCGACATCTACGAGCAGCTCCTCCGCGATCTCCAGAACGCCGGCAACGCGGGCGAGTATTACACCCCGCGCGCCGTCACCCAGTTCATGGTCGAACGCACCGACCCACGCCTCGGCGAAATCATTTTCGATCCCGCCTGCGGCACCGGCGGCTTCCTCACCTGCGCGCTCGAACACATCCGAAAACGCGAAGTCAAATCCCCGGCGGATGAGGAGAGGCTACAAGCCTCCATACGCGGCGTGGAAAAGAAACCGCTCCCGCATCTTCTCTGCACCACCAACATGCTCCTGCACGGCATCGAGGTGCCCGTCAACGTCCGCCACGACAACACCCTCGCCAAACCATACGCCAGTTACACTAGCAATGACCGCGTGGACGTCATCATCACCAACCCACCATTCGGCGGCATGGAAGAGGATGGCACCGAGAAGAACTTCCCCGCCACCTTCCGCACCAAGGAAACCGCCGACCTGTTCCTCGCCCTCATCATCCACCTCCTGCGCGATCAAGGCCGCGGCGCGCTGGTGTTGCCCGATGGCACCCTGTTCGGTGAAGGCGTAAAGACCCGCATCAAGCAGGAGCTGCTCGAAAAGTGCAACCTGCACACCATCGTCCGCCTGCCTAACGGCGTGTTCGCCCCCTACACCAGCATCAAGACCAACCTGCTGTTCTTCACCAAAGGCGAGCCGACCAAGGAAGTCTGGTTCTACGAACACCCCTATCCGCCGGGCGTGAAGAACTACAACAAGACCAAGCCCATTCGCATCGAGGAATTTGAGGTGGAGCGCAAATGGTGGGGCAAGCCGGGCCAGGAGAAGAAGCGGAAGGAAAGTGAATACGCGTGGCGCGTGAGCATCGAAGACATCGCCGCGCGCGGCTACAACCTCGACGTGAAGAATCCCAATGTCGTGGACGCCGCCCACCGCGACCCCACCGAACTGCTCGCCGAATATCAGCAGGCCCAGGCCGCCGTCGCCGAAGTGCGCGAGAAGCTGCGCAAAGAACTAGAATCCGCGCTCACCCGCTGACGCATGGTCTCTCAACCATCAACTATCAACTATCAACTCCTCCAGCAGCATTTCGCCACGCTGGCGGAAACGCCTGACGCGGGAGCAAAGCTGCGTGACTTCGTCTTAGGCTTGGCGGTTCGGGGCCAATTGTTGCCGCAAAGGTCAGAGGACGAGAAGCACACTCACTGGCAAGAGTTCGCAGCCAAGTTTGCTCGCGCCGACACGCGAGAATCAGACGAGCCACCTTTCGACACGCCAAAATCTTGGCGCTGGGTGCGGCTGGATGATGTGGCCGACTATGCGGCGGCAGACAAAGTTGATCCGTCTGAAATCAAAGCTGGTGATTGGGTTCTTGATCTCGAAGAAATCGAAAAGGATTCCTCGCGTATTGTTCGTATCGCACGATTCGCAGAGAAGCAGTCCAGCAGCACCAAGGCCAAGTTTCTGCCAGGCGATGTCCTCTACGGCAAATTACGGCCTTACTTGAACAAAGTCGTCGTTGCTCCACAGTTTGGTTACTGCACGACTGAAATCGTTCCTATCCGTAGTCGGGGTCTCATTGAGCCAGGTTTTCTTTGTCTCTACTTACGCAGTCCGGATTTCGTAGGCTACGCCAACTCCAAAAGCTACGGCATGAAAATGCCACGATTGGGAACGGACGATGCGGTGTCAGCCTGGGTTGCGGTCCCGCCGCCTGCCGAACAAAAGCGAATCGTTGCGAAGGTCGAGGAGTTGCTAGCATTGTGCGCCGAACTGGAGGTGCGGCAGGCCGCCGCGCGCGAACACCGCACCAATTTCGTCCGCTCCGCCCTCAACCACCTCGCCACCGCCCAGAACGAAGCAGAGTTCAAACAGTATTCTGTCTTCTGCCTTCAGCATTCTGAATTGCTGTTCAATTCCGTCCCCACCCTCCGCCAAGCCATTATTGACTTAGCATATCAGGGCCATCTTACAGAACGGTTCCCGAGCGACGGCGATGGCTTATCCCTCCGCAATGCCGCAGTGGCAGGTTCAGAAACGGAACTTTCCAAAAGGGAAATGAAACGGGGTGCGAATGCTGAAAAGGATTCCGAGTGCGAGCCTCTTTTTACCGCCCCATCAAATTGGTGTTGGACTCGCCTTAGATTCCTCTGTGACCAAATCGGCGACATTGACCACAAAATGCCGAAAGCTGTTGCGTCTGGGGTGCCATTCCTCTCGGCGAAGGACTTGAAAGATGACGGCACACTAGACTTTTCCGATCCAAAACACATCTCAGAAGAAGACTACAAGAGGCTCTCGCGGAAGATCATTCCGCGCCGTGGAGACATTGTGTATTCCCGCATTGGTGCGCGGCTTGGAAAGGCGCGCTTGGTTGAGGTGGATACTAAGTTTCTGATTTCCTATTCATGCTGCTTGATTCGGCCAAAACTCAGTGTCGTGGAGGCACGATTTCTTCAGCGATTCCTTGATTCTCACCTCGCGCTGGATCAGGCGCAAACCGGAACACAGAGCATTGGAGTTCCAGATTTGGGTTTGGGTGAAATAAAGGCTTATCGAATTCCACTTCCCCCGCTGGCCGAACAAAAGCGGATCGTGGCGAAGGTGGACGAGTTGATGCGCTGGTGTGACGCGCTGGAAGCCCGCCTCACCGCCGCCCAAACCTCCGCCGAACATCTCCTCGACGCCACCCTCCACCACATCCTCACCGCATGACATGAAAAACAGCCCCCTTTCAGCTTCACAGTTTCTGTTCATCAAGCTCGGCGAAAAGGGCGATTGGGAAAGGGATTGCATCGAAGGGCAGAGTCCTTGCATCCGGTTTGGTTTTCGCAGCAAGCAGCATCAGGAATCTTTGGCCGGCAACTGGGATGAGGTTCGGAGGTATTGGGCCACAACCGGCGGCAAAACTCCGGGGAAGCTCACAGAGACGCTAAATCAAATACGAGCGTTCTACACAGCCGATGAGCGCACCATGTGGGTGACTTTCTACCAACGGAAGCTGTGGTGGTGCTTTGCCAACAAGAAGGTCAAAGAACTGGCCGACGGGAGTCGGATTCGCCATACGCTCGGGCCTTGGTCGTGCAAGGATGTCTTGGGCCACGACCTGCATGTTGACGGATTGAGTGGCGCCCTTACCAAGGTGCAGGGCTTTCGCGGAACAATCTGCAAAGTGATAGAATCGGCCTATTTGTTAAACCGCTTAAACGGAATCTCTCCGCCAGAGGTGAGAAACGCGGTGGAATCGCTGCATACATTGGAGGCGGCCATCGAAAAACTCATAGCGCGGCTGGGCTGGAAGGATTTTGAGCTGCTCTGCGATCTGATTTTCACGCAGGCCGGATGGCAACGGACGAGTTCTTTAGGCAAGACTGAGAAAACGATAGACATGGAATTGCAGTCACCCGTGACGCACAAGCGGGCGTTGGTACAGATTAAATCCAAGGCAGACGTGAAAACCTTCCTTGATTACAAGCAACGCTTGGCAGAACTGAACGACAGCGCTGAAGCATACTTTGTGGTCCATTCTCCAAGTGCGGACCTGGCTGCATATCAGAACCACGGCCCGGTGTTTTTGCTCACCGCGAACCGTTTGGCTGAATTGGTGGTGTCATCCGGTTTATCGCAATGGCTCATCCAGAAAACTTCCTGATGCTATGCGCCCGCCTGTCAAAGAGGAGTTGTTGATTCTCACCAAGACGTATCCTTCGCCGAGCACCAAGTATCGCGAAACCACCTGCGTCGCCGCCGTCACCAGTTCAGGCCAGCTCCGCCGCATCTTCCCAGTTCCTTACCGCCTCCTCGACGGCAACCAGCAGTTCAAGAAGTGGGAATGGATTAAGGCCGGCTTGGCCCAGCCGACCGGTGATAACCGCCCCGAGAGCCGCCGCATTGATACCGACTCCATTGACCGCTCCGACAACGTCATCCCCATCGTCGGTGGCGATTGGAGTCAGCGCACCCGCTGGATTGAACCGCACGTCGCCCCGGGCTTCTCCACTCTGGAGGCCCGCCGTCAAACCACCGGCGAAACCCTCGGCTTCCTCCGCGTTTCCCGAATCATCGAGCTTCAGATCACACCCGTGGACGAATCCGACTGGACCGACGCCGACACCATCCGCCTCTCGCAAGACGGCCTGTTCGACAGCGTTGAGGTCAAGCAACGTCCGCCCCTGCGCAAGCTGCCATTCGATTTCCACTACCGCTACGAATGCCTTGGCCCGAACGGGGTGGAGACGCTCCGCCACAAACTGACCGATTGGGAAATTGGCGCCCTGTATTGGAATTGCATCAAAAGCTACGGGCCGGCGGGATGGGAGGCCAAATTCCGCCAGCGCTTGGAAACCGAATTTGCCGCCAAGGATTTGCTCCTGCTCATGGGCACCATCCACCGGTTCCCGGACCAGTGGCTGATTGTCGGCATCGTCTATCCGCCTAAGCGGGCACCAGCAAAGGCCGAACAACTCGGCCTATCATTGGCCCCGTGAGGTGTTGGATTCGCATCGGCCCCTCGATCACCGTCATCATGCGCTGCGCCACAAACGAGCGGTGGCAGAAATTATAATCCGTCTCAAAACACATCAGGCAGCACCGGTCATCCTGCATCCACCCCGCGAGTTGCTCCAGCGCCGGAAGCTGCGTCTCCAAGTAAGCCTTGTAAGCCTTGGTGTAGCGCGCCCAGTTACCATCCTCACGGTAGGCGTGCCGCACATCACGCGGACATCCCAGTTCCCCTATATGCTCATACCCGATGCCGCGCGCCAGCACCGCCGCCGACAACGCCGCCTTGGCAAAACCCGGCTTGCGGCTGATCGGCAGTTCGCGGACGTCCACCAGCTTGGTGACGCCGCACCGCTTCAGCAGGTCCAAAAACCCTGCCGGTATCATCCCCTCATAGCCGATCGTCATCAGTTCAATCATGTGCGCCTTACAAATCGCCTGCCTTCGTCTCCGTTGCCAGCCCAAAGCTACGCTCTCGGCGGAAAATAATTCGCGCCTTCGCTTTTTCCTCAGAGTTGGCGTCTCCCCCTCACACTCCCCCTAGCGATGACGCATGAGCACGAGCGAGCACCTAGATCACGAATGATTAGCCATGAGAACCGTCAAGACGTCAGCATCCCCGCGCCGCCACAGCCCGCCATGCGCCTTACCAACGCTATTTAACTCAACTCACACGTCGAGTTGTCAAATAACATTAGAGTCAAACTTTTGAGTGCTGGTTATTTGGCAGGCTTTCGCTGACTTGAGTCACTATGAATCGTTGCACATCTTTGCATGTTGTTGCAGCTTGAGGGCAGCAAGAAGAAGGGGCAGGTGATCGGGGTCCAAACCCGGCGACCACCCGCCCCGCCACCGCGAAAGTGTCGTCTTGCTAGGGCCGAGGGTCCAAACCTCGGCTCGCCACCTTGAACAATACTATGTCACAAAGACCTCAACGAGAAAAGACCTCGATTGCCCAAAAGCAACTGGCCTTGCGGAACAAGCTCTGGCCAAACATCAAGGACGACAAGCTGTGGCTCCGTAAGGTTCGCACCGGCTACACGACAATTCCCCGTGTTATGCCGCTGATTATGGAGATCATGGATGCCATGTCGAAGGGCAAGCCCGTTTCCAGCACCTATCTGGATTTGTGGTGTCGCGCTTACGACGAGTGCTTCGTCACCCTTAATAAGCCCCGTGAAATGGCGTTCCACGCCGGCTACTCGGGCCAACGCGCCGAGCAAACCTGGTCGTTCCGCATTTCCGTCCTCGCCAAACTCGGCTTCATTGATGTGAAATCCGGTCCGTCCGGCCCGTTGAGCTACGCGCTGATTCTGAACCCGTATCAAGTCATAAAGCATCTCCACGAAAAAAAGACGCCCGGGATGCGCGAGGATTTGTTCAACGCGCTCTTGCAGCGAGCCATTGAAATCGGCGCCGATGACCTAGATGCATAGCCATCCCCAGCGCGACCGACCCGACCAAACAAATTCCCGCCCACGTCGCCGCAAGGTTCCGAGCTTGGGCCGTTGGCTCGGAACAGCGTCGCCTTTATCGGTCGCACCCCGCGCCCCCCACTTCCCCATTTCAGCATTTCAGCATGTCAAGATTTCCGCGTTTCAGCTTTTCGGTGTGATCGAGAACCACTCCTTCGCCGCCTGCGGCCGCACGAGTTCCCGATAATGCTTAAAAATCATCTGCGGCGAGTTGCCCGCTTCAAGTGAGACTTTGGCGACATCCTGTGTCTGGGCCACCCGATACGAGATGAACGAGTGCCGCAGCGCGTTATGCTTCCACGCGAATGGCGCCCACCCCTCCAACGCCGCCGTCTCCGCCCCCGGCGGCACTGCACCCTCTCCGCCTCGACCGGGGAGAGGGCTGGGGTGAGGTGTCGATTTTCCTCCTTTCTGCTCTCTGCTTTCTGCTTTCGCCCTCCGCTCCGTCTCCAGCAGCGTCGCCTTGCTCACCCGCTTCGCCTTGGCCCACGCTGCCCGCCGCGCCGCGTTCACTGCGCGCGTCACCTCCAGAATCTCTTCGCCCATGTTCGCGTAGGTGCAAACCGGACCGGCCTCCTGCCAGTGCTTCGCCAGCCACTTCCGCAGATTCGGCAGGATCGGAATCACCCGCCGGCTCGCCGTCTTCGCCATCCCGGCCCGGATCTCGATGATGCCCGCCTTCCGTTGCACCTGCGCCCAGTCCAGCCGCTGGATCTCCGCATGTCGGATGCCCGCGAACGCCCCCAGCGCATAGAACGGCAGCGTCTTCGGCGAGACCACCGCCAGCACCTCCGCCATCTCGCCGGGGGTGAAAATCTCAATGGCACCGTCCAGTTCCTTCGCCAGCGGCACCGACTCCATTTCATCATGGTCCTTCTCCAGATACCGCTTGGCCTTGGCGAACCCCATCAACGTTTGCACCGACATCCGGATGTTGTTCCGCGTGCGACCGGAGACGCCCAGTTCCCGCAGCCAGGTATCAATGTCCCGCCCCGCCACGTCGCCGATGAAATTCTTGAACCGCGCTGCGAACCGCTTCAGGTCATACTCCAGTTGCTTCACGTAACGCTCGCTCAGCTTGTCCTGCCGTTTGGACGCCAGACATTCCTGGATCACATCAGCCACCCGCCGCGGCTCAACGGCCACCGCATGGCGCTTCAGGTAAAATTCGACGGCTGTGGCCAATGTCGCCCGCCCCTTCAACTTGGTGATCGCGGACGCGTATTCCGCCGCTGCCAGCTCCAGCGACACTCCGACCGGCGCCAGCAATTGCAAAGCGCGCAACGATGCCGCCCGCTCCGCGTTGGACAGTTCCGCCGCACCCAGATTTCCCTTGGTCAATTCTGTGCCTGCCTTCTTGGCCTCCGCGATCGCCTTCTCGAGTGTCGCCAGCACACTGCGCTTGCGCTTGCCATCCACCCAATACGAGACCGTGAAAAGCTCGCGCTCACCGCTCGGCGTGAAATACACCCGCGCCACGGCCGAGCCCACCTGGACATCCCAGCTTTTCGATTCGCTGCCGTCGCCGTTCTTCTTGCGCCGCTCCGTGATCTTCGTTTTGACCTGTTTCAACTTTGCGGTCGGCTCGCTGTTCGGGGTGGCGGGAGCGTTACCGTTGCTGACACTGCTGACAGTGGAGTCACCCTCCATCGGCGCGCTTGGAATTATCTGCGCGGCGGTGTTTTCGGACGTGGAAAAGGCCTCAGAAGGGGCGTTTAATTCAGCGGGTAGAGACGCGGAATTGTTCATTCCGGGATTGTGTCAGCAAACTGTCAGCAGGTCAACAAATCCCTGTTTTTCTTAGGGAAAAATGGTGCGCGATGCAGGGTTCGAACCTGCGACCCCTACCGTGTCAAGGTAATGCTCTACCACTGAGCTAACCGCGCATCCAGAGTCGACGCTCATTAAACCCTTTGGTTTGAACGTCATGTTCAGAGTATCCAGAATTTCATCGGGCCGCGCAACTCGATTTTGAATCCGTTTGTTAGACGGTCTGTTAGACAGCACGGAAGTGCTCCGCATGGAGCAGGAAAATGGCGTTGGCTGCGCGGTGCAATCGCGAACGCTTGCCTCTCATCCTCCCGCTGGCCAAAGCAGAATGCAGCCGAAATGGCGGGCATCCAGATAGCGCATACTCTCCGTGGCTCCACTTCCGCCTGGGCCTGTCGAACCAGAGCGGGGTGAAGTGGAGGACGCCTCAATACCGGTAGGGAGTAATGAAGCACCTGCCTAGCGAAGCGGCTCTGACATCGCCGAGATCGCCAGCCCCTTTGGTGCGATTCGCTCCGGGCGTGAGTCGCGAAGCCGACGATGCCTCAAGCCACCAAAATGTCTTGGCCAACGCCCAGCAGCAGTTCGCAGTTTAGGTAGGCGACGTAACAATTCTTTTCCGTTTTGGGTCACAGGGGTAGGATTGACAGCAAACCTTTTTGTGAAAGCCCGAGTCAAACCAGTTCCAGGTGCGGAGGCGATTAAGTCGCCTCCTCGATTGGACACCGAAAATAACACCCCGCTCGTAATGCTTCCTGAAGTGGAATGGGCTTTTCACCTGGTGCCCGGAGACCAACTAAAATACTGCGCTCTTTGGGAAATCGAACGACATTGCGGTGGAAATCTACAGCCTTGGTTGGCTCTGACCGAAGACCAAAGACGGCGTAATATTCTGTCGGTGAAGGGCGATTCCTTCCGTGAGGTTCTTCCGAGTGCCCCCGTGGAACTTGGTGATCTTTTTACGGAAAAGGAGGTTGTCAGGTTTTTAATTGATCTTCATGAAAAGAGAAACGTGCTGGTAAGACAATTCGAGCGGTGGCTGGACTCTCGCCGAACAAACACTGAGCGCCACAAGCCTCGCCCTCCAGCATGTCACTGGAAGAGTTTTCTTGCCGACCTGGTCATCTACCGCGCAACAGCGGCAGGACTCCAAAGAAAACCGGCGCAGGACGCCACAGCCCCACTCTGGAAAGCATGGAAATTGGACAACGCCACGAGTGGAATCTTATCTGCACCGCACTGGAGCCGTGCGCTCAAACGGGCAAAGAACCGTCTGGAAAATTCCAAGTTGTCCTCCGAGTTGCCCTTCTAGGAAGCCAACGGTAGGGCAGTTGCCTTTACGATTGGTAGCCATCAAGGCAAATTTTCAACCTCCTCCACATGCGCGAGTGTGAGCGCATGAATGGATTCAATCTAGCAGGACAGCCTCAGCACGACCCGCACCGCAACACCGTCCGGGTTCTTGACGCCGTTACCAACAGACTGACAGAGATTCCACGTTGCGAACTTGCTCCCGGCTACATGCTCGTGAACGGCATTAGGGGAGTTGAAGGCCCAGTGTATGTGAACCAAGACGCTGTTCGCCTTGATTGGAGGCCCAAGCACGGCGGGCTGTCCAAGGAGTTCAAGCGGGTCATTCGCCACTGCATGACGCTCGTCGGGAACGCTGACCACCGCACCTTCCAAGAACTCGTAAACGCCTTTTCGTGCGATGCAAATCCTGAGCGCGAACTCTTGATCTATTTTCGCTCGGCGCTGGTGTTCCAGCATTTTGCAGCTAGAAGCGCGGTCTCCGTCACTAAAGGCCATCGCTTGTGGCAATGGATCAACCATTGCTCCAATACGGAGGCTTCTACGGCGTGCGAGACCTGGGCATGGGAGCCGGGGGAACGAGAGGTGTTCCCGCCAATTGCTGATTACTACTACTCGTGCAACTACGAGGCGGAGTTCAAGAAGCTGTTCAATTCGGAGAAGATATTTCCACTGCCCCTCAACTCGGAAAAAAACTGATACCGCAAAACGAGAAAGGAAGAATATGACCAAACCACAAGCGAAAGAGATCGCCCTGGAGCAGGCTCGATTCATCGAATTCGCGATAAGAGTGCGTTCAGTTCGAGCGCAAAACCGCAAATTCGTCGCAAGGTTAAAGCGGGTTGCTGGCGAGCGCGGCTACGTAATCCACCATCGCAGAGCCGTTGGAACGAGATTGTACGGTGGGTTTAGGGGTTCTGACTGGTTCGTGTCTCTGCCGGACGGTCGCGAAATACCCGAGGTCATTTGTAGGTCATGGGGGCTTGTGTTGAAGAGATACAGAATTGGCTTTACCACCGAGGATGGCTTCTTTCGCGAGCATCCTGACAAACCGAAATCGGGCTGCTGGTACGGTTACGATAGAAGCCACGGTGATTACCATTACGACCTCGACGACGTAATTGAATGGATGCCGAGTGCGGAGGCCCTTGCCAAGCTCATTCACCAATTGAAGGACACACGGCTGTCACTCGCCCAGCAGCGCAGCAGAGGGAAACGAATCCGAAGCCACGCGCTTTAAAAAAAGGGTGTCCGGCAATTCTCCAGTCGGGTTGACGGCGGTGCCATTTCAACACCGGCTGTGCTCAAAAGCAGGAAAGGAACAAAAACATGACGACATTCAACGATAATCGCGACGGTCGAAAGGGCACCAAGGAGTGGTCGGACGCCTCCTACAACATCTGCGTAGGCTGCGAGCATGGCTGCCTCTACTGCTATGCCAAGGCGATGGCCTGCCGGTTCAACAAAACCATGCGTCAGCCTGGAGCTTGGGACGCGCAGCGTCTCAATTCCAATCAGAACCGTTTGGGTGCGGAGGTCGGCAAGAAGGGCGTGGTCATGTTCCCGACCAGCCATGACATCACACCCAACTTCGTGCCGCAGGCGGTGGTGACAATCAGGAATCTACTCACCCACAACAAAGTCCTCGTCGTTACCAAGCCGCATCTGAGCGTTGTGACGGCGCTGTGCAGCGAATTTGCCGGACACAATGCCGACATGCAGTTCCGATTCACCATCGGTGCGTTGTCGGGAGATATTTGTGCCTTCTGGGAACCGGGAGCGCCAACGCCACACGAGCGCATCCAAGCGTTGAAGTATGCGTTCAACGCAGGTTTTCAGACCAGTGTCAGCATCGAGCCGATGTTGGACTCCGTCGAGAATACGCTCAGGCTTGTTGCTACGATCACACCGTTTGTCACGGACACAATCTGGCTGGGCAAGTTGAACCGCTGCCCGCAGAAGACCAACGCCCACGTTCCCGGATTTCAAGCCGCACTTGCCCGAGTCGCCGTCCAGCAGACCGATGCGGAAATTCTTCGCCTCGTCGCGCTGCTCAATAGCCAACCCAAGATACGCTGGAAAGACAGCATCAAGGACGTGATCGCCAAGTATACGCCTTCCGGCGCGGGACAGATCACCACCCTGATTTCATCGCAACATCTAAACTAGAATTTATGCAAACATGCAAAAAGGGCCAAGTCGCCGCCCTTAAACGCGACATCGGTAAGAAGCATGGTGGGGTCACGAAGACTCGCACTACGACGGCTCCGACTTCCAAGCCCGAAGTTCGTGAGGAAACCAGCAAGTCCAACCTTAATGGCCCGGATGACATGCTATCGGTGCTATGGCAGGCACACAGAGACGCATGGGCTGCTATACGGCGGGCAGAAAGGGCAATCCATCAAGCAAGACAGGCGAATAAAGTATTGCGACTCGCAGAGAGTCAGTGCAGCGCCAAGCATCGTCCGTTTCATCTTGGGATAGCGAATTTCAGGGAAGCCATCGAAGCCTGCAAACCCGACGAAGATGGTAGCATCGGCTGCGCTCGGACATGGGCGGGATTCAGGCTTCAGAAACCTCAAGCAATTAAGAAATTCTGGAAACCGGCCAGTGCCTGATCGCACCGACCCAACGGCTCTGGAAAGCCCGTGGACGAAAAAATCAGATCAGCCGCGTAGTTAAATCTGAAGAAATCTTGTTCTTGATGGTAACGGCGTGATGAAAAGCGCCCCCGAAGACAGTGCCAATAAAACCGACAACCAATCTGCCCGACTCAGGGTGCCGCTTCCAGCGGCCCGGCGAAGCACTGTCCGCCGCTTTTCAACCTGGGTCGGGCACCACCTCTGTCCCGGCGAATGTCTCCCCATCGACTCCAGCCACGCCACCCCCTGATACCGAGTGTAGAGGACTGGGCAGCCCCCAAAAAGGTCGACCAATCCCTCTCGCTATCCAGGCAGAGCCTGACCCAGCAATCGCTGGTCTCAGCGCCCATCTTAGTAGCCTGATCGAACACATCAGGCTCCCAGGCGAGCAACTCAATGATCGGAACGAGAACAACGATGACTACCGCATCAGCGGCTACCGGTCTGAACCGGTGATCGCTGTGAAGCATCTGACACCGCGTGATCTGTTCTCTCTGAAAGCCTTCATCGACCCAGCTAGGATCAGCCTGGCGGGCTTCGTTAATCGCTACAACGATCCCAATCAGACGTGGATGAAGGATCAGTGGTATTACTTGCAGACGGCGGTGCTGGCCGCTGGCCACGAGTGTCTGGTGGACTTGTTTGAAGTGGACGTAGGAGTGGGCCGTGCCTCGGTCGATGGCTACGACGCCATCCGCTTTCTAAAGTGTGGCCTGCTGGTCAAGATGAAGAAGCGTGGACGGGTCTTCCTGGACTGTGGCGATGTATGCCGCTGTCCATCCTGCAACAAGGACATGCGCGTGCAACCGATCAAAGACGAGTTCCTGCCTGTCTTCGGTCACGAGCGTGCGCCGGTGTCGTATGGGGTCACTATCAGCGCCACCAACAACCCTGAGACTGCCGGTGTACACGTAGAGATCGGTCGGGATGATCAGGGAGAACCGATCTACGAGCATCTGTTCCTGCTCAAGGAGGTTGGCACCTATCCAAGGCTCAAGCGATTCAGTGCCGACGAGGTGGACAACGTGATGACGGTTGTCCACAGCGTCTTCAACTTTGCACACTGGCTGACCTGGAAGGGCATCTTTGGCGGCATCGGCCTGGTCGGTGACGTTGACTTCAGCTTTTATCCCGACCCGTCCCGCCCACTGGGCTGCGGCCATTCAATTCTGCCGCACGCCCACGGCATCGGGAATACGCTCCGACCGCTCGACCGCCAGGACGCGGAGGTCATGTTCGCCCAGTACCTCAAGATGCTCCTGAAGGAAGGCGGCGGTCATCTGGTCGCCTACCCCGACATCTATTTGAAGCCGAATGCGACCGTCGAGGAACTGGAGAAGACAATCAACTACACAATCAAGCCCTTCAAGCTCGCCAAATTCTACATCGAAGGTCTCCGCCACGGCTGTCCTGTCGTCGGACTGAACTCGGAGTTCCATCAGAACGCCTGGACTTGTGAGAGCATGTTCCGGGGATCGAGCAAACACCTGGTCAAGTTCGGCAACATGCACGTCAACTCGCGGGAGAACTACGTCGGTGTGCATCAGCACCGGACGATGACGAGGAATCAGGTGAAGGAGTTCCTGGAGAATCTAGCCAAGGACGAGGTGTCCAAAAAGGACATCCGACGATACGAAAATCATCTAATCGCAAAGGAGCAGGAGAGAGTCCGCAAGCTCAAACGGGATCGCCAAAAACTGGCTCCCCTGTTCGCGCAGTTCGATAGACCAGCCAATAACCAACCAGAACCGCAACCAACACAATTATGAGCCGCGACAAAGAACGCCGATACTGCCACAGCATCCGCGAACGTGAACGCCCAGCCATGACTGCAACCCAATTGCATGAAAGGAACATCCTATGAATATCGAAATTGATGACGACCTCTACTCCCTCGATCTGGCGATTCAGGATAAGATCGCGCTCGCGACGATGCGTAGACGGCCCCGCATCGGTAACCCCGCACTCGCCAAGCAGCTTGGCCTGTCTGACTCCGGCGTCCGCACTATGATCCGGCGCTTCAAGGCCCAGAAGCTCGTGAAAGAAATCCGGTTCGACGGCACACGGGAGTTCAAGGTGCTAATCGAGGCTCAGGACGCTGACGAATCGGGCCGTCAAAAAGTGACGAAAACTGGCACCCCTGCAATTCGTCAGAAACTGACGGACTCACCTCCACCGGGCCTGACGCGAGAGGAGTTGTCGCGCTGGAAGTCGTTGCGCTACGGCGGTGCCATTTTGAAACTGGATGAGGCGAGCCGCAGCATCAACAAACTGCGGATGGCCAGTTTCTTCGCCGACAAGTTCAGCCGTCTTGTCCAGGAGATCGCGAGCGATTCCAATCTGCTTGAGGCCGACCGAAAGAGGCTGCTCACTACGGCTGAGTCCTCGCGCAACTTCTACACAGCGTCCAACCACGTTCTACTTCACATGCCGGACAAGCAGGCTCCCGCCGCGTTGGAGGTGCTACGACAGGCCACTCAGGCGCAATTGGCCACGTTCTACGAGCGCAGCCAGAACGGCCAACTCGGTGCTGGTGAGGGTCGCCTGTTGATCGACCTTGGCACGAGTTGAACAGTTTTGTCTGTGGCACGGCATGAAAGACCCTCTGCTCGTCATGGGCCAAGGGTCGATTCTTTGCGACTGAGAATGTAGACGGTTCAGGGGGAAGTCTGCACACCGCAAGTTTCGGTGGCTGGCCCGTAGTTATGCGTAATATGCAAACTAACAACACTACAGATAACGAATCATCGGTGATCACCGACACAACGTCGCCGACTGAACCACTGAAGCAAGAGTCAAGCACTCCCTCCCTAGCTACGGCCAATAGCCAACCCCCGCCCGACATCGAACCGGATATGCTCGTCATCGCCGACCAACTGGGGGCGCAAGTCAGGGAATGCCAAATCGCCTCTCTGATCTGGATGATCGAGGCTGGCGTTCGCCTCCGGGATTACCGAGATTCGTTACACGTTGAGGACTGGTCGCAGGTTCTTCGCTCTGGCCGGTTACCGGTCGGCGCTCGCATGGCTCAGATGCTTATTCGCATTGCGCGGAACAAGGTCATTCAGAACAGCCAGCGCACGCATCAACTGCCGGATTCAATCACGATCCTGAATCTGATCGCCGGTCTTCCCGTGCCCGTTCTGGAGCAGGCGCTGGATGCTGGGGTGATCCATCGCAATACCACGTTGCGGGAGGCGCAGGCGTTCGTGAATGAACGCATGGACAAGACCCTACCGCGAATAGCGGCTCAACCTCAGGCGCAACTCGTATGATCGTCTGTGAACCCTACAAGCCGTTCCGACTCGACGAGTTCGAGGAGTATCTTCGCCGACACGACGAACTCGCCAGGAAGCGGGCCGCCACGGTTCCTCCTGACAAGCAGCATATCCTCGACATTATCCAAGAGGCGAACGCGCCAATCAAAATCGTAAACGTCGCGAACCAGTTCAGCAGGGAGGCTGGGCACCATTGGGACTCTAGGGCGAGGAAAGCGGAATTGAGGTTGCAGGCTTTCCGCATTATCGGCGGGTGCGTGAAAGAGTTTCTGATTGCCCGCCACAGGCGCAAGTGGGTGGTTTATCTGGGGCCAGACAACCCACGTCGCCGAGCGTGGCTTCAAAAGATCGAGGACACGATGAGGAACTTCCCGAAGCCGAACGTCTAATGGCCTCACTACGGTGCAGGAATTTGGCGCTGCTGTACTTACGCTTTTGCCAATTGTGCTTACAGCAAAAAGGCCCTTCAGCGACCTTTTGCCGGATAACGCGAGCCGCTCGACGCAACAATTGAGAACCCCACCTGGGACAACGGCTATGATGGACGCACGATGGCGCAAGGATTGAGCGATGGCGAAGTCCTGCCAAATCGTGCGTCTTCCAGTTCACCATGGCTAGACGCAGAGTTTATGTGGTCTCAGCGTTCGGTTCTCGGCGTAGCGCATTTGGAGAAGGACATCCGAGATGCGCAATTGTCCGCCGCCATTCTTGGCGCTGTCGCAGGGAATCGCGATCCTTCCGTCGCTTGGCAAATGCTCCGTGTGGAACAATGTAGTTGTACAGAATTGCCAGGCACATAGTGTCGGAGACCGGAGCCAAGACTTGCGCACCGGTATACCATCGGTGCCATGAGCGATGATCGTCCAACCAACTCCGAAGGCCCAGATCGCCGCCTGCCCAGAGCAGAGCCGGTCGCGATGTCGTTCAAGCAAATGGAGAACTGGCTATTGGTTCGCCTTCAGGACGAGACGGTGGATCGTAAGCAGGCGCTGAGGCATCTCGCCCGATTTTACGCTGATCGCCGCTGCTATGATGAGGCGTTAGAGCGATTGCGGGAGTTGATGGCGGCAGAAGACGACCTCGAAGAAAAGGCCGCGATTGTCCTGGCGACCGGTGGCATCGCCGAAATGAAGGGGGACTTCGAGGCGGCAGTGCGATTTTACCGCGAGGCATTTGCGCTGGAGCCGGAGCGAAACGACGTTTGGTTCTTCGTGAACAACAACCTCGGCTATTCGTTGAACAAGTTGGGGCAGTTCGCCGAGGGCGAGAAATTCTGCCGGACGGCAATCGAAATCAACGCGGCCCGCCCGAACGGGCACAAGAACTTGGGGGTTGCACTGGCGGGCCAGGGCAGACTCGCCGAGGCGGCAAGATGCTGGGTGATGGCGACGAAGGTTGCGCCTGGCGACACCCGATCACATGATCTGCTGAAGGACTTGCTCCGACATCATCCCGAACTCGCAAACGAATTTGGGCTTGGGGGAGCAACCGACCGCCCTTCGCCATGAATCAACCATGCCTGCAAATGCGTTCCGGCGTGACTGGCTATGCGGTGGACGCAAGAGTTTATTCGCAGGGTCTCAGCGGAAAGAGTTTTGGCTGACCAAGCTTGCTAGCAGCACCGCTCACGCTGTGTTCGCCAGTAAGCCTGGTGTGCTTTCATCAAGGTGTCGATGTGTAGCACAAAATGCCCACTGTGATGCGTACTGCATCTCGCCGCTGACCATCGTCATGCAATAAGCAAGAGCACGGTGAGAACCATCCTGAAGATACCAGCCATCTTCTGCCCACTGACGCTCCGAACCACGAATGTCTCGCAGGAGGAGTGCGGGCAAGTGGCAGGGCTGTCCAACGTATCTTCCTCGAAACAAATCGACTGTCGCCGAGATGTCCCAGTTGCTTCCGAGGTTCATTTCCCTTGGCGGCAGTTCAGACGCTCGCCGAGCAACGGCTCCCAGACGACGATCTAAGCCTGCCGGGACGATCTTCGATAATGCCCGAGTCTGCAAAAAGACCAGACTCTGGAAATCTGATTCAGCCAAACTCAACAGGTAGTGACGAGGAAACTCCCGGACGATTTGCATATTGTCTTCATGGTTTCCTGCTCCGAGGGCGCGAAGGTGAGCCTCAATCTCGTCAATTGTTGCGCGTCGTAGCATTGGTCGATCAAATCAAAACTCTGCCACTGGTTGAATGGGCAGTGCTTTTAAGACCACACCGGCGATGCCGGGTTGCTTGAGAAAATCTTTGGCCGTCCCAGTCAAAACGCTGATTGCTTCAGGGGAAATATCCAGTCTTTTAGCAATTTCGTCACGACGCTTTAATGCACTCCGCTCGTCGGGAGTATTTCCAACGACAAGGATGCGCTTCGTGGAATCAAAGCGCATCGCCTGGGTCAGCATTTTGTTGATGTGCTCGTCCCCGAAGCCGTAGCCAATGATGACGATAACCCTTGCATCAAGCGTACTGCGGCGAAACTCGAAGGCATAAAACAAATATGGATCAGCCGCTTCAAGTTTGAAGTCCCTACCAAAGATGACTTGCATCTGGTCTGGTCGGATGTTGCCAGAATAACTGACGCAAATCAGATTCCCGGCATTGTCGCGTTTCCAGTTGATGGAACCGTGCATCTTATACAGGTAGACCTCCGGTAATTCGGCTTCGGGATTTGTTTCATCGAAGCGTTTCCATTCCCAACGGCTTTCTCCGATGGCGGCAAAGCCCGTCTCCACCCTAAATTCCTGTTCTACCAAACCCTCGACGCAGAGATCGTAATTCAACGAAAACACCTTTAGGGGGAACTGCAACTCTCGCTGTAGCGGCTTCAGTCCAGAATAGTACTCAGCCATCTTTGGGTTTTCCAACTGCACCCAGTTCTTCAATGCGTCCAAAATCTTCTCCCGAAAGGAACGCAGGTGTTGGAGATTGTTGCCTGCGTAGGCGAGCAGACGAGAGTTCCACGCCGCGACAAATGGGTAAATTGGGTGATCCTCATTGCGTTCCAGTTCGTAAAGCGTGTTCACCAGCGTTTCTATGTTGTATGGCACATCGCTGTTGAACTTCCCCTTGATTCCCGCCGCATAATGGATACCGCTCTTAATTTGATGGTACAGATCGCGGAATTGACTCCAGTCATGTTGTGCAAGAAGCCCCTCGATTTTTCCTATCATCATAGGAGACGAGGGGATTCCGGCGTCAACGCTCGCCCCAGCCCCCAGCAGCAGAATGATGTCTTTCGATTTAGCTTTCATTCGTTCAGAGAAACCAAGGTCGCAGGTCTTTGACTTCTGGGAGCGGAAGGTCGCGCTCCTGAAAACGTCGAATGAGATCGGCGACAAGATGACAGTAAAAAATTGAGACGGGCGTACTTTTGGCGTTGAAGCCCCGCCAATTGGCACCGGACAAGTTTACAAGGTCTTGAAGCACCTGCTCGTCCCCGATCATTTTTTCATCGCTCACACGCAAAAATTCGAGATGGGTCGGGCCTGGGAACGCCTTCTTGACGCTTGGATTGTCAGCGAATACCCCCTCAAACCAGAGCAGGTACTCACGATGGCCGAGTCGAAGGTAGGCCCCTTCATACGGCACGAGGCTGTTGACGTTTTGGTTTACGGCGAAGAAGCGGTTTCGCTGGTTCACTTTCACAACAGCGAATTTGCACTTTTTCTCCGCCGCTGCGGCCTTCACGACAGACTCAATCACTGCCATTTCGCTTTGCTTGAGTTTGAAGGAAGTGTGGAGAACAACTTTATTGAACCGTTCTGACTGCTCACGCAACAATTTGGCAAGATTGTCGCTTAGCTGCTGTAGGTAGTCTGACTCGCGGTCAGACTGCCCCATCACATCGAGGCTTTGAAAGAGGCCGCTCGAATCGGTGAGCACCGAGAATGCAAAGTACTTCTCGATGTGCTTCTGCGAGTCGTTGCCGACCACCTTGTGCGATTGGCTGATCCCGACGATCAGAGAATGTTCCTCGGTCGGTTTAACTTTCCAAGGCTTCCCCCCCGCCTTGCAGAAGAGTTGAAGCGCAATGTTTGCAATTGACCATTTTAGCGCATAGTCGTCATTAAGTGTGTCCACCGTGCAGACCTGCGTTGCAACGCCTGCGTGTGCGAACACGGCCTTGTGGTTGATGTAGGCGTCCTCGTCTTTCGGCATCACAACAATTGGAATACCGTTTGCGGTATTTGGTGTTTGTAGCCGAGATAGTGCCCTCTCCATCTCCTGTCTGGAAAAGTCTTTCACCACGACCGGATCGCTACTGATCGTGACCGGCAGGTGGAAAAGTTTCTGAAACCCCGGAAAGTTAAGTTGCGTTTCGGAGCCTTTGAGGGCGCGGGCGAGTCGCCGTGCAAGCTCTCTGTCCTGTTCTCGGAAGATGAAAAGCAGCGGGGGGCAATGCGCTACTGTTTCAAGCGGCCCCGCTTCTTTCACTCCAATAAATTGGCTCCGATATTCCTTCCCCCCGCCCACAACATAAGTCTTTGGGCGAAGCTGCAATGCCGGAAGCGGCAAGAACTCAGACCGAATTTGTACTGGTGCCGCCGCACCGTGGATTGCCAGCGGGAATAGCTTTGTGTGATGCTGCTTTATCCATCGGTTGATCCGTGCTCTCCGGTCTGCGTAGTAGTCAAGATTACGTCGAAAATTTGCATCAAGGCTAAGGCTCAATTGCTGGATGCGTCTGCTGAATGGCACGCCAGGCCGCAACTCAAAGTGAAAATCCACCAAAAAACCAAACTGCTTCGCCGCGCCTAGGTAGTAGGGTTGTAGGATGATCACTTCGTCTCCTTCGTTGTGCTTGGCGAGCAAAAAAGTGACCTCGCGGCGGAACGAGTCGTCCGGCATGGAAAATGTGCCGGATGAAAGCACTTGGGAAGCTTTTGCCTTCAGAGCTTCAAACAAGACTCGGCGGGTTAAGTCGATTTTGGCGAGTGGAGACGTTTGAAACGCGGTGAAGCCTTCATGTGGTGTCAGGCGGACAAGAAAGTTTTGCCTGATGGTGAGGTCGGCGCTGTTAAGCGGCAACTCGTAAGCGTACAGCCCGTTAGCCGGACTCGCTGGCTCGCTGTTCTCGCGAGGTTTCCTATAAACGGTGAACTGCGGGCAGTCGTCCTGCACCGCCAAAAGGTTCAAATGTAGATCGTTGTTGGGCATACCCTGGTTAACCACGACGCGCCAGAGCGATGGAACCTTCTGTTTTGATTCTTAGTTGGCTTTGCTCTGGGGGCTTCCCTGTGAAAGAAGACTGGGGAGACTTGTTTGCCATCTGGTTTTTGTAGTCCTGAGAGGCAACGGACGCAAGGCGGGAGTGGATCGCGAAATATACGTGGCAGGCTGTCCAGCCGCAGACGGGTTTGTGCGAGTGAGTGGTTGTGGTAAAATCCAGCACATGGCACTCGACCGTGAACGACTGAAACAGCGGCTGGCACAACTGGCCGCGCAAAACGTGTTCATCGGCACCTCGTCCTGGAAATACTCCGGCTGGTGCGGCCTGCTCTACGACGAGTCCCGTTACGCCTGGCGTGGCAAGTTCGCGGAAACGCGGTTCGATAAACAGTGTCTTGCCGAATATGCTGAGGTCTTCAAAACGGTGTGCGTGGATGCCGCCTATTACCGTTTTCCCGACAAGAGCTATTTGGAGCGGATGGTCGCCCAGGTGCCGGACGACTTCCAGTTTTCGCTGAAGGTGACCGACGACATCACGATCAAGAAGTTCACCAACCTGCCTCGTTTCGGCCTGCGTGCTGGCAAACCCAACGAGAACTTCCTCAACGCTGATCTTTTTGCCTCCGCCTTCGTGCGCCCGTGTGAACCGTTCAAAAGGAACATCGGCCTCTTAATCTTCGAGTTCTCGAAGTTCTATCCGAGCGACTACCAGCACGGGCGGGACTTTGTGGCTGATCTGGACACATTCCTGGGCAAACTCCCGTCAGGCTGGCGTTATGGGATCGAGATCAGGAACAAGAATTTCCTCCACCCCGATTACTTCGCCGCCTTGTCCCGCCACGGCGTTACGCACGTCTACAATTCCTGGGCGGACATGCCCACCGTGTCCGAGCAGTGGCAGATGCCCGGCAGCCGCACCACCGCCAATCTCGTCGGGGCCAGGTTTCTGCTCACCCCTGGGCGCACATACAAGGAGGCCGTCGACTTGTTCAGCCCCTACAAGGAAACCAAAGAGCCAAGCACTGAAGCCCGCGCAGCAGGCGCGGCTATGATCCGGCAGTCTTACGCCGTCAAAACCGCGAACGGCACCTTCATCTACGTCAACAACCGGCTGGAGGGGAACGCTCTGTTCACAATCGACGCCATGCTGGAAACCGCAGGCGTGGTTTAACTCGGCGGCTTGGGATTGACAGGCCCGCACAGGAGGATACCGTTCGTTTGAACGGTATGCCTGAACTAACCAAACGCCAACGCCAAATCCTGGGCTACATCCAGGACTGCCAACGTGCCAACGGCGTGGCCCCCAGTATGCGCGAGATCGCCGCGCACTTCAGGTTTAGCAGCATGACGACGGTGCTGGATCACGTCAGGCTGCTCCGCAAGAAGGGCGTCCTGGAGAATCAGCCAGGCCGGGCCAGGACGCTGCGGGTGGTTTCCCCGCTCGAAAAGTTCCGCAGCATGGTCGCAGACATTCCCCTGTTCGGCGCGATCCCGGCTGGCTTGCCGGAAGACCGGCAGCAGGAGACCAAGGGTTGTGTATCCATCGACGTGGAGACGCTTGGCTTCAAACCCACCGCCCGCACGTTCGCCCTGGAGGTGCGCGGCGATTCCATGGTCGGCAAATTCATCGTGAACGGGGACGTGGTGATCCTGGAGCACGGCATGACGCCCAGGAACGGGGACGTGGTCGCGGCTCTGATCGACAACGAGAGCACGCTCAAGACGTTCCTGCTGAACCGGGGCAAACCGTTCCTGCGTGCCGAGAACCCCCGCTACCCTGACTTGATCCCGGCCCAGGAGCTTGTGATCCAGGGCGTGATGGTGGGGCTGGTGCGGAAGCGCAAATGAAAGGCACACTTTGCACCGGGTCATTGTGCATCTCGACGCCGATGCTTTCTTCGCGTCGGTCGAACAGGCAGCGGATTCCCGTCTCCGGGGTAAACCCGTAGCGGTCGGTGGCGAGAAGCGGGGCATCATCGCCTCGGCCTCCTACGAGGCCCGGAAGATGGGCGTCTACACGCCCATGCCAACGGCCCGCGCCCGCAAGCTCTGTCCGAAACTCATCCTTCTGCCCGGCGACTTCGACAAATACGAGCGATTCTCGCGCTGGATGTTCAGCTACGCCTACGACTTCACACCCGACGTGGAGATCGCTTCGATTGACGAGGGCTACTTCGACCTGAGCAGCGTCCGCAAGCCGCCCGTGGAAGTGGCGCAAATAATTCGCCGGGCCATCGGCCAGTCGCTCAAGATCACCGTCAGCGAAGGCATCGGCTCCAGCAAGCTGGTCAGCCAGATCGCCGCCAAGTTGCACAAGCCTGCGGCCTTCGAGTGCGTGCCGTCCGGCCAGGAACTGCCCTTCCTCCATCCCTTGCCCAATCGCTGGCTGCCGGGTGTCGGCGGGAAAACTGCTGACCGGCTCAACTCCGCAGGGCTGGCGCTGATCGGGCAAGTGGCCGTCACATCGCTCGACCTGCTGAACCTGCTGCTCGGCAAGCGGGCCGAGGAAATCCGCCGCTACGCCAACGGCCAGGACGACCGCCCCATTGTTCCCGTCAGCGATCCGGCGAAGTCGTATGGCCAGCAGGAGACTTTCGATGCCGACACGACCGACGAGGAATACTGCGAAGCCGTGCTGCGCCGGATGGCCGACAATCTCATGGCCAAGGTGCGCGAAGACGGGAAGACCATTCGCACGGTCACGGTAAAGGTGCGCTACAACGACATGGCCGAGGATCAGTGTGGCGAGAGCCTGATCGAGCCGACTGATCTGGAAACGGACATCTACGGTCGCGTCAGCGTGTTGTTCCGTTCAGCCTGGAAGCGGCGAGTAAGTCTGCGGCTGGTGTCGCTGAAACTGTCGAATGTTTACGATGGCCGGTTCCGTGGGGAGCTTGGGCTGGAGCGTTCGGCGCAGCAGCAAGAGGCTCGTCGGCGGTTGGCCGATGCGGTTGATCTACTCCGGCAGACACACGGGCACGCGATTATTTTGCGCGGTCACGATTTCCGACTCCGTGAGCCGGTGCGGAACGACGTGGCTGCGCCGGGCAAAGCTCGGATCGTGATTAACATCCGCACGGCACCGGTTCGCCCAACGACCTATGTGCCGCTGTGCGTGCGAAGTCACTTTTCGTTCCTCAACTCGACGCTTTCGATTCCAGCCATCATCGAGTGGGCAAAACAACATCAGTTGCCTGCCATCGCGCTGGCCGACCAGGGCAACCTTCATGGAGCAGTCGAGTTTGCCGTGCGGGCCAAGCAGGCGGGCATCAAGCCGATCATCGGGGCGACTGTCGTTGTGGACGGCTCCCCGTTGTATCTCTACGTCCAGAACTCCACAGGCTATCGAAACCTGTGCGGTCTGCTCTCCAGCAAAACGTCAGCGCGGTCATCGAGTGAGGACGACGCCCCGGTCGAAGTTTGCCGGGCCACGCTCAAACGCTCGCAACTCGACGGACGCACGGATGGACTGATCGGTGTCAGTGGCGACATCGGACTGTCAGACTTGTTTCCCCGAAGGTTTTACGCGGGCGAGTTCTCAATGAGCGAACGGGCAACTGGATCACATCCCGCCGTCGCCTGCTTGGCCGTCCACTACGAGCGACCAG
>Ga0154020_10001933_pt1 | contig 25325 bp, 24 predicted proteins | sample Klosneuvirus_201_FD_109709 | JGI IMG/M metagenome (GOLD analysis project Ga0154020, IMG submission 109709) | Active sludge microbial communities from wastewater, Klosterneuburg, Austria - Klosneuvirus_20160825_MG | ecosystem: Engineered > WWTP > Aerobic digester > Activated sludge | place...
CAACACGAACATTATTGGAAGAAATAAGATTTGGATTTTCACTAACGACACCTCCCCTTGTCATTATATTCCAATAGGATATACCTTGGAGCCAGCTCTTTTTGAGCATATTCAAATTTCAAATGATAACATTGAAGTTACCCCAGAAACTCAAAATATTAATTTTAATAATCTAAATCCAAACAATAACCTACACGATTGTGACCAATAATTTCGTAATCTCAATTTAACTTTTTGAGAATAAATTTATTTGAATTTACAAATAATAAAAACTCTTTTTATGTTATTAAATAGAAGAATTTTAGCATTAATAATATTAATTCTATGTTCTAAAATTTCCTTTTCTCAAATGGAAGGATACAATTGGTATTTTGGCACTTATGCTGCTATTTCCTTCAATTCTGGTATTCCAAAAGCATTAGGTAACAGCAACATGAACGCAGGCTATGGTTGCGCATCCATTAGTTCACCAGATGGTAAAATGCTTTTTTATACAGATGGCAGCAAAATTTATGATAGTACCCATACTATTATGCCAAATGGGAATAAATTAATGGGAAGTCAATATTTTTCGACTCAATCTGCTATTATTGTACCTTGGCCTGACAGTGTACACTTATTTTATCTCTTTACCCCTTCTTTACCCGGTAAAGATACCATGGCTTACTCTATTGTTAATATGAAATTGAATTCAGGGCGTGGGGATATTATTGCCACAAAAAAGAATTTAAAATTACCTTTTATATCCTCAGGAAAAATTACAGCTATACGCCATGTTAACAGAAAAGGTTTTTGGGTAGTTATACCAAAAAGTAATAGCGATACCATCTTTTCCTATCTTTTAACACCCACTGGAATTTACTCACCAATAATTAGTAAAACAGGATTTAAGTTAAACCAAAAAAATGGATTGGATAGTACAAGGGGCTATCTTAAATTATCACCGGATGGAAAAAAAATATGCAATATGAACCTGCTTGATTCTTGCTATATAGCTGACTTTGACGCTTCAAATGGAAGGATATCAAATGTCTGGGGATTTAAACTCTACTGGTCAGGAATTGGTGTTGAGTTCTCACAAAAAAGTAAATTTTTATACATTGCAGATAATGGAAATAGACTTAGTCAATTTAATTTATCCTTCAAAAACAAATCAGATTTTTTATCTTCAAGAATTACGGTTGACACTATTTCTAAGGCTGTCCTAATTTATTCAGGTTTTCAATTAGGCCCCGATGGCAAAATATATTTTGCTGAAGCATATGGTAGTTATTTGCATATTTTACATGCCCCTGATTCTTTGGGCAATAAAGCACGTTTCAGAATTAACAGTTTGACCCTATGGCCATCTACAAAAAGTCTTTCTGGCTTACCTGATTTTATCCAATCTTATTTTCATAAACCTTCAATTACTATAACCCAAAACTGTGCCAGAGATACCGCATTTTTTCACCTAAATGATACATACTTATTTGATTCTGCACATTGGGATTTTGGAGATTTAACTTCTGGAAAGATATTACATTCTTTAAAAACACCCAATGTTTTCTATTCATACAGTTCACCGGGTAGGTATAAAATAAAAGTAATCTCGTTTAACAAGCAATTTATTGATACTATTTATGAAATAATTGACGTAAATTACCCTAAACCTTTTTTAGGCAATGATAAAATACTTTGCAACCAATTTAAACATTCTTTGAACCCTGCCGGTTCCTTTAAATCCTATAAATGGAATACTGGGTCCGCCACAAAATCAATAACAGTGTCTAAGGGAGGAACCTATATTTTATCTGTTTCTGACTTTGATGGATGCCTAAGTGCCGATACCATTGTAATTTTTAACCCCAGTGTACAGGCTAAGTTTAATTTAAGCGATACTGCATCTTGTGTGAAGGGCAATCAAATTCAACTCGCTGATGTTTCTGATTATAAAAATGATTTAAGAAAATTAAGAACTTGGTATTTTTCAGACGGAACCGTAGCAGCAGATAGCTTTATTCAAAAATCATTTAAGGCAAATGGTGTATTCACTGTAAAACTTGTGGCTCTAGGTCAACTAGGTTGTAGGGACTCCATTTCTAAACAGGTTCATATACTTAGCAACACACAAGTTGATTTTGAACTCGGTGATTCCGTTCAATGTCTAAATACAAATACATTTAACTTTAACAATCGTTCTGTTAATTTTAGCGACACTATTACTTTTGATTGGGATTTGGGTGAAAGTAAAAGTAACCTGCGACATATTACCGGTAAACGCTATTTACAATTAGGCACCTATAGGATAACTCTAATATCTACAACTTCAAAAAATTGTAAAGACACTTTATCTAAGACTATTTCTGTTTTGGAAAACCCAATACCAGATTTTTCGTGGAATTCCAGTTGTAACAAATACCCAATTCAATTCAACTTCACAGGCAGTGTACCTCCCCAGCCCATTTCCACCCTCTATACTTGGTATTTCCCTGATAAGGACACCTCTTTATTAAAAAACCCCACAAAACAGTTGAACCAAGCAGGCTTAAACTCAGTCATTCTTAAACTTGTATCCACGAATGGTTGTGCTGCAAGTATAACAAAGGAAATAGAAGTTTTAAATCAGGCGCAAGCTAATTTTGAAGTTAAAGATGGATGTGAAGATAGTTTAGTAAGATTTATAAATACCACAAACGCTGGAAATAGTTTCATTTGGATGTTTGGGGATGGAAACACATCAAAGCTTTATTCTCCCAATCACCGATTTATTATTAACGGTATCACCAAAACATTTAATGTAAAGTTGTTGGCCAATGTAGCCAACGGCTGTTCTGACTCCGTAACTAAAGCCGTCACAGTAAATGCTAAGCCCAAAACAGGATTTACATACTCAAAAAGCGGGCAATCCGTTAATTTTACAGCCAATGAATCGAATGCTGTGAATTACAAATGGAATTTTGGAGACGGAGGAATTGCTAATTCGAACAATGCAAAACAATCGTATAGCTATTCAAAATTCCCTTCAGGTAATTATACTGCCTGTTTAAGAACAACCAATTTAGCAGGTTGTTTTTCAGACACCTGTATTGAAATTCTTATAACTGGTTCAGTTAACGATTTAAAGTTAACAAAAGGTATTCATCTATATCCTAACCCTAACTCAGGAGAATTTGTGCTAGAGATTAAACATCCTACAATGCTAACATCCTTTGAAATTTATAACCAAGTGGGACAAGTTATTTTTAATTCTCTATTAGATAAATCGATTAATAAATTTGACTTAAAACTAGACAATGGCTTCTATTTGGTTAAAGTTAGTCAAGGCGAACATGTCTATTACCAAAAGGTTATCATAGAACAATAATTGTATCCTAATAGATTTAAGTTAGGTATATATACTACCAGGCAATTTGATTCATTTTAAAAATCATCCCACCTTAACAGAAGTCATTGTTAAAGAACCCATTAATACTTTATCATTAAACAGGGTTACTTTTTCGTTTTTCTCAATAAGCCCCAAAATATACATTAATGGGTAGTAGTGATCCGGTGTCGGTATAGCATTTTTACCCGCTACACCATAATTTTGGTAATTGATTAAGGCCTCATGATTTCCGTCCAAAATATCTTTTTTAAACTTCTCATTCATTTCAATAGCCCAATCATAACCAAAATCCGGTTCATTCATTTTATCCCAAGCCACCATTCCTAAATTATGCACCATATTACCACTTCCCATAATTAATACTCCTTTTTTACGCAATGAGGCCAGTTCCTTGGCAAGTTGATAATGGTATTTTGCCGGTTGATTGTAATCTATACTTAGTTGCAAAACCGGTATATTAGCTTCAGGATACATTTGTCTTACAACACTCCATGTGCCATGGTCCAAACCCCAGTCGTGGTCAAGACCAACTTCTGTTGATTTTATAAGTTCTTTTGTTTGTCGCGCCAATTCAGGATTGCCGGGAGCATTATATTGCACATCAAACAGAGCTTTTGGGAAACCTCCAAAATCATGAATGGTTTTTGGATGCTCCATTGCTGTAATATGAGTTCCCTTGGTAAGCCAATGTGCTGAAATGCATAATACCGCCTTAGGTTTGGGTATTTCTTTTCCCATGGCTAACCATTTTTGCGAAAAAGCATTATCCTCAATAGCATTCATTGGCGATCCGTGTCCCATAAAAAGAATTGGTAATTTTTCATCCTCTTCTTTAAAGGCGTCAGTTATGAGTTTAAAAGAACCTAGAGTTGTCATGGCTGCTGTTGCTGTTATTATTTTTATAAATTTTTTGCGTTGCATACAGATAAATTTTACTGATGAATGCTTATAAAAAACAAATCTGCGATTTTCTTTTTAATAAAACCGCAGATTTGTGTATTGAAATTAAATTTTGAATTTCCTTCTCAAAGACTCAAAATTACTTGCTTTTAATATCAAACGTGATGTTAACAACCTCAGAAATAAATTTATCCTTAAGAGATTTATCATTTCCGTAGTTCAATCCCCACGCGGTTCTATCTATGTTAAAATTAGCAATGGCAGAAAATCCATTTTCAGTAATGTCTATTTTTGCAGGGAAACTTACATTTTTCGTAGCGTCCTTCAAAGTAAAGTTACCACTCACTCTTACGTTTGCACCTTCAATAACCGAGCTGTCTTTAGCTGTTGCTGTATAAGGCTCAACGGAAGTAATCTCAAATTTAGATGTCGGGTATTTTTCAGCATCCAAAAAATCAGCACTAAGTAAGTGTCCTAGAAGTTTGGTTTGAAACATCTCATCCTTTTGATCCAAAACCAAAGATTTAGTGTCGATAACAAAAGAACCGCCGGTTACTTTACCATCCATTACCATCAAGCTACCTGAACTTAATTTGAAGTAACCCGGATGATTTTTTCCAACGCCATTTCCGGTAAAACCAATTTTTGAACTTGCGATATCAACGGCTAGTTCCTTACCTGTTGCAGAATCTACTTGTTCGGCATCACCCACACTGGCTTCATCGCCTTTTGGTGTATTAGAACAAGACACAACACTTACAGATACAATCACTAGGAAAAGTCCTGTTAAAATTTTATTTGTTAATTTCATATTATTGTTTGTTTGGTTTTTAATATTTGAATTAAGCAGCTTTCACCAATTGAATTTCTGCATGTAATTTAATTTCCTCACTTACAAGCAGTCCACCTGCTTCAAGGGCGGCATTCCAATTTAAGTTCCAGTTGGTTCTGTTTATTTTACCTGTAATGCTAAAACCTGCTTTTTCATTACCCCATGGATCTTTGGCTATTCCACCAAATTCAATATGAAACGTTGCAGGATGGGTTACATCTTTAATTGTAAAATTACCATGCAATAAAAATTTTTCATGATCAATTTTTTCAATAGAACTTGAAACGAACTTTATTTGAGGATATGTTTCTGAATCAAAAAAATCGGCTGATTTTAGGTGACCATCGCGTTGCTCACTTCCGGTATGAATAGTTGATGTGTCGGCAGTAAATGTAATCTCTGCTGTGGTAAAATCTTCACCGGTAGTTTGGGTTTGCACGTCAAATGTTCCAAAGGTTCCGGAAACGTTTGTGATCATTAAGTGTTTGGCTTTAAAACCAATTTCGCTATGTGAAGCGTCTAAATTCCAATTGATTTTTTGATTGTTTGCTGTTGTTGTCATATTTTTAAATAATTTGTGATACAAAGGTACCTCCAACAATAACTGTGGCGCATTGAGGTATGCTAAGAAATTTCGTTGATGTATGTCAACAAAAACAACTATTCAGAGAGCTGTTTTCTAATCCTGCTGAGAGTTTCGGGAGTTATTCCTAAATAGGATGCAATCATATGTTGAGGCACTCTTTGAACTATTTGGGGATATTTTTTAATAAATGAAATATATCTTTCATCGGCATTTTGCCCCATCAAAGCATTTAAGCGTTGTTGATTTGCAACCAAATTTTTCTCAATTAGTATTCGCATTAAACGTTCAAAACCGGGAACTCTTTCAAAAACCTTTTCTCTACCTACTTTATCAATTACAAGTAACTCACAGTCTTCAACAGCTTCAATATTATACATTGCCGGCTCACCTGTTAAAAAACTATACATATCTGTGGCCCACCAACCTTCAATTGCAAGTTGCATGGTTTGTTCTATCCCATTTTTATTTACAGAAAATGTTCTCATACAACCCTTTGCTACCCATGCAGTATGAAAAGCGACATTACCTTCCTGCAAAAAATATTGCTTCTTTCTTAATTTTTTAGGCAAGAAATATTCTTTAAGAATGCTTTTATCCTCATTGGTAAGTTGGATGGTTCCTGAAATATTCTCAAAAAGTAATTCAATCATTTTTCGACATTTAACACTTTGTTTATGAATTTGTTTTTTATAGGCATTGTTTAAAACGCATTTCTGCCTTTAATCAAAACAAATTCAAAACAATCCATTTAGATTAAAGCCTTATCATGAATTGTACATACCTACGATTTTTGCCAATGTTGGTATGGCTTGCTTATGCTCTCTTACATAATAATTGGTATCGTCCCACACATAACCGGCCAAAACTGAGCATATTCTGGCTTTAATCTCAGGATTGCTGTCTTTGGCAAAAAATATCTTTTGTAGGCTTCCATCATACCACGACATAACATAAGTGCGGAAAACATCTACACCTGATTGAATATATTCGCCATAATCCTGTTTCCAATCAATTTTTTCACCCTGCAATTGTTTTGATATTAATTGAGCTGCTCTCATTCCTGATTCAACGGCAAAGGTTACGCCGGAAGAAAAGATTGGATCTAGAAATTCTGCTGCATTTCCTGTCAGTGCAAAGCCGTCATCGTAAAATTTATGGGTGGCTATGGCGTATCCCATAAGAGTTTTAGGAGCTTCCCAAATAAAAGGTACATCATTAAATCGTTCTGCAGTTGCCGGATTGGAAGCTATCATAGCGCGAAGTTGTTCCTCATCAGTTCCTGTAAAATCTTCGAAGAATGCAGGATCACCGACAAAACCTACCGAACAATTTCCATTACTGAATGGAATCATCCAAACCCATACACCCGGTTGGTGATCAATTATAATTATCTGTTTATTATTATGTGTAGATGGCCTTTTAATATCTTTTACGTGCGTAAAAAGTGTTCGGCGTGGTTTTAAATTGGAAGGTTTGTCTAAATCGAGCAAACGAGGCAACACTCTTCCGTAGCCACTGCTATCAATTATAAATTTTGCTTTAATTTTAGAGACTTCTCCTTTTTCATTTTCAATAGTTGTAACGGAATATCCATCATGAAATTCAACAGCTGTAACACCGGAACCAAATTCAACAGGAATTCCTTTTTTCTGAACCTCGTTTATCAAGGCCAAATCAAAATCTGCTCGGGGCACTTGCCATGTCCAATTCCATCCTTCCGAGTATTGATCAGAAAAATTAAATTCACACTCTTCCTCACCTCTAACGAATTTAGCTCCAAATTTTTCTTGAAATTCACATTCCTTCACTGCATTTAAAAGGCCTGCTTCTTCAAGTGCCACCATGCATCTAGGCAGTAAACTTTCGCCAATTACAAAACGAGGAAAGTGTAATTTTTCAACTACTTCCACATTAAAACCATGTTTATGAACTATAGAGGCAGCAACACTTCCGCTTGGACCTGCGCCAATTACCAATACATCAATTTCTTTTATCATAATGGAGGGCAAATTTATCATTAAGTGACATACTTTAAAGTATTGAATAAAAAATGTTTTTAAAAAAACAGGTTAATTTCATGTTCAGGATTAGATCTAAGAAAGATAAAACCCACACTTCCATATATTTTACATTCCTCTATTGCATCATAGGTATTTAAGTTATTGATTTGCACCCTTATTTAAAATTGTAGATGATTCTTATAGGGGACAGAAGTCTTAGCAGTGAAGACATGGAAAAAATCGTTTTTGACTGTTGCAAAATCGGTATTAGCGAAATTGCCGAAAGAAAGGTTTACGAGAGCTTCTATTTTCTTAAGGAATTCCTTAAAAACAAACTCATTTACGGTATAAACACCGGATTTGGCCCAATGGCTCAATATCGTATAAATAATGAAGACGGTGTTCAGTTGCAATATAATTTAATAAGAAGCCATTGTTCAGGTTCTGGAAAACCTATCGACATCTTGAATATAAGAGCTACTATTTTGGCTAGACTCAATACCTTACTACAAGGATATTCGGGAGTTCATCCGGAAACAGTAAACCTTATTGTAAAATTACTAAACCATGAAATATACCCTGTAATATACGAACATGGCGGACTTGGTGCAAGTGGAGATTTAGTTCAATTGGCTCATGTCGCACTAACACTTATTGGTGAAGGAGAAGTGTTTTACAAAGGTGAAATACAGTCAACCAAAGATGTTTTTGAAAAATTAGACATAACTCCTCTGGAAGTACATATACGTGAAGGATTGGGTTTAATGAACGGAACATCTGCCATGACAGGAATTGGTATGATTAATTTACATCATGCCGAAAATCTAATCAATTGGTCGATTGCTGCCTCAGCTATTATTGTAGAAATTCAAGAAGCCTATGATGACCCATTTTCCAAAGAACTCAATCAAGTAAAACACCACGAGGGTCAAATGAAAATTGCTGAAAAAATGCAGCAGTTTTTAAATAACAGTCCTCTCATCAAACGAAGAGAAGAACATCTTTACGACAAAAGCGTTCAGGAAACAATATTGGATGAAAAAGTTCAGGAATATTATTCCATACGATGTGTACCACAAATTTTGGGACCGGTTTATGATACTATAGTTAGTGCATCTAAAGTTGTTTACAACGAAGTGAATTCTGTAAACGATAACCCAATAATTGATTATCCTAATAGAAACGTATTTCATGGTGGAAATTTTCATGGAGACTATGTTGCCTTGGAAATGGATAAACTAAAATTGGCCATTACCAAACTTAGCATGCTTGCTGAACGCCAATTAAATTATTTATTAAATGACAAACTGAACAAACGTTTACCACCTTTTGTAAACTTAGGAACTTTAGGCTTAAATCTTGGTTCACAAGGAATGCAGTTTACCGCAACTTCTACTGTAGCCGAAAACCAATCTTTATCAACAAGTGTTTATATACATTCAATCCCTTCCAACAACGACAATCAAGATATAGTAAGTATGGGAACGAATGCTGCCTTGATGACTCAAAAGGTAATTATGAACAGTTTTGAGGTATTGGCTATTCAATTTATTACAATAGCACAGGCAGTTGACAGTCTTGGATTTAAGGACAAATTATCACCTTTATCTGCTGAACTTTACAAGCAAATTCGTCAATATTCTCCAACATTTAAGTTAGATACAGTAAGGTACCCTGAAATTCAAAACCTTACAGCACATTTAATACAAACCAAATTTCAAATAAACTGAGCATGGAAACAGCTTCAAGCAAATGGGCATTAGTAACGGGTGCCTCCCGCGGAATTGGGAAGGCTATTTGCATTCGTCTTGCCTCGGAAGGTTACAATATTTTAATAAATTACCATAGCAACGACACGGAGGCGCTTAAAACCAAAGAACTTGTGGAAACAATAGGTATGAAAACCGAATTATTAAAATTTGATGTTTCTAATGGAGCAGATACTGAAAAAATTCTAAGCGAATGGGCTCAAAGAAATCCTGAAGCAATTATTGAAGTTTTAGTAAATAATGCCGGTATTAAAAAAGACAATTTGATGATGTGGATGACCGATCAAGAATGGCATTCTGTGATGGACATAGCAGCTGACGGTTTCTTTTTTGTTACACGACAAATAATAAAACCGATGCTTACCAGAAAATACGGACGCATAATAAATGTGGTTTCACTTTCAGGGATTAAAGGCTTGCCGGGACAAACAAACTATTCTGCTTCGAAAGCTGCCGTTATTGGTGCTACTAAGGCATTAGCCCAAGAAGTTGGAAGAAGAGGAATTACAGTAAATGCTGTAGCGCCGGGTTTTATTAATACCGATATGACAGAGAGTATCAATGAAAAAGATTTTAAATCCCTCATTCCGGTAGGTAGGTTTGGGAAACCGGAAGAAGTAGCAGATGTTGTGGCTTTTTTGGCCTCACCCCAATGCAGTTATGTTACAGGGCAGGTGATTTCGGTGAATGGCGGATTATATACTTAATTTAAAATTAATTTAGAAATAGCTTTAACTCAAAATTATTTAAAATGAACAGAGTTGTTGTCACCGGGATTGGAATTTATTCATGCATTGGTCAAGATTTAGAAACCGTGCGTGATTCATTATATAAGGGAAAATCAGGGATTGGATTTGAAAATGTAAGAAAAGAATTTGGATTTCGCTCCGGACTTACCGGAATTGTTCCGGCACCTCAATTAAAAGGTATTCTTGATAGAAGACAACGAGTTGGTTTGGCCGAACAAGGAGAATATGCGTATGTTTCAACTGCGGAGGCTTTAAAACAGGCCAATATTGATCAAGACCTGCTCGAAAAATATAAGGCCGGTATTTTATTTGGTAACGATAGTTCGGCCAAAGCAGTAATTGAAGCAAATGAAATAATAAAATTAAAAAAAGATACAGCGCTATTGGGTTCAGGTTCAATTTTTCAATCGATGAATTGTACTGTGAATATGAATTTAGCCACAATCTTTAAGCTAAAGGGAATCAATTTTACAGTGAGCGCAGCTTGTGCCAGTGGATCACATTCCATAGGGCTTGGTTACCTTTTTATCAAATGGGGATTGCAAGATTGTATTGTTTGCGGTGGTGCTCAAGAAACAAGTTACTTGGCTTTTGGCAGTTTTGATGGGCTTGGTGCTTTTTCAATACGTGAAAATGACCCGTCCAAAGCATCGCGCCCTTTCGACCGTGATAGAGATGGTTTGGTACCAAGCGGTGGTGCAGCAACTGTAATACTTGAAAGCTATGAATCGGCAGTAAAAAGAGGAGCTCCCATACTGGCTGAAATTATTGGATATGGCTTTTCATCGAATGGCGACCACATTTCTAATTCAAGTGTTGAAGGCCAAGAACAGTCACTTTTAATGTCATTGAAAGATGCCGGAATTAGCACTTCTGCAATAGATTATATCAATGCCCACGCAACTTCAACTCCGGGAGGAGATGCCACAGAAGCTCAAGCAATTCATAAGGTATTTGGAGAAAACCAACCCTTGTTGAGTTCAACCAAATCCATGACAGGACATGAATGTTGGATGGCCGGTGCCAGTGAAATTGTTTACTCAATACTTATGATGCAAAATGATTTCGTAGCTCCCAACATCAATTTTGAAAATCCGGATGAGTATTCTGAAAAACTTAATATTGCATCTAAAACGGTTGATAAAAAACTAAATACTATCTTGTCTAATTCATTTGGTTTTGGTGGCACTAATTCAACCCTTATCCTCAAAAAGGCATATTAAGTTGTTAAGTTGAAATAAGAAATAAAGTTTGACATTTTTTGGGACCACCCAACTCCATTTTTATGTAAATTATTGATTAGGTGTGTTTAATGTGTAAAAATCAGATTGAGATAAATTCTATTTTGATATTATTTTTGCAGTTATGGATAACAATGAGATTATTGAAATCATTAACGGATTTTTAATAGAGGAATTTGAGGTAGAGGAATCAAAAATACAACCTGAAGCAAACTTAAAAGAAACCTTAGAATTGGATAGTTTAGATTATGTTGATTTGGTGGTTGTTATAGAGCAAAATTTTGGTTTCAAAGTGGTCGCTGAGGATTTTCAAAGCATTCATACCTTCAATGATTTTTACAATTATTGCATTTCTAAGGTAGCAGAAAAACAAAACGCCTAATTCTCGTTTTTTATGACCCAAAAATGGGAGGGTAAATCCAAAGGGCCTGTACTCGGATATAGGATATTTCTCTTTATAATTAGGGTTACCCATATCAGAATAGCTTATTTTATACTTTATTTTGTTGCATTTTTCTATTTTGCCTTTGCCTCTTCCCGCAAACATGTTTATTACTATTTTAAAAACATACTTGGGTACAAAGGACTAAAATTGCATGTTTCTGCATATCGCAACTACTATATTTTTGGCCAAACCCTGATGGATAAATTTGCCGTGTTATCGGGCATAAAAAAACCATTAAATGTAACTTATGATGGACGACATCACCTTGAAGAACTTGCAAAATCAGGTAAAGGGGCAATATTTGTAAGTGCCCATGTGGGAAACTGGGAACTGGCCGGAAACATGTTGAGCCATCTCAATACTAAATTTAATGTATTGATGTTCACCAACGAAAAAGAGTCGATAAAAAACCTGGAGGATAAAAAATTATCTGAAAAGAAACTAAACGTAATTCCGGTAGATAATAAGGATATGACGCATATTATTGCTTTGCATCAGGCATTTAAAAATGGTGAAATCCTTGTAACTCATGCCGATAGATATGTAGCAGGTGCCCAAGTAAAAGAAATGGATTTTTTTGGTAAAAAAGCAGATTTCCCTGTTGGTCCATTTTACCTGGCTGCCAAATTTGGAGTTCCCATTTGCTTTATTGGAGCTGTTAAAACCGGAGTTCACTCGTGTTATGTTTTTGCCAATGAACCTATAAGGGTTGAAAAAGTAAGAGGCGAGGCCGAGGTTCAGAAGAAAGTTCAAGAACTCATGGAATTAAATGTAAAAGCCATGGAATCCCTAGTAAAAAGATTTCCTTTGCAGTGGTTTAACTATTATCAATTTTGGAAATATTAAATGATCGTTGATAAAAAAGATATTGGTAATTTTTTACCTCAAAAGGATCCAATTGTAATGGTAGATACCATTATTGAAAATGGTGAGGACTCGGTAATTACGGGCTTCACTCCTCTTATCGACAATATATTTAGTGAGAAAGGAGTTTTCACAGAACCCGGTTTAGTTGAAAACATGGCTCAATCCGCTGCTGCAAAATCAGGATTGGAAAGCAAAAATGAAGGTTTAAAACCTATGGTTGGTTTTATTGGAGCATTAAAAAAATTAAAAATCTATTATCTGCCCAAAATCAATGAACCATTTACAACCCATCTAAAAATTACGGCGGAGGTGTTAAATATTAAATTAGCACATATTTATATCTTGCAAAACAATCAAAGGGTTGCAGAGTGTGAGATGAAAATATTTCTTCAGGAAAAAAATTAAGATCTCAAATTTGCATCATTCCATTATAATTACAACCCGTTTTAGCGATACCGATGCCATGCAAATTGTATGGCATGGAAATTATTTAAAATATTTTGAGGATGGTAGAGAGGCTTTTGGCAGTCATTATGGAATAAGGTATATGGACATGTATTCCAATGGATTTACTGCCCCAATTGTGCATCTTGAAATTGATTACAAACGGTCTGTTTCCTTTAACCAACCCATACGTGTAGATGTTTCTTTGATTAACACTCCGGCTTCCAAGCTTATCTTTCAGTACAGCATTTATAATCACTTAACCAATGAGTTATTATGCGAAGGCAAAACAATCCAAGTTTTTCTTAATCTAATCGGTGAATTGCAATTAACCAACCCTCCTTTCTTTTTGAACTGGAAAAAAGAACACGGACTTTTGAAATGAACCGGAAAACCTTTATAAATCAGGGTGAGATTGTAACCCCACTGGGAGAAGGCATTGAACATAATTTTCTAGCAATTTCAAAGCAAATTACTGCATTAAAAAAATTTGAAGAATTGGGCAATTTCAAACAAGAATTTTGCGCAGGAATTATTGAAAATTTTGAAAACATTAAAGGTTTTACTAAACTTGAGAGTATGCTAATTCGCGTGATTGAAAACAATTCCCTTTCATCACGAGCTGATCTTACTCAAGAAAATACCTTATTGATAATTGCTACCACCAAAGGCAATATCGATCTTTTAGAAAACAAACAGTTTACGGAAGAGAGAACCTATCTGACAGCTCTTTCAAAACAAATTGGAAATTATTTTAATTGTAAAAATACTCCCATCCTAATTTCCAATGCTTGTGTTTCAGGGCTTTCTGCTATTATTTTGGCCCAAAGATTGGTTGCTTCAGGAAAAATGGATGATGTAGTGGTATGTGCCGGCGATTTGGTAACTGAATTTGTTTTGTCTGGTTTTCATAGTTTCAATGCTCTAAGTAAGGACGAATGCCGACCGTTTGATAAAGACCGAACAGGAATTAACCTTGGCGAAGCGGCAGCTGCAATTACAGTAAGTTCAAAAATTCAAGATACTATTTCCTTGGCATCTCAACTCTTTCCAGGTTTTGGTAGCAATGATGCAAATCATATCTCGGGTCCTTCACGCACAGGTGACAGGCTCTTAAAATGCATTTCTAAAACCTTAACTAATGAAACAGTTTCTTTTATAAATGCCCACGGAACTGCCACTATATACAATGACGAAATGGAAGCTATTGCATTTGAAAGATCGGGGTTAAATCACATTCCAACCCATAGTTTAAAGGGGTACTTTGGACATACACTTGGAGCTTCCAGCTTACTTGAAATAATAATTAGTAACTATTCCCTTCATAAAAATCAATTGATTGTTTCCAAAGGATATAAAAATCATGGTGTTACACCTTCAGTAAACATTATCACACAACCAACAATTAACCCATTGACCGGATTTTTAAAAACAGCCTCCGGATTTGGTGGTACTAATGCATCTATTTATTGCAAAAAATGCGAAGCATAAAACCTATATCTAGCTGCAGTATAAAAAACAATTGTTGTATTGTTGATGGGAAGATAGTTTTTCAAGAAAATCCTTCATTGCCTATTATTGAATTTCTGAACCTACTTTATAAAAATATGGAGCTTAATTATCCAAAGTTCTTCAAAATGGATACTCTTTGTAAACTTGGAATATTAACCGCAGAATTGCTTTTGAAGGAATTGAGTGAGGCAGAAAAGGCAGATACTGCTATTTATCTCTACAATAAGGCTTCAAGTCTTGAAACTGACCGAAAACATTATTCAAACATTCAATCAAAAGACAGCTATTTTCCAAGCCCTTCCGTGTTTGTTTATACATTGCCAAATATCGTAATTGGTGAAATTTCAATCAAGCATAAAATAATGGGAGAAGGCGTTTTTTTTCTTTCAGAAAGTTATAATTTTGAATGGTTACAAAGCTATGCCAACATGGCAATAAACATGGGCATTGCCAAGCATGTTTTAATTGGCAGAGTAGAGTCGGATAACAATATTGCAGAAGCAGAATTACAGTTAATTAGGAGTATTTAAACCTACATATAAAAGCACAGATGGAACAATTAATAAATAAATTAAAACTACAGATTATTGAACAACTTAATCTGGCGGAAGTAAAACCGGAAGATATTGACCCGGATGCTCCTTTATTTGGTGCAGGACTTGGTCTTGATTCTATTGATGCCCTTGAATTGATAGTCCTATTGGAAAAAGAATACAATCTAAAATTAGAAAAACCTTCTGACGGCAAACTTATTTTTCATTCTGTAAGAAGTATGGCCGAGTTTGTAACCGGCCAAGGCAAATCCTGATATTTGTGAGTGAACTCTGTATAACCGGCGTTGGCGTTATTTCTGCTATTGGCAATAATTTGGCAGAAAATTTCAATTCTCTCTGTGATGGCAAGTCGGGTATTAGTAAAGTAAATTATTTAAATACAGTTCATAGAGATTTCTTAACTGGCGAAGTAAAAGCTTCTGATTTAGAGCTTAAACTTATGGCAGGTTTGGATATTGAAACCTCAATAGACAGAACTACTTTGCTAGGTATAATTGCTGCAAAAGAAGCTTTGGAAATGTCCGGAATTAAGGACAATAATAAAATAGGTTTTATTTCATCCACTACGGTAGCAGGTATGTGTTATACCGAATTGCAATACCCGCATTTTTTAGCAAAAAATGATTATCCCAATTTTATCAAAACTCATGAATGCGCTGCATCCACCTTTGCAATTGCCAAAAAATTAGGACTTAAAGGTTTTACAGATACAATTAGCACCGCATGCTCTTCCTCTGCAAATGCAATTATGGAAGCATGTAATTTAATAAAAAATGACATTTGCGATGTTGTTATGGCCGGTGGAACGGATGCCATGTCTTTGTTTACTCTCAATGGTTTTAATACCTTAATGATTCTTGATAAAGAATGGTGCCGGCCTTTTGATCAAAGTAGGGCAGGTTTAAATTTAGGCGAAGGTGCGGCATACTTAGTAATTGAAAAAAAGGAACATGCTTTGGAAAGAGGTGCTCAAATTTTGGCAAATATTTCCGGTTACTCTAATTACAACGACGCTTTTCATCAAACAGCCTCCTCACCGGAGGGTAAAGGAGCCTTTATGGCAATGGAAGGCGCAATGAAAATGGCCGGAACAAATCCTGAAGACATTGATTATATTAATGCCCACGGAACAGCAACTCCAAACAACGATTTATCGGAATCAACAGCCATACAGACTATTTTTGGTAATAATTGGCCTTTATTTAGTTCTACAAAAGCATTTACCGGACATACTTTGGCTGCTTGTGGAGCCATTGAAGCAGCTTTTTCGGTACTAAGTTTGCAACATAACTTATTATTTCCCAACTTAAATTTTAAAACACCCATTGAAGATTTTGAAAAATATCCAATAACAACCTTAACACAAAAAGATAAAATCACCAATATACTTTCCAATTCCTTTGGTTTTGGAGGAAATTGTTCTTCACTTATAATTAGCAGAAATCAATAAATGAAACTATATATCCATGCATCCTCAGCCATTTCTCCGCAGGCCCCCGGTTCAATGGATATGTTAGATTTAAACGACGCTTCATCTCATTTAGCCTTAGTACCTTTATATACTGAGTATATTACACCTGCCATGTCAAGAAGGATGAGCAGGGTAATTAAAATGGGTGTTGCCTCGGGATTAAATTGTTTAAATCAGGCAGAATTGGAAAGTCCGGATGCTATAATCACGGCTACGGGTTTTGGGTGTTTTGAGGATTCTCTTAAATTTCTCGAGTCATTAATACAAAACAAAGAAACTATACTGTCACCAACCCCTTTTATACAATCTACTCACAATACAATTGGAGCACAAATAGCACTTCTCCGCTCCTGTTATGGTTACAACAATACACATGTTCATGGTGGATTTTCGTTTGAAAACGCCTTAATTGATTCATATCTTTATCTGGCTGAACATCCTGATCATAATATTTTAATTGGAGCGGCCGACGAATTAACACCAGCCTTTATTGAACTGAAGGAAAATGAAAACTCCGATATTCCCGGAAGTACTGCAAACCTTAATTTGGGCGAAGGTGCTGCATTTTTTCTTGTAAATAAAAAATCAAGCCATTCCAAGGGTGTAATATTAAAAGTTCAGACTATCTTCAATCCAAACAGCAATGAAATTTTTGAAATACTAACAAATTTAAAATCATTTAGCCCCGATTTGATATTGAGCGGTGAATATTCTGTACCCAAATCAGAACTAGATTTAAACGAACTCCTGCAAAGCACTTATGACGGAATTCAAAAAATTGCCTTTAAAAAATACTGCGGCAATTATCACACCTCCGGTGCTTTTGCTTTATGGCTAGCTACAAAAACCTTTGAGCAAAAACCAACAATTTCAAATATTCTTATAGCTAACCAGTTTGATATCAATCAATTTTCATTTATCATGCTCGGTCGTGCGTAAAATTGATATCTTAAATAGTCTGTCTCTATTACTCCTGCTAATTTTTTTCTTTGCAGGTTTATCTTGGTACTTTTATGTGTTTGTAATCATTATTCATCTGGGCATTATTGCATATTCGGCGTCCAATATTCGTTCCAACTTTTTTTTAAAGGCCTTTAATATGGATAATTCCGCAAATAGTAAAACCATCTGCATAACTTTTGATGATGGACCGGATGCTGATATAACTCCTCAAATTTTGCATATCCTTTCTGAATTTAATGCCAAAGCGTCCTTTTTTATTATTGGAAAAAAGATTGCAGGTAACGAAAATATTCTGCATCAAATAGAAGAAGCCGGCCACCTAATCGGCAATCATTCATTTAATCATACCAATTTGTTTCCAACAAAATCATCCAAGGAAATAATAGAAGAATTAAAACAAACTTCCAAAGAAGTGCAGAGAGTTACCGGCAAGTATCCACAAACTTTCCGTCCACCGTTTGGAGTTACAAATCCCAATATTGCAAAGGCCGTAAAATCCTTAAAATGGAATGTGATAGGTTGGAATATTCGTTCATTGGATACAAAAAGAAGTTCTGCCGACATTACATTACAACGTGTTATAAAAAAATGCAAACCGGGTTCGGTAGTGCTTTTTCATGATAATATACCTGAAACGGTAACAGTGCTTAAAGAATTTTTAGTATTTTTGAATAACCATAATTACAAAATCATATTACCCGACGAAATGTTTGGGTTAAAGTGGTACTCTCCCTATGAAACTGATTAAATTTCTTCTCTTTTTTTTACTTCCAACTCTGGTTATCGGACAAAACTATACTCCGGTTAAAGATACAGTTGCCTTTAATAAAAAAGTGGTAGCCATGGGTAATATTACTGCTTCGCTTGAAAGTGATTTTACCCAAGTAAAATCATTAAAAATGATGAAGGACAAAGTTGTAAGTAAGGGTAAACTCTATTTTAAAAAAAATGATATGTTGAGATGGGAATACACAAGTCCGTTTTCATATATAATTGTTCTTAATAAAAATAAAATAAGTATAAAGAACAATGGTAAGGTAAAGAGATATGATATAGAAAAAAACAAAGTCTTTAAGGAAATCAATGATATTTTACTCTCTTGTGTTCAGGGAACGATTCTTCGATCAGGCAAGTTTGCTGTAAGCTCTTTTGAAAATGCATCCGGATATAAAATTGAACTTATTCCCAAAAAAGAGGCAATGAAAAATACGTTAAGTAAAATCACATTGTACCTGGATGTTAAAGTAAGTTCAGTAGTAAAAATGGAAATGTCTGAACCATCAGGAGATTTTACAACAATTAGTTTCTCCTCAAAAAAGATAAACGGCCATATTGGTGATGATATTTTTCAGTTGAAATAAAAGTTGATGCGGTCCAAAATTCTTGTTCTATTTTTTGTTTTCCTTTTACCTGATATTTATGGGCAAACCCATGAAAATGAACCGTCTAATAAAATAAAATCATTTTCTTTGGTTTCAGACTCCGGTTTGATTTATAAGACAATAATCAAATTACCGGGCAAAACCTTAACCGGTTTATTAATTGTAAAAAGATACGATTCATCGCACTATAAAACAGCTTTTATTTCAGAACTTGGGATGAGTCTTTTTGAACTCGATTTGGATAAGGATTCTGTTCATTTGATATCTTATCTGGATGTTTTAAAAAAGAGAGATATAATTGGAATTCTAGCCGGGCATGTTTATAAAATAGTTCACCCGTTTACTGAAATAAACCCATCAACACAAAGTGTCAAAAGAACAATTATATGTTATAATTTTGCAAACCTTAAATATTTGTGTCAAACTGATCTCAACAATAGAATCATAAAGGCAAAATCAGGAAGAGGAATTAAAAAAGTTAAAATAAATTATACCTATTTGAACAAACAATTTGCCGGTAAAATAACTTTAGTACAAAACGGCTTTAGGATAAAATGGAATCTGGAACTACTCAACGAGATATAGAAATGGATCCATTTTACGAAATTATTTCAACCAAAGAAGAGGCAAAAGGCATCCTTCAATTTCAAATAAAAATACATGCAAACCACCCTGTATTTAAGGGGCACTTTCCTGATTTTCCGGTAGTTCCCGGGGCTATGATGATCAAAATATTTAAAGAGTTAATAAATAATTTTTTTGGCAAATATTATATGCTCAGTTCATCAAGAGATATTAAATTTTTAGCTTTAATTGAACCCGTTGAGGATAAAATATTAGATATAGAAATTAAGTACCAATTGGTGTCGGAATTGCTTTCAACAAGTATTACAGTGAAGGAAAATGAAACCATTAGTTTAAAAATGAGTGGTAACTTTTTGGAATTACCAACCTTGTAATGAAAAAGGACGCAGATCAACAAACACTTAACCACCATTCTGCAAATCACTCAGAATATTGTGTCCTTATCCCAACATACAACAATGACCAAACTCTTAAAGATGTTGTACTTAGGGTTCAAAGTATAACTAACGATATCATTATTATAAATGATGGTTCCACAGATAAATCCTCTGAAATTCTCGCCTCATTTAAAAATATTACCTTAATAAATCACGAAACTAACCTTGGAAAAGGAAAAGCTCTAAGTTCGGGTTTTGAAGAGGCAATAAATCAAGGATATAAGTATGCGATAAGTATTGACTCCGATGGACAGCATTATCCGGAAGATATCCCACTATTTTTAGAACGGATGAATCAAATTCCGAATCATTTGTTGATAGGGGCTCGTCAGTTGAAAGAGGCCGGCCAACCCGGGAAAAATTCATTCGCAAATAAAATCTCAAACTTTTGGTTTACTGTTGAAACCGGCCTAAATCTTCCTGATACCCAATCCGGCTTTAGGATGTACCCTCTTAATAAGATAAAAAATCTCAATCTTAAAACCGCTCATTACGATTATGAACTTGAAATTCTTGTTAAATCATTTTGGAAAGGAATAAAAATAGAAAGTGTGCCCATACGAGTCTATTACCCACCTCAAGGGGAAAGAGTTTCACATTTTAAACCTATTAAAGATTTTGCAAGGATCAGTTTACTAAATGTTAGATTGGTATTATTGGCACTGTTTTATTATCGTCCCTTAATAGCACTAAGAAGTCTTTCACCAAAAAACATTAGAAAAACTTTTAAAACAGCATTTAATAATCCTAAGGAAAGTATTTTACATAAATGCAATTCTGTGGCTCTGGGAATTTTTTTCGGAATCGTGCCCATTTGGGGCTATCAGCTTTTACTGGCTGTTTTAGTGGCTTATGCTTTAAAATTAAACAAAACCATAGTTATTTTGACTGCCCAAATCAGTTTTCCGCCTATGATTCCTATCATACTTTTTTTAAGCATTAAAACCGGCGAGATATTTACAGGTGAAAAGTCTAATTTTTCGTTTTCAAATATTACAAAAGATATAGTGACTCAAAATCTTACGGTTTATATTGTTGGTGCTTGTATTTTAGCAGTGATTGCATCAGTAATGTTTTGGTTTATTTCCTACATTCTATTGAAAAAATTTAACAAAGTAAATCCTCCAAGTTGAATCCTTTTCTGCTCCTATATAATTTTTTTAGAAAATACAGGATCATCATTCCTGTGTTTATTATAGGAGTTTCTGCACTTTTGATTATTCCTGTTAGCAGACTAAAGTCGGCCGAAGACATCTCTCAGTTTTTGCCAAAAACTAAAGCGATAGATAAAATTAACGAGGCCATGCAAAGCATGAAAATTAGAGACAAGCTGGCAATTAATATACATCTGTCCGACTCTAATTCTGTGAATGAAATTCTTTTGACAGAAATGGCTGATCTGTTTGTCGATTCCATTCAACAACATTTTGACACAGGCTTTATCTCCGAATTAAAATACAAACAGTCAGAAGAGGATTTTCAAAATATTTATCAATTTTATCATGATCACATACCTTTATTTTTAAATGAGAATGATTATAATCGACTTTCGGGCCTTCTACAAACAGATAGTTTACAACAACTTATAAAAGGTCATTTTGAAAACTTGATCTCTCCTACAGGCATTATTTCCGGAAAATTTATTCAATCCGACCCGTTAAATCTTACAACAGGTGCTATGAAAAGTTTACAGGGACTTCAGTTAGACCAAAACATTGAGATTTATGAAGGTTATTTTTTTAGCAAGAATCACAAAAACCTTCTTGTCTTTTTAACTCCTGGTTTTAGATCGGCAGAAAACGACAAAAGCGAAGCCTTAATTAATTATCTTTCAAAACTAAGAGCAGATATAAATAAGGCATCCGGTCAAAAAGTAGAATTGGAATACTATGGAGGACCTGCCGTTGCGGTTGACAATGCCAAATGTATTAAAAGAGATACCAATCGTATTGCCATTATTTCTTTGGCATTAATCTCCATTTTTTTAATTTATTATTTCCGAAATATTAGATCACTATTGGTTTTACTGCTTCCTGTATTTTTTGGAGGATTGTTTTCACTGGCCATGATTTCTATATTTAAAGGCAGTATTTCTGTGATAGCTATTGGTGCCGGTTCCGTAGTTTTTGGTATCGCTATCAACTATTCGTTGCATATACTCACGCATTACAAGCATTATGGAAATGTTGAAATTGTAATTAAAGATCTAACAAAACCCATGTTGTTGGGCTGTATTACAACAGTGTCAGCTTTTTTTAGTTTAATGTTCCTTAAATCGGAAGCTCTTAATGATTTCGGGCTTTTCGCCGGGTTAAGCTTGGTTGGAACCTTACTCTTCAGTTTTATTATAATGCCTCATTTGTTTAAAAAAGAAACTGAGGTAAAAAATCATCACACATTTTTCGACAAAATTTCCAATGTGCAGTTTCATAAAAACAGGTGGCTTGTAGCGCTATTGGTTATTTCTGTTGTGGTTTTATCATTGTTTGCCGGTAAAGTTGAGTTTGAAAAGGACATGCGACATTTAAGTTATGAATCGCCAGAATTAGAAAAATGGCATCACAATTTGGATAAGATAAATCATTATACGCAACAATCCGTATTTGTCTCTGTAACATCATCCTCGGTAGATCAAGCTATAATTAAAAATAAAAAAATTCATACCGAAATAATAGAGCTTTCAGCAAAGCATCCCACATTACAATATTCAGGTTTAGGAGGCATTTTAATTCCACAGGAAGAGCAGCTTAGGAGAATTAAACTTTGGAATGAATTTTGGACAGAAGGTAGAAAAACCTTTGTAAAGCAAGAATTTCAAAGAATAGGTTCAAGTTTCGGTTTTAATCAAGATGCTTTTAATCCTTTTTATGAGAACCTCAATATAAAACCCTCGCCTTTTTCAACAACTGAGTTTGCTCAATTTATACAGCTAGTTGGAAGTGGCTATTTAAATTATGAGAATGGCACTACAACTATTTACTCCATTGTAAAAGCCCCTGAAAATGCAAAGCAAAAAATTTACAATCATTGGACGACGGACAATTCTGTTACTGTTTTTGATAATGCAAGAATAACCGGATTGTTTGCCGAAGCTCTGGCCAATGATTTTCAATTAATTTTAGTATTAACTGCCTTGTTGGTATTTGGATTTATGTTGTTTTCACATGGCAGAATAGAAACAACACTTATTAATTTTTTACCAATGTTTATTTCCTGGTTGTGTATTTTGGGAATTATGGGCCTTTTCGGAATCAAATTTAATCTAATAAATATTATCATTTCCACATTTATATTTGGCTTGGGCGATGATTACAGTATTTTTATTTTAGACGGTTTAACGGCAGAATACAAGTATGGTAAAAAAGTTATAGGATCATATAGATCTTCAATATTAATGTCTGCCGCCATTACACTTATTGGAATAGGTGCATTAATTTTTGCCAATCATCCTGCTTTAAAATCTATTGCACTTATTGCTGTGCTCGGCATAATTGTAGTTATACTAGTTAGCTTTATAATTCAACCTTTAATTTATAATTGGCTGATATTAAGCAGAACAAAACGCGGATTGCCACCATACACTTCCATTAATCTGCTAATCACATTAATGGGATTTGCAATTTTTGCATTAGGAAGCATTTTACTTTCAATATTCGGGCTCATCCTTTTTTACCTCACACCGTTTAAAAAAGACACCAAAAAGCTATGGTTTCATTATGCCCTAATGGTTCTCAATAAAACAATATTGGCATGCTTTGTCAACGTAAAAAAAACAATAATAAAATCGGATGATACAGATTTCACAAAACCATCCATAATTATAGCCAATCATCAATCTCATATCGATCTGGCACTTATTATGCAATTGCACCAGAGAATTATTTTCTTTACAAATGATTGGGTATGGAATTTTCCATTTTACAAAATTATAGTGAGGTTAGCCGATTTTTATCCTGCCTCCAGAGGTTATGAAAACTCAATTGATTTTTTAAAACCATTGGTAAATAAAGGCTATTCAATAATGATATTTCCTGAAGGTACAAGAAGCGTGGATGGAAATATTGGACGATTCCATAAAGGAGCTGCATTTTTACAGCAGGCTTTGGGTTTGGATTTGTTACCCATTTTGATTCATGGTGCCGGCGACTGTGTATCCAAAGGTGACTTTCATTTTAAAAATGGACAACTAACCCTCAAAATTTTACCTCGAATACCCATAAATGTGCCAAACATGGATATATCGTATAAGGACAAAACTAAATGGGTTTGCGAGCACATGCGAAATGAATACAATTTACTAAAAAATGAACTTGAAAACGGAGATTATTATCGCAGTAAATTAATTTCAAACTTTATTTACAAAGGACCTGTTTTAGAATGGTATACCAGAATAAAAACCAGGATGGAAAAAAATTACACATATTTTGATAGCCTCTTACCTAAAAAAGGAATTATTACAGATGCCGGATGTGGTAATGGATATTTATCATATACCTTAAGCTTTACTTCTCCCGATAGAAAAATTATTGCTTTTGATTACGATGAAGACAAAATATCAATTGCAAATTCGTGCTTTTCTCATAAAAAGTCTGATATTCAATTTTTACACCGCGATATTAATTCATATACTTTGGAGAACTCGGATGGAATAATTGCCTTGGATGTTTTGCATTATCTCGATCCGGAGAGTCAAGTTAAAGTGATTCACAAATTTCTGGACAAATTGAATAAAAAGGGTGTGTTAATATTGAGGGATGCCAATTCCGACATGAAAGGTAAACATTTAGGAACAAGATATACCGAGTTTTTTTCGACCAATATGGGATATAATAAAATTTCAGAAAAAGGGCTAAGCTTTGTATCTTCCAAACTTATTGAGGATACGATTCTTGAGAGAGGCGGTTTCAGTTGTGAGATTATAGACAATACACGTTATTTGTCAAACTTGGTATACATAATAAAACATAAGGATTAATAAGCAGAATGTACGATATTGTAATAATTGGAAGTGGATTTGGAGGATTAAGTTGTGGTTTAATGCTAAGCATGGAAGGTTACAAAGTTTGCATTCTCGAAAAGAATAGACAAATTGGTGGTAGCCTGCAAATTTTCTCAAAAGATAAAACCATCTTCGACACAGGTATTCATTATATAGGCGGACTAAGTCCCGGGCAAAATCTTCATCAAATATTTAAATATTTTGGAATTTTAGACGAACTAA
>Ga0154020_10001934_pt1 | contig 25321 bp, 16 predicted proteins | sample Klosneuvirus_201_FD_109709 | JGI IMG/M metagenome (GOLD analysis project Ga0154020, IMG submission 109709) | Active sludge microbial communities from wastewater, Klosterneuburg, Austria - Klosneuvirus_20160825_MG | ecosystem: Engineered > WWTP > Aerobic digester > Activated sludge | place...
AGATAATCATGAGTTGTACCGGACAAAGGAAGACATTGATTCGATGAAGCTGCGCGATCCGTTGCCACGCATGCGGGCCACCCTCATTGCGGCAGGTATGGCAACAGATGAAGAATTGACAGCAATTGAAGAGGCCAACAAGACGGCGATCTTTGCTGCTGCGGATGCTGTTGAGCCCCTTCCCGACCCTGCACCCGAATCATATAAAGACTTCCTCCTCCCTGAGCCGGTTGTTGGGTATGATGATACGTCGGAGCAACGATGGGTCCCTGCTGAAGACGCCCCCGTATTGACCTTCCGCGAAGGCATTGTGGAAGCCATGAAGGGCGAGTTCCGTCGCAATCCGGCAACCTTCCTATTCGGACAGGACGTAGCATCAGAGAAGAAGCAGGGCATCTTCAATGTCTGCAAGGGTATGCTTGACGAGTTCGGGAACGACCGAGTCTTCAATGCCCCGATCGCCGAGGACTTCATTGTGGGTACGGCCAATGGCATGACGCGGTATCGTGATGACATCCGTGTTGTTGTGGAGGGGGCAGAGTTTGCCGACTATTTCTGGCCGGCCATGGAGCAACTGATCGAGTGTACGCATGACTATTGGCGTACAAAGGGTCAGTTCTCACCTGCCGTTGTGATCCGTTTGGCATCCGGCGGATACATCCAGGGCGGACTCTATCACTCGCAGAATCTAGAAGGCACGTTTACGACCCTTCCTGGTCTCCGTGTTGTGTGCCCGTCGTTTGCTGATGACGCCATCGGTTTGATGCGGAACGCCATCCGGTCGCGCGGGACGACCATGTTCCTGGAGCCCAAGTTCCTCTATAACTACCGTCCAACCTCCACTCCGATGCCACCGGATGACTACATCATCCCATTCGGCAAGGCCAAGATCCGCCGTCCAGGCACGAACATTACCGTAGTAACGTACGGCACACCGGTTCACTGGAGTCTCCAAGCAGCTGAGATCCTTCAGAACGAGGGAGTAAGTGTAGAGGTCATCGATTTGCGGTCATTAGCTCCTTGGGACAAAGAGATGGTCTTTGAGAGCGTAAAGCGTACCGGCCGTTGTGTAGTTGTTCACGAGGACAAAAAGACCGGCGGTTTTGGTGGTGAGATCGCCTCTTCGATCAGTGAAGAGCTCTTCCGATACCTTGATGCCCCGGTTGCGCGGCTAGGGTCCAAGGATACCCCTGTGGGCTTTGCAAAGAGTCTAGAGAAAGCCATTCTTATCAACGTGGATGACGTGGTTGAGACGATAAGAAAGACCATGGCTTTCTAGGGTCGGTGTGAATAACTCCTGACAGTGTAAGGGGTCAATTGCCCGTAAGCCGTTTTGCAAGTATGGCTTAGGACATTTGACCTCTCTCATCTTTCCCTTTGGTGGGTACGTAGAACCGCGATATATTTGCACTCTTCGTTCCGTGGGCTTGGTACGCCCCCTGCGTACCTATGGCCAACGGATTACGAAGTTTCGACAATGAACGTACGTCTTCATGTGAGGGCGTGCATACGAGAGCAACAGAGGAGTGCATGAGCACAGAACAGCAAGAAACAGTACTAGGTAAGCCAACCGAGCCACGTGCCGGTGGAGCCGGAGTAGAATCATTTGTTGAGCAAGCACGCACACAATGGAAAGCCATTGTTGGAGTTGTGGTTGTTATCACATTTGCGGTAGGTGCGTATTGGTGGTACACCAATGACAAGGCCGAGCGCAATCAAGAAGCATCCACGCAACTGTCCCGCGTGCGGATGGCATTTGATATGGGTGATTTTTCGAAGGCATTGACGGGAGATTCTCTTCCGCCTGTGGGAGCCGACAAGGTTAAGGGGCTTCTTGAGATCAGTGAGGAGTATGCCGGGACCGACGCAGGATCCGTAGCATCGCTCATGGCTGGCAATGCATTGTTGAATTTGGGCAGGTTCACTGAGGCTCAGTCTCAGTTTGAGCGTGCACAGTCTTCCGATGCTCAGATCATCGAAGTTGGTGCTTTGCAAGGACTTGCGTCCTGCAAGGAAGCTTCGAAGGATTTTGCGGGCGCAGCAGCATTGTATGAGCAGGCAGGTACTCAGGCGGCGAAAAGTGGCCTTGAGGACCGTTGCTACTATAATGCAGCACTTTGTTTTGAAAAAGCCGGGAATAAGCCTAAAGCCATAGAATTATACACCTTAGTGGTGAAGAAATTCGAAATGTCAGAGATTGCAGCCTCCGCTCGCGGGGGTTTGGCAAGGCTTGGCATGGCAATTGATTAGGAACCCTCGGCATTTTGTGCCCTTTTCCCTATTTGAAGCGAAAAAAGAGTGAAAGAATTAAAGCATAAGGTTTTTACAACTGGAGGTTGTATGCAACGTTGGTTTCGTCTAAGCAGCTTGCTGCTTGTGCTAACCACGGCATTTAATGTGGCTCTGTCTCAGAGTTACGTGGAGGTTCGTGGTAGTCTTCCTCCGGGATCGGTGCGCGTATTCGTACGTGACACCATTTATCGTATCAGTGGGTCGTACACCGTAGGTGGAACGCTTCTGATCGAGCCCGGAACACGTGTTGAGTTCCTGCCGAACGGTCGGCTGGTAGACTCAACAGGTGGTCGTATCATTGCTGATGGACGTGCGTCTGCGACGTATGATCCAAATGCAGTGAATCCGTTGCTTCCACCGTACACGGGCTATGATGACCCGACGTACTTTGGAGCACCAGGCGTCGTGGCTTCCACGATCGCTACGGAGCCGACCATTCACCCGTCGAAGTATCCTACGATCTTCAACGTGGATCTTGGTTCGAATCCGAACCTTCAAGGTTTGACGCCAGCCAAGGCTATTATGTACAAGGCTGCCCGACTCGAACTTGGATCGGTCATTTCAGCCATTCGTCTGAATCCTTGGTTCCGTCCAACGGGTCAGGCGATCAACGTTCGTGCAGCACGGATCACATTCGTTGCTGGCGACGTAAACAACTTCTCGCGCGAGTGGGGTCACATCGTGGTCCTTCCTGGTTCGAGAGCAGCGTTCTTCCGTGATGTAGACTTCTTGAACTTCCGTAAGGACACAACGGTCGACAACGAGCCGGTGTACCTTTCGAACAATTCAGGACAGTCATTCACGCGTCCGCAGGCAGAAACGGCCAACGACCTGCTTCTTCGCGCCTCAAATGGTGGCGGTGGAGCGATCACAACGTTCTCTTCGCGTACTTGGATCATTGGTTGCGTATTCCGCAACAACATGGCTCGCTACCGTGGTGGCGCTCTCCAGGTTCTCCAAGCACCGGTTGACCAATACGCAAGCACAAGCCTGCAACTTTGGCCGATCATTTCTCAAGCTACGATCAATGCATTGCCACAATATCCGGCAACTGTAAATCCATTCTTGACAGACCCAACGACGGCTCAGCCGATCAATCAAGGTCTCCGCATCACAGACCGTATCTATGACTCAGCTCCAGAAACGTTCACAGATGTAGACCGTCAATCGATCGACGATGCACGTCTTGCGATGTATCTCGGCCGTATCCGCCAGATCCGATTCACTTCGAACCGCACACTTCTCTCCGATGTGGACACAGTCCGTATCGGTGGTATTCGTGTAGTTACAGATGCTAATCGCCCGGCAACAGTATTTGCTACACCGGGACGTTCACAAAAGAACGAATCGTTTGGTGGTGCTGTTTACATTTCGGGTCGCAACCCAATGATCGTTGGTTTCGGTATCAACGATTTCCAAGGCAAGGACACAATCGAATTCAACAGCAACTATGCCGAGAATCGTCAGCCATCAACAACGGTTGGTAACAACGTGCGCACTTCTGGTGCACGCGGTGGTGCTGTACACGTTGCTGATCAAACAAGTGTGATCTTCGCCGGTCGTTATACGACGAACAAGACAACAACACCGTTCATCACGGACGTATCGTCTGATCCAACCAACTCGGTTGGCAACTTCTCCCAAGGTGGCGGTATCTATGCTGCATCGGGAGCTCGTCAGATCCAGATCCGTGGTAACCTAGACAACAACCCACCAACGCACTTCCTCGGCAACGAGTCAGCTCGCGGTGGTGCAGTTTATGTTGCAGCTGGTGTTAACGATACACTCGTGTCCCCGTGGATCGGTGGCTCTGATGGTATCATCAATGCTCGCAATTATGGTTTCAATATCAAGTTCCGTGACAATCGTGCATCCGTAGACGGCGGTGCTGTCTTCACAGCTCGCAACATGGTGATGTACGGTGCAGGTGGAACGAGTGGTCCACTCTGGATCTACGGAACCAACTATGGTGTAGAATTCCAGAACAACACGGCTAACTTCTCGGGTGGCGCTATCTGCGTTAATATCCCGAATAACCTGCCGATCTGGCGCCGCACACTTCGCTATGTACGTGGTACCTTCTTCAACAATCGTGTTGGTGAAGTTGCTGATAGCTTGAAGGCAAGCGTACGTGGTGGTGGTGGTATCTACTCTATCAATGCCGATCTTAACGTTGTTAAGGGTGTTGAATTCCGTGCAAACAAGGTATGGAATGGTAATGGTGGTGCTATTGCTGTTGTTACACCTGATACGCTTACACGTAAGCGCTTCTTTGTAACAGACCTTGATGAGATCAATTACAACAGCCTCGGCGTTGCAATTGGTTACATGCCGCGTAATGAAGTCTTCACCTTCCAGACATCTACACCACGTGCAGATGAGCGCATGCTTACGCGCTTCTATGACAACGTCGCTACTGAAAACCCACTCCGTCAAGGCAGTGGCACAACTCAGCGCGGTGATATCAAGGTGGTTCACCCAGGAACAACACTCCGTGAAAACGGAACGGGTCTTGGTGGAGCATACTATATCCTTGATAGCGTTCGCGTTCGTGTAGACACAGTTGCCTTCGACCGTGTTCGTTTCCAAAACAACACAGCGTTCACGGGTGCTGCTGTTTACTCTGACAACTACGATCTCAAGCTTGCATTCGCTCGCTGTCTCGTAACAGGTAACAAGGCTGTGTCCGATATCGGTCGTGCAAACGATTCGATCCGCGGGCCACTCGTCAACACTGAGAATCCGGCATCAAGCGATCTCGCTGGTGCAGTTCTCTACGGTGAAGTGACTGGTCCACTTCCATGGACAACGTATAGCTTTGCTGCGAACTCCATCTACGATAATGATGCTCGCTTCATCATCCGTCTTCCAGATGCCCAAGACACCAAGGGTGTTCTTGCAGGCACAACTGGTATCGGTTTTGGTGGCGTTGACACACTTCGTGGTAACTACTGGGGTCGTACGGAAGCGAACATCAACACGATCCTTCCGGTATCGGCTAACAATTCATCGTTCGGTCGTATCCAAGAAACGTTCTTCATCGCTGGCAATGGCAAGACGCACATGCGCTTCATGCGCCAAGCTTCGAACAATGTAACTGAGCAAGGACCATTTGAATCAGCATGGCGTTACAACTACAAGCCGATCCCAACGTGGACCATCCCAGATACACTCCTTCTTGAAGGTCGTATCTATGATATCTTCGACAAGGGAACGGACATCAAGACAGCGGACTATTCAAATCGCCGCATGTCACCGATCGAAGACTTTGCAGTTGGTATTCCACCGGTTCTTAAGGTCTACACAGACCCAACGATGCCGTCGTACAACAAGTATGTAAAGCGCACAACTCGCAATCCATTCGATGCCGAGATGTATGCTGACATTGCTGCTGTACAAACAGAGTTCATTGGCAACCATCCAATTGGTTATCCGGTGTTCCTCGAGGCTCGTGCCGACTACAGTGCAACTGCTGAGATCAGCAATAACGACCCACGTGCTCTTAACGAAACAGTATTCTTCGTGATCAATGAGCGTACAGGTGACTACATCCGTACGAACATGAAGCAGAAGAATCTTACGGACACGATCTTCCGCTCACGTGTGGAACTCGTACCGGATTCAACAAACGGTGGTGACCCTAACATCCGTCGCGCCTACGAAGGTCTTGCTACGTATGGTACGGGTGCAACACTTCTTTCCTTCATTGCCGACAATGCAGTAGCAGAAGATTCTTCAGCACTTCAAGGTCGCAAGTGGGAAGGTTCAACGATCCTTGGCGAACTCGGCGGCAACGACTTCCGTCTCGGCAACCGTCCTACACTTCCAACATCGAACGCTATGAATGGCGACGGTGGTAAGGAAACGTACTTCGGTGGTGAGCGCTATCGTGCACTTCCAGTTCGTGAAGGTGACCAAGTAACGATCGTATCCCGTACTATCCTCTGGAAAGACGGCGTTGTGAATGCTATCAACGGTGGACTGACGTTCACAGTTGGCAACAACACTAATCCGCCGCAGTTCACAGGTGCAGCTGATACACTCGGTACTTCGCCTCTCATCCATCCAGAGATGCGCAATCGCGTGTTTGTATCGGAGAATCGTCTCTATACACCAGTAACTGCAGCACAATCACCTCGCGGTGGCGGTCGCGGTAGCTGGTTCAATGAGCCACCGAGCTATCCTTCGGATGCTACGGGTACACCGATCCCTGGTCAAGACATCTACGAGCGCGATTCGATCTTCACGATCACAGCTGTTGATGTTAACAAGTTCTATGACCCACGCGTCATCAACGACTCAACATTCAATTCGCAGCTTTCGTACTTCTGGAACATCACAACTGGTAACTCTGCTCTTCGCTATTGGCTTCGCGACACCCTCGTGAGAGCATCTAGCACGAACAATCCACGTTGGGGTGCACAAGGATATCGTATGCTTCGCGGTCGTCCGATCAACCCGTACATCGTACCGGGTGGTGAAGAGATTGAAGTAGTAACGAAGAACTTCCCGCCTTCATTGGAACTCGTTGATACACTTCGCAAGTCGGGTGTTGGCGAAGACGTGATCTCGCGTTGGTTCTACATCTATCCTTCGTACTTCCATGCAGAAGAATACGATAACAACTCGATCGCTCTCGATCAGCGCAATCCAGACAACACGAACGCTCGTTTCCTCCAGCAGGACACAGTGAACTTCGGTTGGCTAGACACAAGTGCTTATCGCTTCCGCATCCACGTTGTAGACTCAATGCCACGTTTCCTCTGGAACTACCGTGCAAACGCGTCCCAGGCTGTAACGTATCAAGGCATGTTGAAGGGTGATTCCACGATCGTTCTTGATCCAACAACTACGGACCCAGGTTCGTATGATGCTGCAACAGGAACGTACCTCGATACACTCCGCATGTACAACACGGAATCACGCGTTGGACGTCGTTTGGTCCAACCAAATGCTATTCTCGACGAAGTGTACAATGATCCAGCAGCACCGCAACCTGATGATCTCAATGTTCAATTCGTTGCAAACCTTACAGACTCGCTCCGCTTCCGTCTTGACGTGAATACGGATGATGAGTACGAAGACCTTGCAGCAGTTGACACAAATCGTGCTGTTGTAAAGCAGTATGGTGTCTGGGACTTCCGTTACGGTAAGACGGCTTACGGATTCCTCTCAACTTCTATTCGTCAGAATCCTGATGATGTTGTTGTAGATGAAGTTCTGCAGGCTCGTCCGATCTGGCTCGCAACACGCTATATGCGTCGTTATCAAAGTGCTGGAACAGTTGACCAATTCGCTGAAGACTTCACAACGCGCGGTCGCATTGAAGTCCGTATCGATGGTACTGAAGCCCGTGAGATCCTGAAGCCAACAAATGACTTCAATCCAGGAAATCCGATCAACGGTGATCTGAACACTGATACAGTGATGACAGTTGTAGTAAACGACGGACACGGTGGTCTTAACACACTCACCCGCCGTCTGTTCGTTAATGTTCAACCGCAACTTCTTGATGCAAATCTTGCAGAAGCGAATGAAGACGTTGACTACAACGTTGCACTTATCGATTCTTCACGCCGCATCAATGTCTACGATCCAAACTTTGGTCAGGCTCAGTCATTCGAACTCATCTACATTGATGAATCGCGCGACTCGATCCTTGTTGACCCTTACTTCCCTGAAGCTGGTTCATTCACGCTTGATGGTTCGCGTAAGACAACACCGAAGTGGCTCAAGATCAACCCAACAAGCGGTCTGCTCTATGGCACACCACGCGTAACTGATCTGCCGTATGCTGACACGACTGTTCTTGTAACCGTTGTTGTTACAGATGCCGGTCAACTCAAGGACATCCGTTCGTATAATCTTACCATCCGTGCTCGCAACCACGATCCACGTCTGTTCTCTTCGCCGATCGTTAAGTGCGTTGAGCAGGGTAAGCCATACACGGATACACTCAAGGTGACAGACATCGATCTTCGCCGTACACAAGCAGATAACGAGCAGCTTACGTTTGAAGTGATCGAATCAACTGGTACATGGACATTCACACCTGAGCGTCTCTCCAGCCCGATCGCAGATACACAAACTGTTGTTATCAGCACGACGAACCTCACAGACATTCCTGTGAATGGTCGTATCACGATCAAGGTCGTTGTAACTGACCGTCAAGGTGTTAAGGATACACTCGTGTATCAAGTGGCAGTATCTGACGAAACTGAGTTTGTTGCCGACGTTCGCGTTGAAAACAATCTTGGTGCCTTCCAGATCCTCACGTTTGGTACAGGAAGCAAGACAATTGCAACTACGGGTGACGAAATCACTTCGTTCGGCAATCTTGATTCCAACTACTGCGAGTATGAGTTGCCACCGGTTCCGTACGTCGACGTCTTTGACGCTCGTTGGACGATCCCAACACGCAACGGTATCCTCCGCAACATCTTCCCGTTCAAGAACACGCCGGGTGATGCTATCTACCGTGCTCGCTTCCAAGCTGGTGGCGAAACAGGTCAGAGCTCAGCATACTATCCTGTCAAGCTTAGCTGGTGCCCAGCACAGCTTCCGGCTCTGTCAGACAACAAGGGTTCGTACTACCTGCGTGATGATCAGTCTAACGGTCAATTGTTCGCATATGACATGAAGACTGGTGCAGGTCGTTCGGCAAGTGACATCCGTCTTGACACGGTTGGTGCATGCTACACGCTTGTTATCTCTCGCGATGCTGTACGCGGCTTCATCATTGTCTATGACTTCGCTTCCGGAGTGGACGATGAAGATCCAACAACAGACCTGTCGATCACAAGCACAGCTCCTAATCCATTCTCGACGTCAACAGCGATCACGTTCAACGTTCCAACAACGAAGAACGTAGCAGTTGAGATCTATGATGCGATTGGAACAAGAGTTGCAACGCTTGCGAACGATGTGTTCACAGCAGGCAGCCATACAATCGAGTGGAACGGCTTGTCAAATGGTGTTATGATGTCGAGCGGTCTTTACACGGTTCGTGTAACAGATGGCGTTCGCTCATCCACACAACAAGTCGTGTTCGTCCGCTAAAGCTTCTCAGATGGGGCCGGATTTGATCCGGCCCCACTCTAACACCGAAAAAACAACAAGTCGTAAATCTTGGAGTAACTATGAAGAAACAGGTATTAATTGCTTCGGCGATTGTACTCTGTTCGTTCGCGATCGGTGCAGTGGAAGGTGTGGCGCAACAGATCTTTAACCAGTTCCGCCAACCCGAACTCATCGTTGGTCTCCCGTACCGGGACATCGACAACTGCAACACAGCGCGTTTGAACAAGACGATCATTCAGCCGACGCAATTCGTTCTGCCACCTACGTTCGTGAATGATCTGGACGACGGCTATGCCTTCGTTCAGTTCCCTTCGGGCATTGTATACAACTACAATGGTCGCAACTACACGGGTGTATATGTCAGCGTCAATGGTTTCATCACCTTTGACAACACAAAGCTCGTCCCAGCTAAGCAATCTCAAGGTCTTTTCATCAACTCTTCATCGTATCCAGATAATGTGATCGCTCCGTTTTGGGGAGATCACCGTATCCGTACGTCATCAGATATCAGCCTTGGCTACATGCCATCTGAGATCTCTTGGGTTGTTGATGTAGATCGTAATGAGGCTTGCGATACAATCAAGCCAGTGCGCCGTTGTATCATCATTCAATGGAAGAACCTCAACATCAATGACGCTAGCGTCAATTCAAGTGTTGGCAACTTCCAAGCACGTCTCTATCTCGGTGGTTCGTCGAATAACAATCAGGGAGAGATCGAACTTGCTTACGGGCAAGTTGGTGGCAACCCTAACACATCGAACACAACGGTCGTAACTCGTGGTGCTACAGTTGGTATCAAGGGTAATGGCGGCTTCCCTGGTTTCCTTTCTGACTTCTGGAATGGTCTTCTTTGGGTGCCGGCAGCCGGTGCAAATTCGCGTACGGACTCAACATCTATCTGGCAGCCTTCTGGTGGCCGTTCGGATGCACGCATCCGTTTCGGTTCAATCGTCTACCTCACGTTTGATATGTGGGGCTTTGGCGATGCAGACACATCTGCAGCCGGTGGACAGCGTCACGATGGTCTTCCACAGAACCGTCGGGTTACGGTTAACGATGCTCGCGTTATCATGCGTTCTATCGTAACTAAGCGCCCTCTCGACTCTGTTTGGAAGCGTCAAGCATACCAAGGTGATGTTAATCACTCGGGTCGCTACTACTTCACAAAGCTGAAGCGTGACTTCTCTGCTGACTCAATGGTTGGCAATCAAGTCATCATTTGGCGCCGCACGATCGACGTCGAGCAATTCTTCCCTGGTCAGACCATTGGTCCGAACACAGGAAAGCAAGTTCTTCGCGTGATGTACGAAGGTGATGGACTTTATGGTACTGGTGGCAAGGCTCCTGACGTAAGTAGCCTAAATCAGATCTACTATGAAGTAACTGAGTATGATGCTGGTTTGATCATGCGTTATATCTCGGGTCGTCTGCCGTATCTCCCATGGGTATATGACAACGACACAACAGGCCCGGACTTCGGCAAGGTCAAAGAGACGAAGTATGCTGACAACGTTTCGTTCGGAACCCCATCGAACATCGGTAATGGCCTTGTTCGTGTACCAGTGTACATGAATGGTGTTCACAACGGTGCATTTGGTGTTCGTTTCGAGACAAACGGCGAAATTGTTGACGTGACACCGGTGATGAACGATAAGAACACAGTTGCTATCGACAATACAGCAGATATTGCTGTTGTTGCTGGTAATGGTTCGTTCGATGCATCGCAACCTGTTGCCTACGTTACAATGAAGGAACAAGTATCGTTTGAGTTCTCTAACGTGCGCTTTAATGAAGCCATCGTTGGTTCACATACGGTGAATATGGTTGAGAACGAAAACGGCGCAGCCGTCTCGGTGTTCCCAAATCCTACTTCGTCAAATGTGTCGATGGCAGTAACTCTTCCTGAAGCTGGTAACGTGGTTGTCCGTGTGTATGATACATTCGGCAAGCTTGTCCAGACCATCTTCGACGGTGCAGCTTCTGCTGGTACACTCTCTGCATCATGGAATGGTACAGACGTAACCGGCGCATCTGTTGCTGCTGGTACATACGTTGTACGCGTTGATGGTGCAGGTGTCAATACTTCAAATATGGTCACAATCGTTCGTTGATCGAACGGTCAATGACCTTCACGTTGAAATCTCTGGTGATGTGTATGCTGGCCGCCGTCTTGGCGGCCAGCAGCCTCACCGCTCAGGACACATTAACGATCCGATCCTATCGTGTAGTTGATGTGTGTTCTTCGGAACGGCGATGGTTGATCGCTCCAACTCTCGGGATCGTGAGATCTCAAGACAGCCTTATGTCCTTTGACATTACAATTGGGTATGACACGGCGGTCACTCGACCGACCGATGTCTTAACAGAAGGCACGCTATCTGCCAACCTCGACTACAAGCCGACTCTAAATACGGTTGTACCGGGAGAAATGAGGATAGCAGGCTTCAACATTGTGAGACCGATGATTGGCGACAAACCGATCGTTGCCATCTCTGGGGACTTCAAAGGTTCGTGCTCTGATCTTGATTCACTCTCAATTCCATGGCCGGTAACTTTTAATGAAGAGTTCAAGAGAACAATCTCTGTCTATACGATCGAGCCGATACTCGCTGTTGCAAATGCAAAAACACGGACGAACGTAGGAGTTTTTGCTCTTGGGGACAGTGTAGTGATCAGAGGAAAAGACAGTTTAGGATCTGTAAGCAGTCTGGTCTCTTTGATTGATCTCTCCAGTGTACAGGCAAGTGCTACATACACTATACAAGACACCAACGTAGCAGTGATTGAGAGCGTCTCCCTCACTGATGCCAACTTGATCGAAATAGAGCGGATCAACAGGGGTAAGGTTATCGTCCATTTTTCGCAACAGGGCATAACTAGACCTAGAGTGTTGATCAACCTTCGAAGCGTTACGGCAGCTGAGAATATTCGAACGAAGATCGACATGGAATTGAAGATCAACGATTCGTGTGGCTGTGTAAAGCCAGGCCTTGTCGATACAATAGATGTGATCTGTGAAAACCCAATGGTATATGTTTCATCCTCTGCCGATGAAGACACTGCTGATCTACTGGTTGCTGACCAGAGCATTAGATGCCAGTGTTATCATGGACAGACGAACGCAATCAACGTATACTCGATAGACGGAATGCTCGTTGCCACAACAGGTATTCGTCCGGAGAGTGAAACGTTTTTGTCGATTGATGGTCTTCCACATGGTGCCTACATCATTGTTGGGCATTGTGGCTCGAAAAAATCAGTAACACTGAAAATGAAATGAAGAATCTCTTGATCAACTCATCTGAGGAGTTCCGTATGAATCGTCGATATGCTCTTTGGGGTAATAGCGCTAAGCTTAGCGTAGTTATCCTGCTTGCAGCATTGATCGGCCTCGGTTCGCAAGTGCTGCATGCACAAACGAACAAGCCCGAGTTGCCGACGCTCTCGCTGACAGGTTCTGGAGGAGGCTGGAACCAAACGTATTATCCTGACGGCCGCATCTGGACGTCAAGCCGCGGCGCAAATGGCGATCGTGAACTTCTTGTTCCGGTCTTCATCAAGAACTGCTGGCGGTCGACTGCTGATTATGACGCCTTCCCGATCTATAGCTTCAAATTCAAGGTTCAGTACGACAGTACAGCTCTTGAAATGATCGGTATCGATAAGAATGGACCACTCCGTGGCCCACAATTCACGCCACTTGGTTGCTTGGGTCGTGATTTCGAGTACACAACGTTTGTTGCTCGCGACACAACGTATCAAAGTGTTATCTCGGCTCCGATTCAGAACCGCCTTCGTGGTAAGCGTGTGATGGTGACAGCTGTTTCAGCAAAGCCACTCCCGCAGACCGGTGATGTAACACAACCTTGTGATCAGCGCCCATACACTGAACTGGTGTACTTGCGCTTCCGTGTTGTAGCGAATCCGAATCTGAACCAAGAAAGTGCTCGTACACCGATCATCCTGACCAACGACACTCTCTTCTACAACGACTTCCAAATGGGCAAGGAAATCACCTTCCCTGGTGACGTTGCTCCTGGTGAGTTTGCAGGTCTTGGTGGCGTAGACAACTACTACATCGATGGTATTGGTCAAGAGCAAATTCGTGACCCACTTCGTCCTTCCAAGCCTGGTATGATCTGGCTTGAAGTAACGGATATCTCGCCACGTTTGTCCTTCACAAACGTTGCAAATCCTTCGTTCCGTCTTGTTGACTCCGTTGACCAATCAAACGGTTCACAGTGGTTCGTTGTTGATCCGATCACGATCGATTATGGCAATACATACGATGATCAGCCAAACGGCATGGGTACGCGTGACATTGACGTTATCAACGCAGTGACAGGTACGCGTGCTTATGAGATCATGGTTCAGTCAGATTCAAAGTGGTTGAAGTTCCGTTCATTCCTCAAGGGTGGACAGGGCGAACTGAATCCATTCCCACAGCCAGTACGCGAAGGTTACATCCAGTATATGGATAAGGGTATCCTTGGCACAACTCTTGGTGTAACACCATTCGGTGATCCAACTGTTGGTCAGCGTGACCTTAACTTCCGTCTGATCTGCGATCCGAACGAACTTCCAAACGGTGATGAGCAAGAAGTATGCGGTACCTATGTTGGGTACGTATCCTTCAAGTCAACTTCACTTGAGGTTTCGCCAGTTCGTCTCAAGGTTACCTTCATCTACTTCCGTACTCCATACGAGCCTAACGTCTTCGATGAGAACGAAAGTTGGAAGCGCGGTCAAGAGTTCCTCGGTCGCGGTGTAACACTTGAAATCCGTAACTCCAACAGCCCAATTGAACGCACGTACATCACGTTCGGTGTTGGCAACCGTGCAACAGACATGGTAGACACCCTGTTCGGTGAAACTGTTTATGTGAACGCACTCAATTCATTCGGTGCTCGCTGGTACCCAATGGACAAAGACGGTCAACCGATCTATCAGTATGGTCTTGGTGATCTCTTCTCTGCTACGGCACAACGTCCAAAGAGTGCATCACGTGACATCCGTTCGATCTACACAGACACGACTCTTCTGTACACTTGCCGCTTCAATGCCGGAAGTGCACTGAACTACCCAGTTGTTGTTTCGTGGGATACAGACGAATTCACACCTGAATCCGATCTCTTCATCCGTGACATCCTTAATGGTTCGCGCTTCAACGTGAACATGCGTGAAGGTACGGTCACCGGTGGATCACGTCGTTCGTTCACGATCCGTGATGCTGACATTGATGCATTCGTTATCGAGTACACGCTTCCAAAGGTTGCTCGCTTCCCTGTCATCAACAAGGGTTGGAACCTTCTCTCGGTTCCCGTGAACCCATCGTCGAGCTACTGGAAGGACATCTTCAAGAACGCTCTGAACATCCCGATTCGTTTTGCACAAAACTCGTATCAGACAAACGAAACAAGTCTCCAGCCAGGCCATGGATACTTTGTGAAGTATTCTGATGAGATCGACAAGACGGTTGCTGGATCGCGTATCCGCTACATCAACGAGGCTACGTATCAAACACGTGTCTATGATGGATGGAACACGATCGGTTCGCTTTCGTCGCCAACTTCGACAGAGAACGTTACACTTCTGCCATTCGGCTCAGGTGCCTTCCCTGCAATCATTGGTGACATCTATGGCTACGTGACGAACCGTGGCTATATCGCAGTCTCTGAGATCCAGCCAGGCCTCGGCTACTGGATGAAGATCAGCGGTCAAGCATACCTTTCGATGTGCTGTGGTACACTTCAAAAGAGCGGTGTTAACTTCTCTGGTGTTCGCGAATCGATCAAGGCGAATGCAACACGCGTTATGATCAGTGATGATGCTGAGAACGTTGGCGAAGTATTCGTTGCACAGCAAGGAACACTCGAAGCACGTAACGTCTTCGAACTTCCACCGCTTCCACCGAACAATCTCTTCGACGTTCGTTTCTCAAATCACACGTACATCAATGACGATGTGAATCCAATGATCCAGCTTCAAGGTGCTACGTTCCCGATCAACGTTGTTGTAAACAACCCAAGCCGCTCGTACGTTGTAACGAACCCGATCTCGGGTGCAGTTCTCGGAACGATCGTTGCAGGTCGCAATAACACGATCACGATCACAGACAGCCGTACACCGTACATCCGTCTGATGGGTCAAGAAGCAGATCTTACAGAGCTTACTGTTTCTGTATCCCCGAACCCGACAAGCACAGTCGGTATGGTGAACGTAACAGTACCTCAGTCAGGTCGCGTAACAGTAGCCCTGTATGATGCAGTTGGTCAACTCGTCTCGACGATCGTCGACGAAGAGAAGACGGCTGGTATCTATGGCTTCGACATGAACGCCGCTTCGCTTGCACAAGGTCGCTACATCGTTAAGGTTACGATGAACGGCACAACAGCAACGAACTCGGTCTCCGTCGTTCGCTAATTCAATGGTCAATCAAAAGAAAGGGCAGCAGGTAACTGCTGCCCTTTTTTATTCACGGTAGGTGCCGAAATGTTACGACTCTCATCGTTCTTGACTGGACTCTTCTTTGCGGTCGGATCCAGTATGTGCTTTGCACAGACAGTTGAGTTCCCTATCTCATTCATCAACGTAAGCCCAGCTGGGAACAAAGGGCAAATGTTCACGTTCGCGGCACATCCGCTTGCAACAGCAGAGGTTGATACTGCACTTGGGGAACGAGAGATCCCATCAATCCCACCGCCTGCAGGGGTGTTTATTGTCTACACGATACCTCCTTCAACAGAATACCTCTGGCTCAGTCCAAAGGATATTCGACAGATGAAACCTGGGATCAGGTTTCGTGAAGACTATGATGTAAATATCCTGTGGACTGGTGGTAGACTGGACATAACGTGGGACTATCCAATGCCGGAGTTGATCGACTCGGCATACCTTGTTGATGCGTTCACGGACTTTCCCAACAACTTCGTTAAGGTAAAGATCGGACCCGGAACGTCATACTCCACGGATAATTCAGCAAGAACCCGATTCAAGGTCTTGGTGTGGTATAATGGAACTACAACGAGCGTCGAAGATGATAGACAGGAACAGTTATCCGTCTATCCGAATCCGAGTTATGATCATATCGAAGTCAACGGTGTGCGCGAGGGATCCGTCATTGGAGTCTTCGATTTGAATGGGGCTCTTCTATCGGAGATGAAAACTGTAGCAGATCATTTGACGCTCGACACCTCAGGTTTGGTACCCGGCGTCTATGTACTTCGAGTTGTAGCGCCGGACGGCAGCATCACATTTCGCACAGTTGTGCGTCAGTGATGATTAATAGGAATTGAACTCATGAGTGAAGAACAACAAGGTCATAGGCCATCACGCAGGCGCCGACCACGACGTCGGCCAGACGGTACGTCACCCGACGTACATCGCGTTGAAGGCCAACGTCAGGAGCAGCCGCGTCAGGAGCAGCCACGTCAGGAGCAGCCACGTCAGGAGCAGCCACGTCAGGAGCAACCACGTCAGGAGCAACCACGACACGAGCAACCACGTCAGGAACATCCGCGCCAGGATCATCCACGTCCGGACTTCCAACGACGTGATCAGTCGAGACACCAACACTCTCGCGGCGATAGACGTCCACCGGTTGAGCAACTAGGGAGTTCTTCTGTTTCTGTGGTCGTCCCACTGCTTAATGAGGCGGAGTCGCTCCCAGAACTTGCGAAACAGCTTGAAAGTGTCCTTGAGCGTGTGGCGCGCGGTCGCTATGAGGTTCTTTTCATTGACGACGGGTCTACGGATGACTCGTTTGGTGTGATCCAGGATCTTCATACTCGGAATAATCGCTTCAAGGCGATACGTTTCCGAACAAACCACGGAAAATCGGCTGCACTTGCTATTGGCTTTGCCGAAAGTAAGGGCGACATCGTGATCACGATGGATGCAGATCTCCAGGATGATCCCGCCGAGATCCCAGCCTTGATCTCGAAACTCGATGAAGGCTTCGATCTAGTTTCCGGTTGGAAGCGTAAGCGTCACGACCCATGGCACAAGACGATCCCTTCAAAGCTCTTCAACTCCGTTACGTCGCGAATGAGCGGGATCAAGCTGCATGACTTCAACTGCGGTCTTAAAGCGTACCGTCGCGATGTGGTCAATAGCGTGCAGGTGTACGGTGAGATGCATCGTTACATCCCGGCATTAGCACATTGGGAGGGTTTTCGCGTAACGGAGATTCCTGTTCAGCACAGAGCTCGACAATTCGGCTCCTCGAAATTCGGTATGAGCCGGTTCTTGAAGGGATATCTCGATCTTTTGACGGTAATGTTCACTACACGGTACATCAAACGCCCTTTACACTTCTTTGGAGCTGTAGGGTCGCTTTTTGCTATTGTTGGACTCATCACGGATCTCTATCTGGTGGTTGAGTGGTTTCTAGGCCATACATCCCTCAGTAATCGTCCACTTGCCCTCTTTGGAGTGGCGATGATCATCGTGGGCGTTCAGCTGATCTCCATCGGTCTCATTGGAGAACTCATCGTTAAGAACAACCTCGAACATCAGAGATTCAGCGTTCGTGAACGACTGACGTAACCTTCCTCCATTCGAACGGTCAATTCAAAAACTCCGCCCGATCTTGGAACACACATGACCCGCTATATCCTTCTCGTGCTATTCCTTCCCGTAATCCTAGTGGCTTCTGCCCAAGGTCAGGTACGTTTTCGCGTAGCAGCCGGACTCTCAACTGACTGGATCACAAATGACAATCCAGCAGCACAGTGGATGGTAACCGGTGGAAACGATGTTCCTGAAGAAGAAGCAGTATTCGGTGGAGGATTTGATGGCGCACAGATGGGTTGGGGCTTGCGCGCCTATGCTGATCTCGACAAGCAAAAGAAGTTTCGCGTGCCACTTGGGTTTGATTACTTCACCTACAGCGGAACACAGACGATCAAGAGTGAGCGATTCAACGTTCGTGTTACTCACTCGAACGAACTCTATACCTGTTTCACGGGCTTTGAATGGTCGTTCATTGAGTTCCCATGGGCATTCGCCCGCGCCTACATCGGCGCAGAAGCACGTGTTCTGATCGTTGGTGAAAACACGATCTCTTCTACCCGAAATGTGTTGGTAGGCGATACTCTTCAAACCACATCTGGTTCGTACAACGGTAAGCCTTCTGCAACTCGCCTCGGCGCTCTTGCCCGCCTTGGTATCGAGGGCGAGGTATACTACCCTGTCTTCATCAACACCAGCGTTGGATGGGGAGCAATGAACCTGATCGGTCGCGATGAAACTCCCACCGCAGAAGGCGGCCGCGGTGAGCTCCTTACACCGGTCTCCCGTAATGAACCGGCAGAAAGCATTGTGTACCACTTGAACTTTACGTTCATGGTGCAGGTACGCCTCTAGAATTCAGAATAGCGAATAGCGAATAGCGAATAGCGAATCCCTTTCGCTATTCACTGTCCTACGACTTCGTTATGGGCTACCAAGTCATTCACTATTCACTATTCACCATTCGCCATTCGCTATTCGCTATTCGCTATTCACTATTCACTATTCGCTATTCGCTATTCATAAAACGTTTTCTCGAACGCCCCTTGCTCTGGTTTATTGAGGATCACGCGCCAGAACATTCCGCGTATAAATCCCGTGCCGTAGCCGATGAGCTGAACGAATGATGCCGATATGCATCGTAGTCCAGCAAGAACAGAGCGATAGCGGAGAGAGCTTTCTGCAAAGAGGGCCAGTGTATACACGAGCAACGGTACGAGTGTTGTCCAGCCATACGGCATGAAGAGCGTGTAGCCCATTGCAAACACCACATACAGTGTAAATGCAGTTGGGAAGAAATGGGTGATCTTCAACGTGCCGGGGTGACGCAGTGTGATGTTGATGCGCGCGATCCCGCTGTTGTGCACTTGCTTGAAGAATTTCTTCAGATCGGTTCTGCGCTTGTGGTAGACCCATGCATCTGGGATGAGCTGAACGTTATACCCCATAGACATCATGCGGATGCTGAACTCTACGTCCTCACCGAACCGCATGCGAGCAAAACCATCTGTGGCATTGAAGACGTCGCGGGAGATCCCCATGTTGAATGATCGCGGATGGAATGCCCCCCCAACGCGAACCTTGCCACCGCGAATGCCACCGGTTGTCAGGATCGACGTCATGGCATAGCTGATGGCCTTCTGCGTTGGTGTGAACCGCTCGTGTTCCCTGTCCGGTCCACCGAATGCATCAAGCCCCTTATCCGTGACCGCTGCATCGATAGAGGAGAGGTAGTGAGGGGGCACTGTGCAATCAGAATCGATAAAGAGGAAGTAGTCGCCCGAGGCACGTCGGCAACCGTAATTCCGCGACGGACCGGGACCGCTATTGTCCTTGAAAAAATAACGGATGGTGAGCCTACCGTTATAGCGTGTGCAAACGGATTCGGAGGATACGGTAGAGCCGTCCTCAACGATGATGACCTCAAAGTCCGTAAAGGACTGCTGCGTGAGGCTCTCGAGTAATTCGTCGAGTTCGTCCGGCCGGTTGAACACGGCCACGATGATGGAGTACTTCATAGAAGGTGCGCAAAGATACGGTCGCGCTCCGTGCTATCTTTGAGGTTCCATGAGCCCCCTCCCTAAAGATCTTGTAGACCAGGTCGCACAGATGGACCTGCACCCACGTACGATCCGCAATGTGCGGATGCAGTACCGTCTTGCTGAACACACTCTTATTCCGTGGCTGCGGGGTCTGGGACAGTTACCGACCAATGCTGCAGTGTGCGAGATCGGATGTGCCGAGGGTGGGGTACTTGCTGCTTTTGCTCAACTCGGTGCGTCATATACCTTGGGTACAGATATTCAAGGGGCTCTCCTCACGCAAATCAGTGATCCGTTGTGGAGGGGGTTGGGACTGAACATGGAGTTCACACAGCACGATGTGATCTATGAAGAGATACCACCCGAGTGGAGAGCACGGTTTGATATCGTGCTGTTGCGTGATGTGATCGAACACCTCGATGATCCGGCCATTGCCCTGAAGAACATCGCTCGTTTGCTCAAACCGGGCGGCGTGGTGTTGGTAACGTTCCCACCGTATACCTCGGCCTTTGGCGGACATCAACAGCTGATGGGAACCAAGGCCGGAGCGATCCCATTCCTCCATATGCTTCCGTGGTCCGTGTTTGGCGGCTTTGTGAAGGGCGGAGACCCTGTGAACCAAGAGGAATTGGAAAGACTCCATACCATACGCTGCTCGGCGCGGAAGGTGCTGTCCTCAGCACACGCAGCCGGACTTCGTGTTCGCTCTGAACGGTACTTCGGACTGCGTCCGGTGTTTCGTTGGAAGTACCAACGTCCTATCCCGAGCTTTGAGATAACCGCTCTCCGATCGATCCCGGGCGTTCGCGCCTTGGCGATGGAGGCCGCATTTGTCTTTCAGTTGCCTGCATGAAGACCGTTCTCGTTATTGCCTATCATTTCCCTCCCGGTGGCGGACCAGGTGTTCAGCGTGTTCTGAAGCATGTTACCTACCTCCGAGAAGCCGGTTGGCGTCCGGTGGTGCTAACAGTAGAGAACGGCGACTTCCCGGCTCGAGACGAATCACTCCTAGAGAAGATCCCTTCTGACGTAACAGTTGTGCGTGTGCCCATCCTGGAGCCCTATGACCTCTATCGCAGGTTCATGGGTAACAAAGGAAGCGCGATCGATGTGAACGTGAATAAGTCCAGCTCCGAACAACGTGGCTGGAAGGAACGCATCACAAATTGGATCCGTGCCACGCTGTTCATCCCCGATGCCCGAGTTGGCTGGCTCCTAACAGCCGTGAAAAAGGGGCTTGAGATGGTGAAGGAACATCACGTCGATGCCATTTACAGCTCGTCTCCGCCATACACCTGTGCCCTGATCGCCCGATCGATCAAGCGTACCACAGGATTACCGTGGGTGGCCGGGTTCCGGGATCCCTGGACCGAGTTCCTCACAACGCCCGACCGTTGGTTCTTGCCGGCAGCAATAGATCGATCACTTGAACGATCCGTTTTCCGCGAAGCCGATCTTGTTGAGTGTGCTTGGACTGGGATCATCGACGATGCAATGCGGAAGTATCCCGAGCTTGATCGGTCGAAATTCCGACACGTCCCCAATGGCTTTGATGCGTCGGACTTTCCACAGGTCTCCTATAATCGAAACGATCGATTCACTGTGACCTATACAGGATCCATGTACGGCAGACGCACGCCAAAGGCCTTCCTCGCCGCCCTGGATCTTTTGGCGGAGAGTGGGCGCGTTAGACCTGAGGAGATCCATCTGCGTTTTGTTGGACGATTCGGTGACGAAGTGCACGAAATGCTCGATCATTCGCGCTTTGCCCCCTCCATCGAACGGATCGGCTATGTCCCGCACGATGTGAGCATTGGATACCTGATGCAGAGCGAGGCCTCGCTCCTTATCGTCGATGATGCAAAGGAGAGTGCAGAGATCGTGCCCGGCAAGGTCTATGAATACCTCGGTGTTGGACGTCCGATCATTGCATTGGCTCCTGGCGGAAGTGCGATCGCTAACCTGATCAAGGAGACGTCTGCAGGAGATAGTGCAGCCCAGGACAACGTAGAAGGGATCGCTGAGATCGTCGGCACGTTTCTTGATCGTTGGAGAAGGGGCGAGGAGATCACACACCCGAACGCCTCTGAGATCGTCAAGTATGAACGCCGTGCTGCGGCACTTCAGCTTGGCTCCATGTTACACGAATTGCAACACCCATGAACATCAAGAAGATCCTCGCAATCATCCTTGCTCTTGCAGCAGGATACATCTTGCTCAAAGTATTCTGGTGGATCATCCGGCATGCATTTTCGTTGGCCTTTGATCTGATGGGCCTTGTGCTTATCGCCATGATCGCTGTACCGATCTACTTTATCATTCGTGCAAAGCTTCTGCGGTAACGATGCGCAAGCCCCTTACCATACTGACAATGCTGCTGCTGACATTCACGGCGCATGCACAGCAGATGTACAATCCGCTTGCTGTGGATCTTACACGGTCGATCCTCAAAGATCTCTTTGAGAGTAACGCCGTGCCCTACATCCAGCCGATGGTCAACACGATCAATGCAACCTCGAACGCACGATTCTACGATAGGGCATACGTTCCGAAGTCGGTAGACAAGCCATATGTCCGTGTTAGCATCAACGGAATGGTTGGATACATCAATGAAGATCAGCGCTGGTATGTACCAACCATCGATCTCGGCCCAAGAGTGAATGTCTTTACAGAACTGCCGAAGTACGGACAGATCTTCATCGATCAGAATGGTCCGCGATACGAGATCGGCGATTCGTATGAGGACACACTCGGACTTGCTACGATGCTGGTGAAGGAGCTTTTCCGGGATTGCCAGGACAGTGGATACATCGTTACGCCGGATAGTGCGGCAACACTGTTTGGGTACAGGCCCGACAACAAGGTGCTGCTTCCAACCAACGATCAGCTCTTAGAGGTCCTCAGAAATAGACCGGAATACAAACTGCTTGATAGTGCAGGTCAGGCGGGCCTAGAGAACCTGCTCGCGAATGTGAAGATGGTTGGCTTCCTCACCCTGCCACCAGGCGTGGACATGTCAAAGATCATTGCTGCCGTGCCACAGATAGAGATCGGATCGTTCTACGGAACAGAACTTCTAGTGCGCTACGTGCCACCGGTGGAGTTCGATCCCAACGTTGGCAAGTTCTCGTTCTGGGGCATTGGTCTAAAGCACAGTTTGTCTCAATATTTCCCCGAGAGATATTTCGATCTCGCAGTACAGGGGATCTATCAGGGAACAACGCTTCGCAATACCGTTGGCTTTACTGAATCAAAACTCGAAGCCGACGCCACGATCTTCAGCGCAAACATTCATGCAAGCAAGAATCTGTGGGATGTAGTGGACGTCTATACCGGACTCGCCTGGGAGACCATCTCCGTAACAAGTACCTACACCTACGTTCTCCCGCAGGAAACACAGATCGAACTTGGGCTACTTCCAAAGCCACCTCCTGGTGAACCGGCGGTACCAACACCGGAGCAGCCGGGCGATCAGAATCCGCAAACATCGGTGGTCACTGCCGGGAATACGAACGTGAAGTGGACCATCGGTGCTTCCGTGTATTATGGCCCTGTGCGTTTGGCGCTTGATTACAACGTGAGCACCTTCAACATCTTCTCGATGGGTCTGTCCTACCAGTTCTAGTCGGCCAAGCGCACCCCTCGCCCAGTCTGCACGATCAACCCGTCAGTCTCCAGCCTGCTCAACACCGCTGTGAACCACTCCTCTTCGTGAGATGATAGGGGGCTTTGTGCAGCGAGTGTAAAGAGTCTGGCAGGACGGATCGATACATGGGGCTTCTGCCCCCTCAACACCTCGATGAACCGGCCGCGCCAGATCCTCTGCGGTTCTCCGCGAAACTCCGGTTCTTGTTTTCGGGTGCGAGTGGCAGCAAGCAGCACATCATTTGATGGACAGAGGTCTGCGAGCGGACACATCGTGCACCGGGGGGCCCGAGCAGTGCATACAGTGGCACCAAGATCCATCACGGCATGATGCCATTGCGCCGACCTGCGTTGAGGTATCACGGAGGTCGCAAAGGGGATCAGTACTTCGTCGGGCTCTACGTCGGTTGTGTACGTCTGACGTTTCACAAGCCGCGAATAGACCCGACGCACATTCACATCGAGTACCACCACACGCTTGTTGAACGCAAAACAGGCCACGGCCGCAGACGTATACGGACCTACTCCGGGCAGTGACAGCAAGATCTCCGGAGAAGACGGGATCACTCCGTTATGATCACGGACAACAGCCTTTGCTGCATCTCGCAATCGCATTGCACGTGAGTTGTAGCCCATTCCCTTCCACTGCCTGATGATCTCGCCGTTACCGGCCTTGGCAAGCGATCCGATCGATGGATATCGTTCCAGAAATCGGGGCAAGGCCTCTGCAACACGCGAAGCCTGTGTTTGCTGCAGCATCGTCTCCGAGACAAGCACCACATAGGGATCTACAGTTGCCGTTCGCCACGGGAATTCCCGGCCATTGGCTCGGTACCAGCGCAGAAGCGAACGTGCATGATCCATACGTAGATTGGCGAAATGAAGAAGGAGATAGACCCGAAACTAGTAGAAGCAGCCGTTGCTGCTGCCATTGAGGCCAGAGAACATGCGTATGCCCCGTACTCTGCGTTTCGTGTTGGTTCGGCCGTTGTGGATGCCGATGGAGGCATTCACGTAGGGTGCAATGTAGAGAACGCAAGCTATGGACTCACGAACTGTGCCGAACGGGCTGCTGTTGCAGCGGCAACTGTAGCCGGACGCAGGGATCTGATCCTCTGCGTGGTTGTGACGGACACAGCGTCCCCTGCAGCCCCCTGCGGAGCCTGCAGACAGGTCTTGAGTGAGTGTTCGGTCTCCATGCCCGTTCTCTGTACAACTCCTTCCAGAAATGATGTGTGGCATGATCTGCACGATCTGCTCCCAAATGCCTTTGGTCCTGATTCATTCTGATCAACAACTCTCAACCCCATGGTTCTACGTTCTCAGGATACTGACACCTCGTCTCGCATCTGGCTTACTGTTCTAGTTTGCGGATTGGGGTACTTCGTTGACATCTACGACCTGATCCTCTTTTCGATCGTCCGCCCCGAATCTCTGAGAGCCATCGGCGTTCTCCCAACGCAGATGCAGGATGCCAGTGAGATCATCCTCAATGCTCAGATGGTGGGTATGCTCATTGGCGGATTGCTGTTCGGTGCCTTGGCTGATAAGCGAGGCAGGCTGTCCGTTCTGCTCGCCAGCATCCTCATGTATTCGGTGATGAACATCGCCAACGCCTTTGTCTCCAGCGTGCCGATGTATGCCATGTTCCGGTTTCTGTCCGGAATCGGTCTGGCCGGTGAGCTCGGTGTGGCCATTACGCTGGTGAGCGAGGTGATGCCCAAACATTCCCGCGGCTACGGAACCACCAT
>Ga0154020_10001935_pt1 | contig 25318 bp, 15 predicted proteins | sample Klosneuvirus_201_FD_109709 | JGI IMG/M metagenome (GOLD analysis project Ga0154020, IMG submission 109709) | Active sludge microbial communities from wastewater, Klosterneuburg, Austria - Klosneuvirus_20160825_MG | ecosystem: Engineered > WWTP > Aerobic digester > Activated sludge | place...
GTGGTTTTAAAAAAAGATTGGTCGGTCATTTTGAAGATGGTAGTGGCGGATTAGAATTAGTTTGGTTTCAAGGTATCAACTGGGTGATGCAAAAAATAAAACCGAATACCGAGTATGTGGTGTTTGGTAAACCCAATCGATTTGGAAACAAACTTTCGATTGCTCATCCTGAAATAGAACCCTTGACATCCGGTAACGAGAAGGGTGGTTTTCTTCAACCCGTTTATCCGGTTAGTGAAAAGCTAAAGTCCCGATATATCGACAGCAAATTTCTTTCAAAACTTGTGAAGGAAATTCTTAAAGGCGCTCAAAGTCAAATTCGCGAAACGCTGCCGACCCACATTTTACAAAAGCAAAACCTGATTGATAAGCTGAGTGCAGTGAATGCCATTCACTTTCCACAAAGTCATGAGCAATTGGCGAGTGCACGCACGCGACTCAAATTTGAAGAGCTCTTTTACATTCAACTTCGGTTAATTAAAATGAAGTTGGTGCGCCAGGAAAAGTTTAGAGGAATTGTATTTAATGACGCCACTATCCTTACCCGATTTTATAAAGAACATCTTCCCTTTCCTTTAACAGAAGCACAGAAGCGTGTGATCCGCGAAATCTATGCCGATATGAAAAGCGGAAAACAGATGAATCGACTTTTGCAGGGTGATGTAGGCAGTGGTAAAACGATTGTGGGGTTCATTTGCATGTTACTTGTTATTGGCAGCGGTGCGCAGGCTGCTCTCATGGCGCCAACAGAAATTTTAGCACAACAACATTTCAACAATCTGAAAAAATATGCAGATCTGATGGGCGTTACCATCGCTTTATTAACCGGATCGGTTAAGAAAAAACAACGGAAGCCTATTCATGAAATGTTAGAGAATGGTTCCTTACAAATTTTAGTGGGCACGCATGCGTTGCTCGAAGAAGGTGTTCAGTTTAACAAACTCGGCCTGGCGGTAGTTGATGAGCAACATCGTTTTGGAGTAGCGCAACGGTCTAAACTCTGGCAAAAAAATTCGGATGTGTATCCCCATGTTCTGGTGATGACGGCCACGCCTATACCCCGCACGCTGGCTATGACGCTCTATGGAGATCTTGAGATTTCTGTAATTGATGAATTGCCTAAAGGAAGAAAACCCATCATAACAACCCATCGCTACGATACGCATCGTTTACAAGTAAATGGTTTTTTAAAAACACAAGTTAATGCCGGCCGCCAGGTGTATATCGTATATCCACTCATTGAAGAATCAGAAAAGCTAGACCTAAAACATTTAATGGATGGCTATGAAAGTATGACGCGGGCATTCCCCGAAACACCAATCAGTATCCTTCATGGACAGATGAAACCCGAAGCCAAAGATTTTGAAATGGCACGCTTTGTAAAAGGAGAAACAAAAATAATGGTGGCCACTACCGTCATTGAAGTGGGTGTTGATGTTCCGAATGCATCAGTCATGGTTATTGAAAGTGCCGAACGTTTTGGTCTATCTCAACTTCATCAATTGCGGGGCCGCGTGGGGCGTGGGGCCGAGCAATCGTATTGTATTTTAATGACCGGAAATAAATTAAGTGCAGATTCAAAAATCAGAATTGGCACAATGGTAAAAACCAACAACGGTTTTGAAATTTCTGAAACCGATCTGCAATTGCGAGGGCCTGGCGATTTAATGGGCACCCAACAAAGTGGCGCGTTGGATTTGCTCATTGCTGATTTGGGAAAGGATGGCGAAATCCTTAAACAAGCCCGTGAAGCGGCTCAACAAGTTTTGGAAAATGATCCGTTGCTTGAAAAGCCCGAAAACAAAATGGTTCGGATCCAAACAGAATCAGCAAAACGAAGTGCGGTTAACTGGAGCCGCATCAGTTAATATCCCTTTTTTAGGGGATTTTTATAATGGGTTACAAATTGGAGGTAGAATACATGTAAGTAAGAGGTAACTTTTAATTAACTTTATCTCTCTAAACCCCTAATTATGAGAGGATTTCTACTAGCCCTCGGATGCTTTTCATTTCTGGCCACGGCTGCACAAACTATCACAATCAAAAAAGTGGAATTGGCAGGCGAGAAAATCATTGTCCACTACGATCTGGAGGATGGCAACCCCAACAATGAATACAAGCTCGATTTGTTTTCTTCTATTGATAACTTTGTTGCCCCGCTTACAAAAGTTAAGGGTGATGTAGGTGGTGAGGTAAAGCCTGGCCTCGGCCATAAAATTGAATGGAATGTGCGTGAGGAGTTGGGTGGCTATAAAGGCCGGTTGTCGCTTGAGGTTAGGGGTAAAGTCTACATTCCTTTTGTTAAGCTACAAAACTTTGATGCAGCGCGATCTTATAAGCGCGGCAAGAGCTATAACATAGCTTGGAAACCCGGTAGCACAAATCCTATTAATATTGAATTGTATAAAGGTGGCCAACGAATAAGCGGTGAAATGAACCAGCCCAATAATGGCGCCCATACTTTTTATGTACCCTCTCAGGCCAAAAAGGGTAGCGATTACCGCTTAAAAATTACGGACACAAAAAATACGGAAGACATTTTATATACAGACGAATTTCAGGTAACGCCCAAGGTGCCTTTGGTAGTTAAGGTCTTGCCTGTGCTTGCCATTGGAGCGGCTGTTGTTGTTTTTGGTGGTGGTGGTGGTGGTCCTGGCGACTCCGATGGTGGAACTACAGCAATCCCCGGAGTGCCCGATTTACCGACCGGAAACTAGTGTTATTAAATTGACTACGTACACAAGACTCGAATTATGAAATATATTTTATTAGCTGTAAGTGTTTTTCTTTTTGGAGAGTCCCTTGCTCAAGGTAGCTGGACGGCAACTAATGGCCCCTATGGAGGTAACGTTTCCGACCTGGAAAGAGATGCGGGAGGAAACACCTATGCCCTTGTTTCGCAAGCACTCTATAAGTCTACCAACGATGGATCAAGTTGGCAAAAAGTAGTTACCGTAAACCCAACATCGCTTTATATCAATGACTTATTGATTTCGAATGGTAAATTCTATGCAATTTATTGGAGTTCGTTTTATACTTCAACCGATGGATTAACCTGGACGAAGCCTGCTACAACCTTTCCATTTAACAATGCGCAAAAAATAATAAAATTTGGGCCTGATGGATTTTTAGCTGTATACGGTACGGATGGAATTTTTGTATCTAAAGATGAGGGCGTAACCTGGGTGAATGCGTTAAGTGACAGAGTCTATTATAACGGCTACGAGCGGGTGGTGGCCACTACAAACGGAGACCTGTATGCTATTTCCAGAAATGCAAGTTTAAATAACTTCCAGGGCTTTGAAATAAAGAAACTTCCTTACCCCGGGCTCGCGGGCACATTTGACCCGGCTAATTGGCAGACAAAGTATTCTACCGCTAAAAGTGGAACGATTACAACATCAACCGCATCGGCAGCGGTTATCGGGGTAGCCACCTCCTTCACGACACAATTAAAGGTTGGTTCTAATATCTATAATAGTACCGCAGATCAGTACATTGGTACGGTTTTATCGATTGCGAGTAATACGAGTTTAACCCTTACTGGCACTGCCCAGGCAACTCTGTCATCAGCCGCATACTCGGCAGACCCATACCAATATTCTACTCACCTCTTGTCATTTGGCAGTAACGTATATTTATTTACATCCAATGATATTTTAATCTCCCAGAATGGAGGCGCTACCTGGCCATCTATTAAAGGTAATATTACAGCAGGTGGTTTCTGGGGTTTTGGCGGGGTAAACACCAATGGAGCAGTTTACTATTATAATGGTTCTTCTAGTGAAATATATTCTCTTATCAATCCAACTCCACCCAACCCCACATGGACTATAACTCCAGCTACCGCCTTTTCAAATATTAGCACTAGTGTGCTTGGTTTTTCTTTTATTTCAACGAGTAGTTTTCTTGTCGCCACAAATTCTGCCGGGGTTCTTAAATCTACCAATACCGGGGCTACCTATTCTCTTGCCACCACCGGTATAACAGGTGCTACTGTAGATCAAATTGCTGTTGCCAACACGACAGGCAAAATCTTTGCTGCCAAATCTGGAGGGGGCTACACATCCTCTGTAGATGGTGGTGCTACCTGGACAACAACAACGCTTCCTAACTCTGGGACTAGTTCTAAGGTTTTGAAATTAGCTAATGGTAATATTTTGTTATATGGAAACGGTAATATTTTTCGCTCAACTGACAATGGTGCCAATTTTAGCTCTGATAATATTTACAGGGGTTATGATAGACAAATTATAGAGGCAGCCAATGGTAATCTGTATTTGTTTTATGGGGTGTATGCAAATCCAAATACAACACCTAAGATAGCCAAGTCAACAGATGGTGGAGGTACCTGGGTTGATCTGGCTATTACCGGGCTCCCCACTAGCTTTCAATTTAATTATGCCGCCATTGATGGCACTACAAACATTCTTTTTCATGGGGTTGATTTAACAACTTCGTCCGTTAAGACTTTTAAAGTGGTGGGTACAACGGCTACACTGCTTACTATGCCTTACGCATACGATTTTAATAATTTATTTTTTCAAAATAATAAATTTTACGCATCGCAATTCTCCACCTATTACTACACGTCAGATTTAGGCACTACCTGGACGCCTGTTGGTTTTTCTGGAAACAAGGTCTTCCCAATTAAAAATGCCTCCTACTCAGGGATTGCTGTAAGCAGACCAGGAGCTTTATACATTTCTCAAAATGAGGGCGGCAGCTGGAGTAACACGACCTTGCCTGAGGCTTCGTCCTATATTACCAGTATAGCTACTGATGCCAGTGGTGATTTTTATGCCTCCGCAGTAGGAAGTTCTGTATTGAAATTTACGAATGAACTTTTAGTAGATCCTGCCACCTTGCCACCCTATATTAACTTTAACTGGCAACCCTTAAATGGTCCTTATGGTGGCCGGACAACAAAAATACAAAGTACTACCGATGGAAATACGCTGTTTTCTATTGTGCAAAACCGATTATGGAAATATACCAGTGGCAGTGGTTTATGGAGTTTGATAAATCCCGCAGTTGCAAATGGCCTGGTGTATGATGTTGAAGTGGACGGAACTACCATATACGCCCTAACCAATACCAATCCACAAAAAATTTATAAATCAACTAATCTGGGTGTTGGCTGGACAGCCTTAAATTCTACAGGGTTGCCAGCAGGATCCAACAATATTCGTAGGATAGAGGTTCTTTCAAATGGTTCCATTCTGGCATTTGGAAGAACCGGACTTTTGGGAAGTATTTATAAATCCTCGAATGCCGGAGCTTCATTCACAGTTCAATTTACCAGTGCGTTTAATCAGATTTATGGTTCCGATGGAACAACTGCCTCAAGAAAACCAGCTGTAAATCCTACTGGAGGAGGTGGCACCGTAGCAATTTTTGGTCTTCCAACAGAAGGAATGGTAGTGTCAACAGATTTTGGAACTACCTGGACAGTAAAAAGCTTATCATCGGTGATAAGCCCAACAGGTTTTGTGGGTTCTTATATGTATGATAAGGATGGTAATCTTTTGATGCAGTATATTGTTGACACTGGTCTTCCTATATGGGTTACTGACATAGCTAAGTCGTCCGACAATGGCACAACCTGGACAAACCTCAACACACCTAATGTGCAAACCCCAACCGGGTCAGTTTACAGCAAGCGAATTATAGTGCTTGGCACTGGCGAATATTTAATGAGTATTCAAGGGCAATATGATTGTTACCGATCTACCAATGGTGGCACTACCTGGACTAATATTGGCAATGTGGGGGATGCCTTTTTATGGGCATATACCCAAGGGACTACTTCTTACATTTTAGGGATTAGCGATGCGGGAATTTTAAAAACGACAGATGGCGGACAAACCTTTACTCCATTTAGCACTGGCATACCACACCCGTTTGCTTATGAGATTACCCTATTAAACAATAAGGATATGGTGATTGGTGCTACCCGTCCTTATTATTCTTCTGATTTTGGCCAAAACTTTACACTCGCAACTCTTAAGCCCGCATCTCAATATTTATTGGTTGGAGATTCTATTATTGGATATGGCAGTAACGGTAAACTGCAAAAATCTAAAGATGCAGGCAAAACCTGGGCAGAATTTGGAGCCGATGACCTCTACTTTGACTACTTGACAAAAGATGCTACCGGTGCAGGGTTTTATGGTTCCGATGGTCAATCTCTTAAATACTCAACCAACCTGATTACATGGACGGACATTGTTCTTTCGGGCCTGCCAGCTGATTATTACATCCTTAGCCTAGTAACAGACCAGGGTGGAGCAATTTATGCTGTTATCCTAGATAATGTCGATAATTCAACCACAGTTTACAAAATTGTTTTTGGTTCAGCCGTAAATATTTCCACCAGTATTGGCACGAAGAATCCTGCTAATATTCTATACTTTAATAATAAAGCCTATCTGTATGATTCGGATGGCATCATCTTCAAATCAACAGACGGGGAAATCTGGACACAAACCTCTGCCCCTGCAGGTACATCCCTTGTGGTAGCAAACAATTACCTGTTTATCCCGGGTAATGATAATTCAGTACTCTGGCTATCGCGAAATGATGGGGGTGACTGGCAAAGTGTAGGAGATACGCCTCCTCCTTCCGGATTGTTCACTATATTTAATAATGTAGTTATTAATGAATATGATGGCTATGCTTACGCCACATTAACAAATAGTGTGGCGAAGAAGAGTGGCAACATGGTAATGCCCGATGATAAAACTAAACCCGTTGCCGCTACGTATCTGCCTGCCAATAATGCGACCAATGTTAGCAAAACCCCTACATTAACAATCACCTTTGACGAGATTACTCGATCCGTAACCGGGAAAAAAATAAGAATCTTTGATTTTGCTAATCAAGCCGTTCCGGTGGAGACCATTGATATGTCAACGGCCGTTCAGAGTTACAAATCATGGTCGGTTAGCCCAACAGCACTGGCTTATAATAAAACCTACTTTGTTGTTATGGATGCGGGAGCGGTAACCGATATTTTTGGAAATGCTTACACCGGTATAGCCTCTTTTTCTACCTGGAAATTTACCATTCAAGAAGAGCCCGACACCGAAAAACCAACCATTACAGTTGTTACTGCCGACCTAAAATTAACAAAGGGTACCGTTAGGAAAGTTGACCTTACTGTAACTGACAATAAAGCTTTACCCACTAATAAAACAAAAATTTATTATCGGGGCATATCAAAAATTGCCACCGAACCGTTTGCCACAGCAACGTTCAGTGTAGTCTCGGGCGGAGGAACAGTCTCTACTTCATTTACCCTTGATGCCCAGGAGAATTGGTATGATGAGATGGGCCTTGAACTCTATTTTGAAGCGGAGGACGCCTCTGGAAATATCCAGCGCGCGCCTGCCACTGCGGGTACCTATCTTTACTCCTATATTGATTATCAATCTTCAGCACCTGCATTACCTTCGAGTAGAATTTCAATAGGAGGTAAAGCCAACAATTATAGAATAATCTCAGTTCCTTTCGATCTACAAGACAATCAAATACCAACTGTTCTAAATGAATTGGGAGCAACTGACATTTCGCTATGGCGAATGTTTACCTACGCGGGAGACAATAAATTTACGGAGAATCCTCAAACTTTTGCGCGAGGAACAGGCTACTGGATCAACGTTAAAAATAATCCGGGTGAAATAAAGATTGAAGGGGCTTCAACCCCTGCCAATAATCGAACGAGCTTCTATTCTATGAATTTAAATCCTGGTTGGAACCAAATTGGTAATCCTTATCCGGTAAGTATAAGCTGGAACGACACGCGGGTCGGTAATGAATCGACTATAGGAAAAGTAAAAGTGTTTGATGGAGCTAGCTATTCCGATGGAAATGTCTTGGAGGCTTATCAGGGTGGTTTTGTTTTTGTTCAAGGTGCTGCACCCATTAGTGTTAAAGTTCGATTTAATGGAATAACTACCGGAGGAAGAATTGCCACTGAAGAAACTTCTCTTGACTTATCAAAACCAAATTGGGCATTGCCTCTTACCGTTAAAAGCAACGAGATAGCTAATTCGATTGGAGGCATTGGCATGAATGAGAAAGCTAAAATGGGATGGGATCAATATGATGATCGGAATCCACCGCGTTTTCTCGACTATGCCGAGCTTTCCTTCCGTAAAACAAATACTGATGTAACCGATTTGGCTAGAGACATTATCTCGACTCAAGACGAATACATTTGGGAGTTTTCGGTATTAGCAGAAGGGAATACCAACCTAACCTGGGCCCATGAACTTATCTCGGGTGATAAGGATCTGCTTCTTTTCGATCTCACCAGCCAGCGCGTAATTGATATGAAGGCGACAGGCACTTATTTGCTTAATCCTAAAGAGGGAAATAACTTCAGAATTTATTTTGGCAACAATCTTCATGATTTGATTAAGCCTACCGCTATTGTGCTTGGTAAAGCATTTCCTAATCCAGCACAAAATGAAACAAATATTGCCTTTACTCTACCCGAAAGCCAGTCCACCTACCAGGTACAACTTGAGGTGTATAACTCCGTAGGGCAGCGGGAAGCAATCCTGGCCAACGGCACATTTTACGAAGGCTTCTACTCCACCAATTGGAATACTGAAAACAATAATAACGGTCTCTACTTCTACCGTCTCACGGTTTCTACCAATGGTATAAAGAAAACGTTAACTGAAAAAATTATCATTAATCGATAAAGAAAATGAAAAAGAAAAATTGGATTGTCTTTGTTGGTGCCTTTCTGCTTTGCTCATGGAGTTTGGCTCAGACGGTTACCACGCGCACCAATGAGTTTGAGGTTGACTTTAGCAATCCTCAAAAATTGGTGAGCACAACTATTCCGGTAATAAATTGGATTACGCCCGTTCCGGAAACAACTTTTGCTCAGGATAGCAAATTCAAAATTAAGGTGGAGATAGAATCGATTAGTCCACTCAAAAACATAACTATCTCGATAAAAGAAACAGCTGAGTCGACTACCCGAGGCTCCCTGAGTATTCAACCGGAAGGAAATGAATTATATAAATCGGTGGTCGAGAAATCACTTACACTAATGGATGGAGAGAATATTCTCGAAGTAGTGGCCGAAAATATTGATGGCACGAAAACCGTTAGTTATAAAAAAGTTCATATTGGTAGCGCCTCTTTGGCCGATGCTACAAAATTAAACCGAACTGATTACGCATTGATTTTTGCTACCGACCAGTATGACAACTGGACTGACTTGGTAAATCCGGTTTTTGATTCGCGCACGATTGCTGAAGACCTAAGAAAAACCTATGGCTTTAAAGTAGAGATGGTTGAAAATGCTACGCAATCTGAAATCTTACGAAAGATCAGAGAGTACGGAGAAAAAAAATATCAACCGCTCGATCAGCTCTTTATTTTCTTTGCGGGCCACGGCACATATGACCAAACCTTTGGTGAAGGTTTTGTTGTTACCCGGGAGTCTTTATTAAATGACGAAGCAAAGACCACCTATCTTTCTCACAACCGCCTCCGTTCTATTTTAAATAACATTCCCTGCGAACATATTTTTCTGGCTATGGACGTATGCTTTGGCGGAACCTTTGATCAGGCGCTTGCTTCCTCGCGTGGCAATGAAGAAGAAGTTTACAGAGAGCAAAATCAAACAGAATTTATTACCCGAAAACTCACATACAAAACCCGCAAATTTCTGACATCTGGGGGCAAGACGTACGTTTCGGATGGTATTCCGGGTAAGCACTCTCCGTTTGCAAAAAATTTTATTGATGCGTTGCGTTCGCGCGGTGGTCGCGATGGTATTTTAACATTACCCGAAATTTTCTCGTATGTAGAAAAGCTTAAAATTCAGCCACGCTTTGGCGAGTTTGGCGACAATGCACCGGGAAGTGATTTTATTTTTGTTGCCCGATAAAATTTTATAAAACTTGTTTTTAAAGGTGAGGTTAGCCCTCACCTTTTTTATTGCTCTTGATTTGATCTATTTTTAGAGTTCTTTTAACCTATGCGTGTAGCCGGCCTCATTTTTTTGTGGATTACTTCCTTCGCGCTTCATGCTCAAAAGGGTAGCTATTTCCTTTCCCACTATAACCCTGCAGACGATCGCATCGACTTTCGAAGTGTTGATATGGTGCAAGATGCACAAGGTGAGATATACTTCGCTAATAAAGGCGGGGTCTTGGAGTTTGATGGGAAAAACTGGCAAATCACGGCTGTGCCCGGGGCTGTAAACTCTCTCGCTCTTTATGGGAACCAGGTTTTTGTGGCGGGTTTGGCGGGTGCGGGCATGCTTGATTCGCGAAAAGAGCATCACCGGCCTTTTGTAACTATTGAATCTGAATCTGATTTCTTTACAACACTTGCTATTGATGAAACGATCTACTTCTGTGGGAAAGAACTTCTCGTATCCTATTCACCAAAACAGAAAAAAACAAACTGGCTTTTAAAACCGGATAGTTCACAAGGTGGTTTTATGGGTGCCTATGACGTTAACGGCAAACTCTATGTACGCACATCAAAGCGGGGATTACTACAAATCGAGAATCAAAAATTAATTGCCTCCGACATCATCCCAGGTAATCTTATTTTCTCATCTCCGGATGCCAGACAAAAGAAATTTCTCGTGGGCATGAGCGATAATCGTGTCTTCATTCAGGAGAACAAGAATTTTCGCGAACTTATTTTAAAAGATCAAAGCTTTTTGAATGAGCACGTACTGGTCGATGGTGTATGGGTATATGATTCCCTGATTGCTTTAGGCACTTTGCGTGGAGGTGTTCTCTTTGTAAACCCTCAAACAGGCGCAACCGTTCAGGTTGTAGACTATCTGAGCGGCCTGCCCGACAATGAAGTATATGCACTAATGACCGATCGGAGACAAGGTGTGTGGGTAGCTCATGAGTATGGCTTCACACGAATTGCTCCCAATATTCCTTTTCGCTCATTCAATCATTTTGAAGGACTTGCCGGTAACCTGATGTGCGCACAATCCTATCACGGAAAAGTGTTTGTTGGAACCACCTTAGGTCTATTTCAATTAACAGAAGATGCACCTGTTCCCAAGATCATTCCCGCCAAGGAAATTAAGAGTGCAAAAGGGAAGAAGGGCTCTAATAAAAAAAAGAATGCTCCCATTGAAGTCGAAGTAAAAAAAGATTCCATCCCTGTTACGGTTAACTTTATTTATAAAAAAGTAGCCGGCATTGAGGGGAAGGTTATGCAACTGACGGTTGTTAATGGAAAACTTATAGCCTCGGGACTGAGTGGCGTGTTTGAAATCGATGGAACAATGGCTAAGCCAATCATACAGGAGCCCGTTCGATCAGTTTTCTTTTCCCCCTCTTTACAGCAATTATTTATTGGCACCTACAGCGAGCGGCTTAAAACAATGACATTTGTAAATAATGCCTGGCAAGAAACTAACCTGCTCGACTCTCTCCATGATTTGATAAGTCATGCCTTTGAAGATCGTCTTGAAAATGTTTGGCTTTGCGGCCGAAAAAAGATTTATAAAATAGAAACCGTAGATGGGGATGTCACCGATATTATTGGTATGCCCATTAACAATCCATCGCAAGATGAAACAGTAGGGCTTGCCTATGGCACTGAATTATATATAGCCGCATCCGGGCAATTTAGTCGATACGATGGTAACCGTGGTTTTGTCAAATTTGATTCTCTTCCCGGGCTTCGAAAGTATTTTGCTTCTGCCGGATATTTTTGGTTTAATGATGGAACGCGTTGGCGCACGGTAGATAAAAAAATGCAAACCTTAAAGCTAAATTGGTTGGGGTTGTTTCCAAACCTTCGTTATCTCGCCCCGGATAATCAGGGTGAAGCGCTGTGGGTAATTTCTGCAAATAATGAACTCTATAAATTTACTAATACCCTCGATGAACCCATGGCTTCCCGATACCCCTTGTTTTTACGAGATGTACGCGGTCAAGACGTTGAAATTGCTAATCGGATTGAGATAGAACAAAATGAAAACTCAGTGGTCTTTGAATTTATCCAGCCTGATTATCTGGGAATCAATACAACTCAATATAGGTATCAGCTAAAAGGCCTTAATGCACTCTGGTCCGCCTGGTCCGCTTCTAATAATATCATCACGTTTTCGTACCTGCCGGCAGGCAAATATTGGTTGGCTATTCAATCGCGCGACCTATTGGGAACGGAATCAAGTATAGAACAAATTGACTTCCGGGTGTTACCGCCCTATTGGAAGCGCTGGTGGTTCTATGCGTTAGAGTTTATCATCTTCAGTGTATTAGTAATCTTATCTATGCGCTTAGGCAGGGCCAACACGCGGTATCGGTATATCAGTCAGATTTTATCGCTGCTCACTATTGTTATGCTGATTCAGTTTCTACAAACTATTTTAAGTGCTTTAATCGGAATTAAAACTTCACCAGTTATAGAATTTATGATTCAGGTTTTTATAGCGTTGGCCGTTTTTCCGGTAGAAATTTTTGCCCGCGATGCTATGATGAAGTATTCACAGGGAAAATATCGGATAACCCGATTCGGGAATAAAGGGAAATCAAAAAAATAGCCCGGTATCCAGGGCTACAAATCATAGTGTCCTTCACGGCATTTCAGATTTTTGACTACCTTCACTTATCTCAAAAAATCAGCCCATGAAAACTTTACTTTCATTAATTCTTTTAGCAACGATCATACTATCGTGTGCGCCAAAAGAATCACCCAAAACACTGGCAGAACAAAACCCTGCCTGTGAAGGATTCGATAAAATTGGATCCGATCCAGCGGCCATTCAATTAGCCGACAGCATTATGCAGGCCATGGGTGGACGTGAAAACTGGGATAAAACCAGATTCATTTCCTGGAATTTTTTCGGTCGCAGAGATTTAACCTGGGATAAACAAACGGGACAAGTGCGAATTGAAAGCGCCCCCGACAGCACCATTTATCTGGTAAACGTAAATACCGGAGCGGGCAAAGTAAAAATCAAAGAAACCATCATCGACCAACCGGATAGCCTCAGGAAACTACTTGATAAGGCTAAAGCAATCTGGATAAACGATTCGTATTGGTTGGTGATGCCCTTTAAATTAAAAGACAGCGGGGTTACTATAAAATATATGGGAGAAGATACGCTCGCTCGAAACCGGTATAATTCTTTACAACTAACCTTTAGTGCCGTAGGGGTTACGCCTCAAAACAAATATAAATTGTATGTGGGCAAGCAGGATAAATTAATTCATCATTGGGCCTATTACGCTGATGCCTCTCAGGCTGCTGCAAGTTTTACAAGACCTTGGGATAACTACCAAAAGTATGGCAACATTTTACTATCCGGAGATCGCACCGATGGGGCGGGTCCTAAAAATGTAAAGGTTGATGAGTCTTTGCCTGAAACTTTATTTACTGAATTTTAAAAAATAGTCTATGCTTCTAAATCTGGGAACCGTACCAAATTATTATAAGAATTACGTTAAGCAAATTGATGAAACTGATTTGCTGCAGGCACTTCGGATTTCGGGACACCGCGCCCTTGAGTTGCTCCACGCCATTCCACAAGATAAACCAGATTTTAGGTACGCCCCCGAGAAGTGGACCATACGGGAGCTGTTGTGCCACATGCTCGATACCGAGCGAATCTTCACTTACCGAGCTTTGCGATTTGCCCGAAAAGATAGTACCCCGCTGGCCTCGTTTGATGAAAATTTGTATGCCCCACAAGCAAATGCTTCTGGAAGAAGTCTTCAAAAAATTGCTGTCGAAATGGGACATGTACGATCTTCTACCATTGATTTATTTGAGAGTTTTACACCCGAGATGCTGCTGCGTAAGGGACCTTCGGGCACAAGTGAAATATCCGTAATGGCTCTTGGTTTTATTATTGCTGGCCACGAAACACATCATTGCCATATTCTGAAAGAGCGGTACCTTGCCTGATGAATGAAGATTCATATTTACTTTCTGTTAGTAGCACTGCTGGGTAGTGCTTGTTCGCCACGTGGTATAATTGTAAAAGAGGTTAAGCGCACGGAGCAAGACCTTCAGGACCATACCGGTTTTGCACTATACGATCTTTCTTCTAAAAAATTTCTGGTCGACTACCAATCCGATAAATACTTCACGCCAGCCTCCAACACAAAAATTTTTACCTTTTATACATCCCTGATGTTATTAGGGGACTCAGCCACCGCGTTCAAATATTCGCAGCATAGCGATTCATTAATAATCTGGGGAATGGGCGATCCATCCTTTTTATACCCCAATACATTTAACAACGATCGCGTCTACTCATTTTTGCATAATACAGAAAGTGAATTGTACTATTCTTCTTCAAATTTTAAAACAGAAGTATTAGGGACCGGCTGGGCGTGGGACGACTACCCGTATAGTTACTCGGCTGAGCGAACAGCATTTCCTATGTATGGAAACTTGGTTTCCATTGGCAAAGATTCCGTTGGGTTTACCATCACGCCAAGATATTTTATGGAGCATTTCACAGAAGCTATCGAACAGCACGCTTTTGAGGAAATACTGCGTGACTTTGACAGCAATCAGCTAACCTACTTTCCCGGAAAATCTTCGGACAGCGAATGGCTTGTTCCCTTTCATTACAGTAGCGATATGGTGATAGATTTATTGAGCGATACACTCAAAAGACAAGTTCAGGAAATTTCGCTTCCCCTACCCCTTGATGCGCGTTCATTTAAGAGCATTCCCCTCGACAGTCTCTATCGGGTAATGATGCAAGACAGTGATAATTTTATTGCCGAGCAATTGCTGCTGCAATGTGCCGGAATTTTAAGCGATACCTTAAAACCAGAAATTGCAATTCGATACGCGAAACAAAATTTTTTATCAGACTTGCCGGATGAACCTGCCTGGGTAGACGGCTCAGGGCTCTCGCGCTATAATCTTTTTACTCCGCGCACAATAGTTAAGTTGTGGGAAAAAATATATCAGCAAGTGCCACAAGAACGTTTGTTTAGTTTGCTGGCTGTAGGTGGAAGAAAGGGGACAATCCGAAATTGGTATAAAAATGAACCTCCTTTTATTTATGGTAAAACCGGAACGCTGAGCAACAATAATTCGCTGAGTGGGTATCTGATAACCCGAAAGGGTAAGGTATTGATCTTTAGCATGATGAATAATAACTACCTTGCCCGCACAAACGAGGTGCGTAAACACATAGAGAAAATATTATTTACAATCCGCGAAAAATATTAACCTGATCTATCGTAATGAAAAAGTATTTGTTCATTTGTTTCTGTTGCTTTTTGAGTAATTCTGTTAATAGCCAGGCCGTTGATATTCTGGATATAAAGATTGGGCAAATGATTTTGATCGGTATGCCCAAGGCAGAGTTAGACAAAAAAGTTTTAGAAGAAGTGCGAAATGGAAAAGTAGGGGCGTTGATTTTCTTTGAAAAAAATATTCCGAATAAACCCAATGCCTTTGCCAGTGTAAAAAACATGACCTGGACGTATCAAAAGGCAGCCTCTATCCCACTGTTTATTTGCATCGATCAGGAAGGTGGAAAAGTAAATCGTTTAAAAGAAAAATATGGATTCCCCCGATCAATTACCGCAGGCGCATTAGGTAAATACAAGTCGTTGGATTCGGTTCGATTTTATGCCGAGGTTACAGCAGCAACTCTCGCGGGCCTGGGCTTCAATGTAAATTTTGCCCCCGTTGTTGATCTTGCTACAAATAAGGACAACCCCATTATAGCTAAACCCGAGCGTGCTTATTCTGCCAACCCAGATACAGTGGCCATGATGGCAAAGGAAGTGGTTAAGATGCATCGTAAGTATGGCGTAATTACTTCGCTCAAACATTTTCCCGGACACGGAAGCTCAAAAGATGACACCCATCTTGGCGTGGCTGATGTAACGAATACCTGGAGCGAAGACGAATTGAAACCGTATAAACTATTGATTGACTCCGGCTATGTCGATGGCGTGATGACCTCACACATTGTCAATAAAAATCTGGATCCGAAAGGATACCCCGGAACTCTTTCAAAAGATATTCTAGATGGTATTCTTCGTAAACGATTAGGATACAATGGCGTTGTGTTTTCGGATGACATGCAAATGCACGCCATTTCAAAAAATTATGGATTGGAGGAAACGATTCGGTTGGCGATTAATGCCGGAGTAGACGTGATGTGCTTTTCCAATAATATAGCGGGCAGTGATGAGCGCACCGTGGATAAGGTGCATGTTATTATTAAGAAACTGGTTTCGACCGGTGACATTAAACCCGAGCGAATAGATGAATCATTCCAACGCATTTTACAATTAAAAGCCCGCATGGGTAATCGCGACATCGCTTCTTATAAAGCAGAAATAACAAAACTTCAAAATCAATTAAAAATTCAGACTGAAGCGACAATTGCAGAAACAAAGAAAGAAGAACCAACGACAGTTGAAGCGCCCGTTAAGAAAAGGAAGAAGTCAAAAAAGAATTAACGTAATCTTATGAGTAAGAATATTGTTATTGTACTCCTTGCTTTAGCTGCGTTGGGGGCTTTGTTCTATGGTTATCAACAAAAGATCACTGCGAGTGAATTTCAATCAGCATGCGAGAAGGAAAAAGAAACTCTCATCGCCACAGCACGCCAGCAGCAATTAGAAGCAAAGGCATTTCAGGAGTTAGCAGCAAAGGCACAGCAAGAAGCGGAGGTTCAACGAGCCATTTGTGAATCTTTGTTGAATAGCAAAACAAAATAATGATCCATAAAGGTATAGCCTAAGGGAGACTTGAAAATATATTAAAATCAAGCAATGGTTTATTCCATAAATAAAGCAACCTCTTTTGAGGTTCCAATTCTTATCAGCGTTCCGCATTGTGGAACTGCCTTTCCGGATGATTTAAAGTCTCAATATAAATCCAAATTAATCAGTGCCCCGGATGATACCGATTGGTTCGTTGATGTGCTTTATGATTTTGCCCCTTCGCTGGGCATCACCATGATCACAGCCAACTATAGTCGCTGGGTGATCGATTTGAATCGTGATCCGCAAAGCAAACCGCTTTACAGCGATGGAAGAATAATAACAGCGCTTTGCCCGGCAACAACTTTTTTAGGAGAATCACTTTATAAAGATGAACGCAAAGAAGTTGATGTTGCTGAAGTAAATAGAAGAGTAGCGTTATACTATAAACCCTATCATCAACAAATAGAATCTTTGCTTCAGCAGCGAAAAGAGAAGTTTGGCAAAGTTTTATTGTGGGATTGCCATTCTATCAGGCAGTTAGTTAAGACTATTCAACAGGATAAATTTCCAGACTTGATTTTAGGCGATGCCGATGGTACCACGGCTTCGCCCGGTTTAATCGAAACCGCACTTAGCACCTTGGATCATGGTGCGTATTCCATTCAACATAATCATCCCTTTAAAGGCGGGTATATAACGCGGCATTTTGGCAAGCCCTCCGAAAATCAACATGCACTTCAATTAGAAATGACGAAAGTGAATTACATGGACGATGGCGAAACGAAGTATGATCAGGTACGGGCAGAGAAAATGAGAGTTGTGCTGAAGGAAGTTTTTGAAAATTTGATTGATGTTTTGGAGAGTCCCTCACCCCGTCACGCTGCGCGCGACACCCCTCTCCCTAGGGAGAGGGGAAGGGGTGAGGGAGTTGAAATATGGACCAGAAATAAAACTCCAGACTCAATTCTTACCGATGCCCGATCGATGAGAAAAAATGAAACCGAAGCTGAAGAGAAACTTTGGGAGCATTTGCGAAATAGAAAACTTGATAACCTGAAGTTTCGCAGGCAGCAACCCATGGAAGGTTTCATTTTAGATTTCTACTGTCAGGAAGCTAGACTAGGTATAGAAGTTGATGGCGAAATCCATCTGGAGACGAAACAAAATAAATATGACCAACAAATGACCGAGTATCTTGCCGAGCTGGGAATTAAAATAATTCGATTCAGTAACGATAGTGTGATGAATGATGTCTTTGAAGTATTGGACATAATAAAAAGAGAAGCTCATGAAAGATTTGGTAGGTAATCCCTCACCCCGTCCTCGTACCTCGGACACCCCTCTCCCCGGGGAGAGGGGAAGGGGTGAGGGATTGAGGTTTTACTATTTCTCCTCACTCCTCCAAAAAACCGGTTGGCTTTCACCTGCCTATGTGGGTGTTGATGGAAGCGGGACAATAACATACTTATCAAATAAAGCTCCTGCTGAAGTAATTGCGATTGAGTCTGTGCAAGGCTTTGCATTACCGGGCTTTCAAAATGCGCATTCGCATGCCTTTCAATATGCTATGGCTGGTCTGGCAGAAAATCATGCAGCGGGTACACAAGATGATTTTTGGACCTGGCGCGAAGCCATGTATCAATGTGCACTTTCGGTAGATCCTGATCAAGCGGAAGCTATTGCAGCCATGCTATATGCAGAGATGGTACGGGTTGGCTACACACATGTTGCCGAGTTTCATTATTTGCATCACGATAAAAATGGAAAGCCTTACAGCAATCTTGCTGAGATGGGCGAACGCATGGTTGCGGCTGCGCATAAAGCAGGAATTAAGATCACCCTGATTCCTGTCTTTTATCAGAAAGGAAGTTTTGGACAAGACCCGCAGCCAAGACAACGAAGATTTATATCCATCACAGTAGATGATTATTTCAAACTTTTAGAGAAATCTAAATCAGTACTCAACAGTTATGCTGATGTTTCATTAGGATTCAGTGTTCACTCTCTGCGGGCTGTGGAGTTGGTTGACATTAAAACTACATACGAAGAGGGACCTAACGATTTACCTTTTCATCTTCACGTAGCTGAGCAAAAAAAAGAAGTGAACGATTGTTTCGTTTATTGCGGCAAGCGGCCCATGCAATGGTTACTCGATAATCTGAATGTAAACGATCGTTTCAATCTGGTTCACTCCACTCATTTAAATGATGATGAGCTCAAAAGATTAGCTCAATCAGGTGCCACAGTGGTGCTATGTCCTTCCACAGAAGGAAATCTTGGTGATGGCATTTTTAGAATGCGTGAGTACGTAAAGTTAGGTGGTCGTTGGTGCATCGGCACAGACAGCCATATCGGATTAAGTCCGATGGAAGAGTTCCGCATGATTGACTATCGCCAACGCTTAATCTCCAATCAACGTAATACTTTTGAAGGCGATGCCGCAGCTTATATGATCAACGAAGAAATTGAGTCCGGAAGAAAAGCTGTGGGTGCTGCCTCAAAAAATCATTTCGAAATAGGAAAATCTTTTGATGCCGTTATTTACAATGCACAAACACACCTATTAGCCGACACATCCGAAAAAAACAAATTGGCTACCCTCCTTTTCACTTCAGACTCCAGTCGGATACTGGGTACAATCATTAATGGGAAATGGGTAGTTAAAGACCAGCATCACATGCAGGGTCATCCGATAAAAATGGCTTTTTCCAATGCCATGCGCGAACTGAAAAATCGGTAATCCCAATGAAAAGACTCCAGGCAATTATTATTTAGTCCTGCAGCCTAACAACACCGCATCTTTAAATTTCTTATCGCTCTTAAGCGTTTCAAAAAATTCACCTACGAATTTTTCGATTCCCTTATAATCCTTTTCACTATAAAGCGAATGATGGTCACTGATTACTTTCATGATTTCCGGTTCCAACCGAAGGTATTCGCTTCTCACATACTGCATCAACGATTCACTACGGCAAAAGCCGCGGTACAGCCTTTCTTGAACGCTACTTATCGATAGGGTTTCACTTACGGTTGCATAGGGCGCATTGACCAAGCCAGCCATATCAAAATCATATGTGAGCGGAATCTTCTTATTTGTCGTCTGAATGATCTTTACGTTGTGCTGTTGAGCCGCTGACCAGTCTGTATTGCCAATCAGGTATTGGAAAAAATCAAAAATAACAGAGGTGGTATCGCTTAGGGTAAGCGGATGAAGCTCTTGTTCTATAATTTTTCCATTAAAACGCTTAGCAATTAGGTCATCATCTTCTATCAAAAAACTTTTTACCGAGTAGGTCTTAGGCTTTCCACCAGTATCCGTAAGCTCTAGATCTACCAATCGGGTATGAAAGAAATAGGGCGTTAAAGGTTCAAGCATTTTATAACAGAGATATTCTCTCAAAATCAGATCGTTACCCATTTTACCCGTTTGGCAGGGCAAAACCAATTTGAAGTCTTTATTATCTACAAAAGGGGTTCCCTCAGCAGTCTTCTTCTTAAACTTGACCCGAATGGGGGGATAAAAGCAATTGTTTCTTCTGAAGTTGCCCCGCGCCCGGACTTTTATTGCAATAGAATCGGATTGGCCTTTATAATTTTTGTATCCGAAATAAGTTGGGAAGTAAATCGAATCCACTTTTTCTTTCTTCACTTCCTTAAAAGAGAATTTTAAACTCAATGCAAGCGGTTGTTCTTCCTGAAAAATTGATGGTACATCCTTTTGTTGTGCCAGCCCTGTAATCGCAAGGGTCAGCAGCAAGGGAATAAAGACTAGATTTTTTTTCATGAGTTAGTAGTAATAGATTTTAATAACGGCTCGGTTCTTCACTAAATCAATCTCTTCAATACTGGTTTTTTTAATATCAAGGCCAGTGCGTGTCCGTAAGTCCTGCAGCAACAGGGCATGATGTTCGGGTTTAATATTTTCAATTTTATCATACTCAACAATTTTTATTTTTTGATTGCGCATCAGCTGGTTGCCATCTACCGCATAGACAACGGCTGCTATGCCTAGATTAATTCCACTGATTTCGAGATAAGTTCCTTTCATCACTGAATTAATAAGGCCTACTGCCATCATTATAAAAAGATAAGTCATGTCTTTGGTCGTCAATGTTTCGGTTCTAAACCGAAGAAGTGAAAAAGCTGCCAGCAATCCGAACGCGCTACTTAACGAATTAAATGCTTTGGCTTGTTCAAGCATGTACGAAAGCAGAAAAACAATAAAATTGAGTAGAAAAAAAGTAAAAAAAAGATCGCTTTTGTGATAGGTTTTGAAGTAAATCACACGAACCACCAAAACCATAAAAGCCGTATTGATCAATAGCCTAAAAAGGAAGAAATCCGAAACAAGTGTATGTCCGTCCATCTTATAAAGATAGAAAAGTGTTTGAATTAACCTCTATGGTTGGTTGCTAATGTTACCCTCTATTGGAAAGAACCCGCTTGCATAATTTTATACCAAAACTCTATTGTTTTTTCGTAATTCTGAATCTCCAAATTCTAAGATTATGCGTCAATTATTATTAGTCGTTTTCGTGTTTGCGTTTCTAAGTTCGTACTCACAAAAGAAAGGAACCCCTCCTGCTTCGGGCGTAACCTTTGATCAGTCTCTTTATTCGGGTATACGCTGGCGCGAACTTGGCCCTTTTCGAGGAGGAAGATCGGGTACCGTTACGGGTGTGGTTGGAGAACCAAACCTATATTATTTTGGTGCTGTAGGCGGTGGCGTTTGGCGCACAACCGATGGGGGCCAAACCTGGGGAAACATTACTGACAATTATTTTGGTGGAAGCATAGGTGCCGTAGCTGTTGCCGAGAGCGACCCTAATGTAATTTATGTGGGTGAAGGCGAGCAAACAGTACGCAACAATGTTTCCAGCGGCTGGGGAGTTTGGAAATCCACCGATGCCGGCACCAGTTGGAAACACATTGGCCTTTCTGACTCAAAACATATTTCGCGTATTCGTATTCATCCAAAAAATCCGGATGTAGTCTATATAGCCGCTATGGGTAATCTATGGAAGCCAAACGAAATGCGTGGTGTGTTTCGCAGTATGGATGGCGGACAAACCTGGAAGAAAATTTTATATATCAACGATACCGCTGGGGCGGGAGATTTAATTTTTGATCCGAACAACCCACGCATCATGTATGCTGCCACCTGGAACATGAAACGCAATGGCTACCGCATGGATAGCGGTGGCCCCGATTCGAAACTATGGAAGAGTACAGACGGAGGAGATACATGGGAAAACCTTTCGGATAAACCGGGTATGCCTAAAGGCCTTAATGGAATTATTGGGGTAACCGTTTCGCCAGTAAATACAAATAGAGTTTGGGCAATTATTGAAAACTCAGAAGCGCCTGGTGTGTACCGATCGGATGATGCCGGCAAAACATGGGCTCGCATTAATCAGGATAGAGCTTTGCTGCAACGTTCCTGGTATTATTGTCGCATTTATGCCGACACACAAAATGAAGACAAGGTGTGGGTGATGAATGTGAGCTATGGCGTTTCCAAAGATGGCGGCAAAACATTTGAATTAAAAGATGCACCCCATGGCGATCATCATGATTTATGGATTGACCCAACTAACAATTTACGCATGGCTATAGCCGATGATGGCGGTGCACAAATATCAACCGATGCCGGTGAAAACTGGACAACTGATCACAATCAACCCACGGCACAATTTTACCGAGTTACTACCGACAATTCATTCCCCTACAATATCCTCGGAGCACAGCAAGATAATAGCAGCGTGCGCATTCCGCATCGCACCAGTAGTTCCAGTATTTCTGAAAAAGATTGGATAGCCCTTTCCATTGGTGAAAGTGCGCACCTCGCACCAGATCCTACTAATTCTAACATCATCTACGGAAGTGATTTTAAAGGTTACATGAGCATGACCAACATAGACAATGGGCAGCAGCGCAGTACTAATGTGTGGCCGGATCTACCGGCAGGCTCTGGTGTGGATGTAATGAAGTATCGATTTAACTGGAACTTTCCGCTGGTGTTTAGTCATCATGATCCAAAGAAATTATATGCTGGCTCAAATCATTTGCATGCCACAACCAATGGCGGCCAAAACTGGGAAGTAATCAGTCCGGATTTGACACGAGGCGAACCCGAAACGATTAAATCATCTGGTGGGCCGATCACACAAGACAATACCGGAGCAGAATATTATGCAAACATTTTTGTAATCGCTGAATCACCTTATACGAAAGATGAAATCTGGACGGGCTCGGATGATGGGTTGATTCACGTAACCACCGATGGTGGCAAAAACTGGAAAAACGTTACACCTTCTATCTCACCAAAACTCAATATGTGGAATAGTATTGATGTGAATCCCTTTATAAAAGGGGGTGCCTATGCGGTAGCCACATCCTATAAGTTTGGTGACTACACCCCTTACATTTATAAAACTACGGACTATGGTAAAACCTGGACGTTGATCACCAATGGAATTCCAAAAGAAGAATTTGCGCGTGTAGTGCGGGCCGATCCTAAACGACAAGGATTATTATATGCCGGTACTGAGAAAGGAATGTGGTTATCGTTTGATGATGGAGCAAGTTGGTCGAAGTTTCAACTGAATTTGCCTCCTGTTCCCGTTGCTGATTTGGCAATAAAAAATGATAACCTGATTGCAGCCACGCATGGGCGAAGCTTTTGGATGATTGATGATCTTACTCCTTTGCATCAATTAACAAAAGAAAACAGCACAAAAGACGTGGTGCTATTTAAGCCTATGTCAAGTTACAGAATGCCCGGAGGTAGCGGCTGGCGCAGTGCGAATAGAAAGTTGGAAGGTGAAAATCATCCGGGTGGTGTAATGATTCATTACTTTGTAAAAAGTGTAGATGAAAAATCAGATGTTAAAATTGAAATTCTGGAAACAAGTGGAACAGTTATTTCCGCGTATAATTCAAAAGACAATGGCCGGCAACAACTTCCTGTAAAATCTGGTGGTAATCGTTTTGTTTGGGATATGCGTTATCCGGGCTATACAACCTTCCCAGGCATGATCTACTATGATTCGCCTAATCAAGGGCCTAAGGCTGTACCCGCCAAATACAAAGTAAGATTAACAGTTAACGGAAATTCACAAGAGCAAGAGTTTGAAATTTTGAAAGACCCTCGAGTACCCTCGACACAAGAAGATTTGCAGGCGCAATTTGACTTTTTGGTGAAGGTGCGCGACAAAGTAAGTGAAGCGAATCAAGGTGTAATTGATATTCGTAAGATTAAAGAAGACCTTGACTTTTTGAAAAGCAAAATTGGCAGTGATGCGCAGTACAAAGAGCTCAATGAGTTGGTAAAACAATTTGAGGAACAACTAACTACACATGAAAATAATATTCATCAAACAAAAAATCGTAGTGTGCAAGACCCACTTAACTACGGCATTAAAATGAACAACCGCCTGGCCCATTTAATGGAGGAGCAGGCACAGGGAGATTTTCGGCCAACGCAACAAGGGGAAGAAGTTCGTCAAATGCTTACTCAAATGGTGGATGAAGAGTTGACGCAGTTACGCACCACTATCGATAAGAATGTGGATCGAATTAATAATCTGGCCAAAGAAAAAGGTGTGGAGGTTGTAATGGTGAAGAAGGGAGCGGTGGTAAATTGAACCTTTGGGTGGGCAGCGCAAGGGCCGAAGGGTGCGAGAGGAAGTCTCGTCCTGCGGCACCTGTATTTTGTAATGGGTTAAACAAAGTCTATAACACAATGCTAACGATCGTTTCCTCTTTTATCCTTTGAAAACTCTTTCCGGTTGAGGAAGTTAAATTTCTTTAGAAAAAGAAGAACAAACTTCATTTTTTATCGTTTTATGAGGGTACGTTATGCCTTCAATTGGCCTTATAGGGATTACTTTTATGATCGGCCTGTCTATTTAAAGTAGCTAATTTTCTAAGATGTTTGATCATAAAATCAACTTTGTATAAGTTTGCACCCCCGATGAGGAAGTTTATAGTCAGATTTGTTTTGCTGCATTGCCTTTTGTTATTTAATGGCTATGGTCATCTCTCTGCTTCCACCAGTCAGCATTGTAGCTATTCATCAATTGTTCTTAAAAGTTCACTTAATGTCAATATTCTTGACGTCAAGAATATCAGAGCTTTTGTCTGGTGCTCAGACCAGCCTTTAAAATTAGAGGTTGCTGAAATTGAGGAAGAGAAGTACAAATTATCTTCCTTCAAGAAATATTTAACAGGCTTTAATTTCTTTACTACTCTTTTACCCGAGCAGACACCGGGTCATTTTTTTGGCTATATAGATAATGGCGAACCCTTCGCTAACCCAATTCCAGACTTAGCGTGCAATAGTCGTTACGCAACATTTGGGGTATTCAGAATCTGATTTACCCACAGGCAAAATTTTAATTGCCTTATCTCTACTAGAGTTTACTTGTTAGGCATCCATGTGCATTTGTCTATGGATTAAAAAAGTAAGGCTTTAAAAGCCAGCCTATAAAAAATCATCAAACAAAAACCGTACTGTAAAAAAATAAATTATGAAGGCAATTATCATGCTCTTGAGTGTGTGCGTGTTATTAAGTAGCACAAGCTGTAAACCACACGAAGCAGAAGAAAAA
>Ga0154020_10001936_pt1 | contig 25317 bp, 20 predicted proteins | sample Klosneuvirus_201_FD_109709 | JGI IMG/M metagenome (GOLD analysis project Ga0154020, IMG submission 109709) | Active sludge microbial communities from wastewater, Klosterneuburg, Austria - Klosneuvirus_20160825_MG | ecosystem: Engineered > WWTP > Aerobic digester > Activated sludge | place...
TACCTTTAACCCGGATGGTACCTATCTGGAATTTTATCAGAATATGGCCGTTGAAAAGGGATATTCATTGGATTCTCTGATCTATACCCGAAAAGATGTTTGCTATGGAAAATTTCTAGAAAATGCCTTCACCAATGAGATAAATATGAGCAGCAACCCCAATCTATGCGCCAATGCATTTCAGGAGCCACCCCTTGAACGGAGACACTCCGGCTCTACGACACTCATTTATGATGTTGATCATGATGGCCTACAGGATATACTTTTGGGAGATATATCTTTTGAAAATGTAAATTTCTTGCGCAATACAGGTACAGATATAAAATCCTTTATCACAGAAAATCACCATGATTTCCCCGCCTCTATAGGCGGAATCAAGGTAGGTGTATTTCCTGCTACTTACCTATTGAATCCATTTCCGGACAAAAACGAGCACTTGCTATTTACAAGCAACTCAGGCACGCTGGTAGACGAAAGCAAGATGAACTGGCTGCTGCGCCACGTCGCCGGAGATCAGTATGAACTAGTAGACTCCAACTTTCTACAAGACGCCACCATAGATTTAGGAAGTGGATTTCACCCTGTTATTATCGATGTCAATGCAGATGGAAAACCCGACATTATTGCCGGAAATGATCTGACTAAGGATGGTGATAACTATGTCTCCGGTCTTACCTTGTACCTGAATGAATCTACAACTGATGAGCTAAAATTTAAGCTGGCAGATAATGATTATTTAGGGTTAAAAGCACTAGGCAGTCAAAACTACACCTATCAACCGACAGTAGGTGACCTTGATGACGATGGATTTATAGACCTACTGATTGGCACAATTCAAGGCACCATTATGAGATTTGAAAGCACTACCAAAAGCCCCGAACCACTTAATTTCGAATTTCTCGAAAACCCATATCAAAATATTAAAGTGGCCTCACGTGCTGCACCCGGTATGATTGATATAGATGGTGACGGAGATATGGATATACTTATAGGTGACCGTAGTGGCCGATTTGCACTATTTATCAACAATGGTACACCCACCACACCTCAGTTTGAACCCAAGTTTAATATGTCGCCTAATGTTTATCCGTATGGAGGGATCTCAGTACAGGAGCCAGCAGAGATAGAAGGTGACGCTACGGTGCATTTTCAGAAGATACAAGACAAAACTTATTTGATCTCCGGTGGCAAATCCGGAGAAGTGTATTGGTTCGAAGGCATTACAAATGATCCCCAAGCTATACTTAGCAGGGTCAACTGTTGTGAAGGCAATGGGTTTGACGGCAGGTTAAGTCACCCTGTTCTAGCCGATCTGAACGACGACAATACACTCGAGCTGATCAAAGGAAATATCAGGGGCGGCGTAAATTTCTACAGTACAAATATCCAGACTAACAAAGCTTTTAGACCTATAGTCCCCTTATTGGCTGTAGATATCTATCCCAATATCGTAAGACGTAATGAGGTAATATATTATGAGACTTCTGAAAATATTGAAAAGATAGCTTTAATGAACTTTCAGGGGACACAAATGGAGTTAAATTTCAATAAGTATAGCAGACAGATAAGCCTGCCTGCACACATAGCACAGGGCATCTATCTGATTCAATTTTTCGGTCATAATGGCAATATTACCAACAAGAAAGTCATAGTGTTGTAAGCCCTTTTAATGCAAGCACCTATTCAGTGGGGACTCTCTACTAAAATTAGAAGATAATGCCAAGGGAGAGCGCAAAGGCCTCTTTAGAAAAATTGCTATCGGGGCTAAATTTATTAAATGTTCTGCCATAATCAGCCTCAATTGAGAAGGGCAATATAATTAGTCCTGCATTTGCAGTCCAGCCTATATTGAAGTAACGAAGTGGCTGTGAGTATCCATCCGCTTGAAGATCAAGTCCTTCGGGGGAGTAATCTGCAAAAACTCCTCCGGTGACCTTAAACCTAACGGCACGTGTGTCGAGCACATTCAGCCCAATGCGAAGCGGCAAATGTAATGTCCAGTTTTTAGTGTGTACTATCTTATCAAAAGGCTTTTCAAGAGAACCAAAGAAACGATCGTTGCCATCATTATACAGATTAGCGTGCAGTCCCGGCTGGATGAGTAACCAACCATCATAAAAGAGACCATCAAATCCAAATGTATAACCCGTACGCATACTGGAAAGTAACTTAGAATGTCCCGGATTAAAGGATGTTCCAGTCAATCCCAGTTTAAGTACAACTCCGCTTTCGCGCTGTATTCTTTGTGCTTCCACTGTGCAGAACGTGGAAATAATTAAAAGCAAGAATAAATAAACTCTCAATATTACATTTTTAATAAAAAGCACTTCGGTAAAAGTAAAAGAAAGAGTGGAGCTTATTTAGTATAAGGAATAAATTCATCTGATATTTGTTCATTTCGCAATCAAAGTAAGTATATGGAAAAATTAATATTAATTAGGCGCATAGCTTAATTATTCTACCTTTGTTGACACGTAAATATCTCATTAAGTGCTGGAATTATTCAGAAAGGAACAACCAGTTAGTTATATCTTTTTATTGTTGTACTGCCTGTTGCTGCGTCTGGCGGTTTTTTTTGGTGAGACCAATTGGAAGCCCCTCTCCACGGATCCACTTAGTGAGTTAATATATCGTACAGTGGGTTTCAATAATCTGACTACTAATATTATAGGAACTCTACTGATATTCATACAGGCTGTTATCATCATTGCGATGGTAAATAAAAATAAGATCACACGGGAAAATAGCATGTTTGCAGGTCTATTCTATATTTTAGTAGTAACTCTCTTTCCCGATTTCAATTATTTTTCACCTGCACTACTGGCTAATACTGCGGTCATTCTCATGCTATTTAATATTTTCAGCGCTTACAAAAAGAATGGCCCAAACTCAAACGTTTTCAATGCCGGGATCTTTGCAGGAATGGCTATGATGCTGGATTTTAGTTACGGTATTTTTTTTGTAGCCGGATTGGTGGGGTTTAGTGTCGTAAAAGCATTCAAATTTGTAGAACGTATTCAATATATAATCGGCTTCGTGATACCGATTTTCCTCACTGCCACTTATTATTTTCTTATCGATCAGTTACCTATGTTTCAGGAAATGTTCTTTAATAATCTGAAATGGCTGGACTGGTTCGTTCCTATGAATTACATTACCTATATTAAAATAATTGTATTTGGTATTATTCTACTTTATATACTACTAAATTTCAATAATTATGGCAAGAAAAATAGTGTCCACGCACAGCGGAAAGTAGAAGTGTTGTTTTGGTTTATTGCATTTAGTGCGCTCACTTTCTTATTTCAACCCGGTATCAGACTAGACCATCTTTTGGTCATGAGTGTACCTGTAGGTATCCTATTAGGATTCAGTATATTAGCTATAGAAAACAAACAAATAGCGGAGGTTCTACATATCATTTTAATAGCCACATCGTTCTTATTTCAATACATATTATAACTACATAAAGTGAAAGCAGGCGTTTTAATTTTTCCGGGTTCAAATTGTGACCATGACATCCTCCACGTAATGGAGCAAGTTCTGGGTATAGAGTCCATACCAATCTGGCATAAGGATACAATTCCTTCAGATTTTGATTCAGAAGATTGGATAATACTCCCAGGCGGTTTTTCATACGGTGATTATATGCGTTGTGGTGCTATAGCTAGGTATTCTGAGGTGATGAAGTCAGTCACGCGGTTTGCAAAGGCCGGTGGAAATGTCCTTGGTATCTGTAATGGTTTTCAGATTCTGTGTGAATCACATCTGCTTCCCGGAGTGCTACTTCGGAACAGGGACCAAAACTTTATTTGTAAAAATATTCACCTCTCAGTACAGAGCACACACTCAGATTTGACCTCCAGTCTTGAGAAAGGCGAAGTACTCAGTATTCCCATTGCTCATGCAGAAGGACGCTATTATGCTGATGCACCAACTTTGGATGAATTAAAGAGCAATGATCAGATTCTATTTAAATATTGCGATAGTGAGGGAAAAATATCTGCTGAAGCCAATGTGAATGGTTCTTTGGACAACATCGCCGGGATATGCAATATACGACGTAATGTATTTGGCATGATGCCACATCCGGAGAGAGCCTCCGACGCAGTTTTGGGCAATGAGGATGGTCTTAAGATCTTACAGAATCTCTTGCAAGTTCCATTGTACAAATAAAAAAACCTCAGCACATTTACATATACTGAGGTAATCTTAAACGAAGAACATTCTAAATCTTATTGCTTTAACCGCTCCAGGTTAGTCTTTATAAATTGACTAAGCTCCTGACCTGTCAACATCTGCTGACTAAGTCTCGCCAAATCATATAAATATTTGGCTAATTTCTCCTGCGAAGCAGCATCAGATTCTTTAAGTAATTGATCTGCAATGATCGGATTATTTGCATTCACGACCACGGTAAACATCTCCGGCATACCACCCATCTGGCCCATACCAGACATCATCTGCATCTCTGTCATACGGCGCATAAACTCAGGCTTCACTATGACTACAGGCTGATCTTCACTACCCAGTGACTTCACCTCTACCTGTGCCATGCTCTTACCGGTTACATTCTTGAAGATACCCGTAACTTTTTCTTTCTCCGAATCAGTTAGTACCTCTACCGCAGCATCTTCATTTTCGATGAGATGCTCTACTACATCCGAATCAACTCTCTTGAAGGTAACTTCTTGATTTTTATATTCGAGCTGTTGAATGAAGTGGTTGTCTATCACCTGGTCTAGCTGGATAACATCATATCCTTTTGCTTTTGCCGATTCAATATAAGAGTGATGATCATCAGGCCGTGTTGTGTAAAGTATGACTGATTTTCCTTCCTTATTCTTCTGGGTATCCTTGATGAGTTCCTGATATTCTTCAAGTGTAAAGTATTTTCCATCTAGATTCTTAAATAAAGTGAAAGCCATTGCTTTCTCCGCAAACTTATCATCAGATAGAATACCATATTTGACAAAAGTACCGATATCATCCCACTTACTTTCGAAGGCTGCACGATCCTGCTTGAATAGATCAGCTAGTTTCTCAGCAACCTTTTTGGTAATATAACCAGCTATTTTCCGTACTTGAGGATCAGCTTGTAAATAAGACCTGGAAACATTGAGTGGAATATCAGGTGAGTCTATCACTCCATGCAGCAGCATCAGATATTCGGGAACAATCTCCTTCACATCATCAGTGACAAAAACCTGATTGGAATATAAGTGAATCTTATTTTTTTGAACATCAAAATTGCTCTCTATTTTAGGAAAATATAGAATACCGGTTAGATTAAAAGGATAATCTATATTGAGATGGATCCAAAAAAGTGGTGGCCTGCTGTAAGGATAAAGTTCATTGTAAAATGAAACATAATCCTCATCTTTCAGCTCAGAGGGTGCTTTCTTCCACAGCGGAGAGGTATTATTGATAATATTATCAACTTCTATCTCACGCTCTTTCTTATCATCACCTTCTCCCTCTTCAATGGTTTTTTTCTTTGTTCCCAATTTGATAGGGATGGGCAGAAACTTGCAAAACTTATCCAATAATTCTTGCAGTTTGCTTTCCTCTAAAAACTCTTTTGAGTCATCTGACAAATGTAATATGACGTCTGACCCTCTAAAACTTTTATCAGAAGATCGTAATTCAAAATTCGTATCCCCCAGACATGACCAAATGACCGGTTCAGCTCCTTCCTGATATGACAAGGTGTCCACTTCGACCTTATCTGATACCATAAAAGCGGAATAGAACCCAAGGCCGAAATGGCCTATTATGTTTGATTCATCTTTGAATTTTTCAATAAACTCTTGTGCAGAGGAGAATGCAACCTGATTAAGGTATTTCTTTACCTCATCTTTAGTCATCCCAATTCCTTTGTCCCTGATAGTCAGAGTCCCATTTTCCTTATTAGGTATGATTTCAATAGTCAGGTCTCCAAGCTCTCCCTTTGCTATACCTTTCGAAGAAAGAGTCTTGAGCTTTGAAGTTGCATCTACAGCGTTGGAAATCAACTCTCTAAGAAATATCTCATGCTCAGAATAGAGAAACTTTTTGATTATCGGAAATATATTTTCCGTACTTACTGATATTTGTCCTTTTTCCATAAAACCTTTTATTTTGTCTATTATATCTCAACTTGTATGCCAATTCTATTAGAGTGTCAAATTGTCTTTCGTTCCGCTTCTTATGAAAATCATTAATTTTACACTCAATGTTCAGTTTTAAAGACATCAAAGGTTGTAAAGAGGTCAAGCGATCCATCACACACTTGATCACAAATGATCGATTTCCTCATGCTGCATTATACTTAGGCAATGAAGGCAACGAAAAGTTGCGCTTGGCCTATGCAACTGCTAGAATGCTTCTATGTGAAAGCCCACTCACAGATGATTGTTGTGGGAGATGTATATCGTGTATTAAGTCAGGACATTTCAACCATCCTGATATTCTTTTCTCCTTTCCGTTTGTAAAAACAGCAGAAGTCAACCAATGCGAGGACTGTATGACAGAATGGAAAGACTCCTTCGAGGCAAATCCTTACATGAATATATTCGAATGGGCCAAAAGTGGTGAAAACAGCAATAAGCAAGTAAATATCAATGTGGCGGAGTGCTTGCGCATAGTCAAAGAGCTGTCAATGAGACCATATGAAAGTGATCAAAAAGTTATGATCATATGGATGCCGGAATATTTGGCACGTGAAGGTAACCGCTTGCTAAAAATCATTGAAGAGCCACCTGAGGCGACTTATATCATCTTTGTCGGAGAAGAAAGTGATAAAGTATTGAATACCATCCTATCCAGATGTCAACTATTCAAAGTACCACCGGTAGAAACAACACATCTGGCTGATATCCTGCATAACCAATTTGGTAAAGATCAGGAAATTGCCACCATCACTGCTGCCATGGCCAATGGAAATGTGATGGAAGCGCTCTCACTATTCAGTGAAGACAATCAGAACTATAATGAGGTATTTATCAACTGGCTGCGGAAGTGCTATTTAATGAATCGCAAAGAAATAGTGGATTGGTGTGATCAATTTGCCCGGTATGATAAAGAAGTCCAGAAGTACATACTCAGCTTTGGGATTCACTTCATGCAGGAGATGTCGCGATGTATGTGGAACCCGGACTATGACGCCGGATTATCTTCAGATTGGAAATTAACTTTGAAAAATTTAATACCTTTAATGGATTTTGAGAAAGTCGAAAGACTAACCAAAATTCTGGAAAATGAAATATATTTTGTCGAGCGTAACTGTAATATGAAGATTCAGCTATTGAGTACTTCAATTGAATTACACCAGTTGCTCTTAAAACCTGTCGCAGTTATATAGACTGCTTTAAATATAAATAATATGTCGTGCGAAACGTGCAGTATAAGTGGAGGGGGCAAACCCCGTGGATGTCAGAGTAATGGTGGATGTAGTACAGGTGGGTGTAATAAATTAAATACCTACGATTGGTTGACCACTTCTGAATATGAAGATCCCACAGCATCCGATTTGGTAGAAGTTTCATTTCGGAATGGAGCCATAAAACAATTTTTTCACCTTCAGCATCCACTTCAAGCTGAGACTCGAGATGTGGTAGTAGTAGAAGCTGACGGAGGATACGATGTTGGAGAGATCTCACTTAAAGGAGATCTGGTGCTACTTCAGATGAAAAAGAAAAAAGTCAATCCGGAGGGAAGTTATAAATATGTGCAACGAATAGCCAATGAACAAGACCTTGAAAAAGTACGTCAGGCTATAAGTAGAGATAAGTCAGCTCTAGTCAGAGCGAGAGCGATAGCACGCACATTAGCACTCGAGATGAAAATAGGCGAGATTATCTTTCGTGCAGATCAAAAAAAAGCCATATTTTTCTATACAGCAGATGGTCGGGTCGATTTTCGTGAATTAATCCGCCACTTTGCAAAAGAGTTCCGAGTTAAAGTTGAGATGAAGCAGATCGGAGCCCGGCAAGAATCTGGCTTAATAGGAGGACTAGGATCTTGTGGTCGTGAACTATGTTGTTCCACCTGGCTTACACACTTTCACTCAGTGAGCACCAGTGCAGCGCGGTACCAAAACCTGGCAATCAATCAGGCCAAACTCTCAGGGCAGTGTGGCCGACTAAAGTGCTGTCTGAATTATGAACTCGATGTCTATATCGAAGCTTTAGAAGCATTTCCAAACCGGGCAGAGACACTTCAGCACGTAGGAGGATATGCAAAGTTATTCAAGACGGATATTTTCAAAAAGATAATGTACTATCTCGTGAAGGACGAACGTGGGAGAAGTAATCTCATAGCCCTTACGGTAGATCACGTCATCTCACTGCAAAAAGAAATAAAAGAAGGAAAAATACCTCAGAAAATCACTGGAACAGTGATCGAACAATTTGATAAAGAAGAATTGCAAGACGAAGAGTTAACCGGCCATATTGAGCTTAAACCGGACCCGCCCCGAAGAAAGAAAAATAAACCTAGAGAACGGCCGGGCCAAGGTGACAATACAAGATCCGATACCAGAGGCCGTCGCGAGCGACCTGAGAGAAATCAATCCATGCGGAATGATCCAAATAATCCAACACAGCGCAGTAACAGTGAGGACGGACCCAGAGAAAATCGTGATAAACAGCGACCTGGTAATAATCAACGAGATAATCGACCAGACAACAGAGAAAAACGATTTACATCAGGTCAAGGTCAGAACAAACCAGCTGGTCAAGGTCAGAACAAACCAGCTGGTCAAGATCAAAACAAACCAACGGGTCAAGATCAAAACAATAATGATTATACTTCTAACAATAATCCTGAGAACAAGGATCGTAATAGGAGCAGAGGTAATTCGGAGAGACGACCTGATTCTAGACGCTCAGGTGACCGCAATCCCCGATCGAACAGACATAATAGAAGTGAAAAACCGAACAATGGTGACGACGCAAAGCCTCCACGAAATAGGGATGATTCTCCGCCGACTACGGATTAATCCTGAAGCAATTCAAGGCGAAGCTCATTCATGACTCGATTTACAGCATAAATCATGTTTATGTCACGATCTCTATTAAATACATAATGTATAGATCTGGGCTCTTTTCCCTTGCGGGCTATTCCAATAAAACAAGTGCCTACCGGTTTTTCCGGGCTACCTCCATCAGGGCCAGCTATTCCTGATATACTGCAACTTATATCCGCATTGAGCAAATTTAATACCCCGGTAGCCATCTGAATTACGACTTCATGACTTACTGCACCATGCTTTGCTATTGTATTCTCATCTACTTGTAGGACCTTCATCTTAGCCTCATTAGAATAAGCAACTATACCACCTTTAAAATAAGCAGAAGAACCACTCGAACTGACAATTTCTGCTGCAATACGACCACCTGTACAACTCTCTGCGAGCGAAAGTTGCATATTCCTTTCCTTCAATAATTTACCAATTATCCCTGACAAAGTCTCTGTACCAAATCCATAAACCTTATCTCCCAGCCGTTCCACCATTTGCTTAAATGGTTTATCCACCATTTCTTCCAATTCCTTTTTATCCTGACCCTTAGCTGTCAGCCTAAGTCGTACCATTCCGATTGAAGGTAAGTAGGCCATTGAAACTTGTGCAGGCAGATCCGTAAGAATATCTGCTAATTCCTTGGCTACATCAGTCTCACCCACACCTGCGGTAAGAATGGTTTGGTGTATGACAAAGGAGTGATTTAATTTAACTGCAATAAGTGGATAAAAGCGATCTTTAAACAAATGTTTCATTTCCTGAGGCACTCCCGGGAAAGAAGCAAGTATTTTTCCCTCATAATTCAAAAATATACCGGGTGCAGTGCCTAGATCATTATCCAATGGTATTGAACTCGCAGGCAGCCAACATTGCTTTTTTTGCTCTTCGCCCACGATTCGCTGTCGGGTAGCAAAATAAGCTACTATCCGCTGGTAGGATGGATCATCATATTCCAGAGGCAATTCCAGAGCTTTGGCTATCGCAGCCAGTGAAAGATCGTCGGAGGTGGGGCCAAGTCCTCCGGTAGTGATTACTAAGTCACTTTCTTGCAACTGATATCTAACTACTTCTATAATCTTCGATTCTACATCCGGGACAGTGACCGCGCTGATGATATCGATGCCAAGTGTAGCACACTGCGCGGCTATCCAACCTGTGTTGGTGTCCAAGACCTGACCGAGCAATAATTCATCTCCAATGGCTATGATTGTTCCTTTCATATTAGATTCCTTTTTAAGGTATAACTATTTTTAGACTGTGTGGGCTTATACGGACTTTGAATTTTGATACTGTTGTAGTCCATGGCTCTCCATCTATCTGAATTTTACTTATGCTTCCATTTTGGCGCGTAAGTGTCAGTTCAGTCATTTGTGCGTTAAATACACTTTTATTCTTCATGTGTGTCTTATTGAGAATTTGGAAGCAGAAAATCAGAAAAGCGAAAATATTACCCGGCTGATATGCTACCACATCCAGCATCCCATCCATCAATGATGCAGCAGGAGTAGCAGAAATTCCATACCCCAGCATATTCGAATTGGCTACAATAATCTGACTGGCAGCAAAGCATACTTTTCCCTGAGAATCTAACAATTGATATAATTCATTCTGGCTTACTTTGCCCAAAGCGCTTAAACCGGCCCTAAAGTAAGTATGAAATCTTCTACCGGGTAAGTTACTGTATTGTTCGATAACCTCTGCTGCAAAGCCTAAACCTATATTACTTAAAAACAGCCGATCATTAATAATTCCGGTATCCACCTTCCCTACTCTACCACGTCGTAGGATTTCTGCAGCCTTTTCCAAATTTGAGGGGATCTCAAGATGCGTAGCAAAACCATTACCTGAACCTCTTGGGATTAAGCCCAATGGAATTTCTGAGCCTACCATTTGGCGGGAGATTTCATTGATAGTTCCATCACCGCCACATGCTACTATCATATGTGGACGTAGGAGAAGTAATTCATCAGTCAACTGTGCACCATGTCCTGCGTGTGTAGTAAAATGAAATCGCAGATCAAATTGATTCTCGCAAAATATACGGCTCCAATCAAACTTTGTAACTTCCTTACCTTGACTTGCGTTGCCTGAAATAGGATTGATGATAAAATGTATGCTTCTTTTCAACACTTAGTACTTAAAGTTTGCTTCATATTAAATAAGCAGCATTGAAATAAATTCCCTGAATAATATCGAATAGACCAGGCAGCGAAACATATCATTTGCTCGTTATCCAATTATTTGGAGAACTTTCTATTCGTAGTCTCTCCATAAAAATAAGTCTTTAGGTTAATAGATAATTGAGAAAATGGTGGGCAAAAGAGCTTGCCATTTTCTATTTTTGAAAGATCCATTTTCTGATGTCTTTTAAATTTGCCTTTTTGCCATACATCAATATCCCTACCCTGTAGATCCTCGCAGATAACCAGGCAAAGAATACAGCAGATCCGATCAACAGTCCGAGACTTACAAATACCTGCCACATCGGTGGATTAAAAGCCAGCCGCGCCGGCATCACGATCGGGGAAAAGAAAGGAATCATGGAGCTCCAAAAAGCCAATGGGCTGTCTGGCGCCCTGACAACAGACAAACCAATGTACATTCCAAAGATCAGCGGCATAATGATGAGAAATACCAGAGACTGACCCTCTCCCTGGTCATCTCCTACAGTAGATCCCATTGCTGCAAAAAGGCTGGCATACAACATGTAGCCTGCTATGAAAAACAGGAGAAACAAAGGTATGAGCATAAACCAATTAATACTAGACAGTTGAGAAAACAACTCGGTGGACATACCTGACATAGCCGAAGTGGATACATTGGGCCCTCCCATAGCCATTTGCTCACTTACGCCAGCTCCCTCCATACCGAAAAACTTTAGTGCAACACCAAACATAATAGGTGTGACTATGAGCCAAACCAGTACCTGAAATATACCAACCATACCAACACCAAGAATTTTTCCCATCATTAATTGTTCCGGCTTGACAGTATTAATCATAACCTCGATAATACGATTAGTCTTTTCTTCCATCACACTCCTCATTATCATGCCCCCATTGATGGTCAAGAGCAAATAAAGAAGTAACCCTAAGATAGCACCTATACCGGCAGCTACTTCCCCACCAGTATTTTTCTTAGAATCTATACTCTTACTCTCCAACTCCACAGGTTCATTGTACATATCGATTTCCGACTGCTGCAGCCCGGCTACCTGTAGGTTTCTGGCACGAATATATTCCTCGGCAAATTTCTCTAAACTGAACTTGACGTCGATATTGACTCGATCATTAGTCAGGTATCCGATCTTATATTTACTATGCTGCCCTTTAACTATTTTCGGAAAAGTCAAAATACCTGTCAAACTTTTCCCTATACTATCCTTATATTGAGTGGCTTCTCCCTCAAGCCTTATCAGATCCAGGTTTTGATATTTAATAACAGAATCGGGTACTACCTTATCTGGATCGATAAGACCTACCCTGAGGCCTGAATCATCCTTGTAAGACATTATCACGCCTACCAGTATCGAAAATACAGCCAAAAATACGGGTGTCAATACAGTTATCAAGATGAACTTCTTGCGGAAGGCCCTGGTTACGAACTCTCTTCTGGCAATGGTTAAAATATTATTCATATCTATAGTCTGGGGTTTAAGTAAATGACGGAATTATATTCAACTCCGTTATTGACCATGTAAATGTATTAAATATGAACTAAATATATATCTTTGCGCAAATTTTGACTTTTCATGAGTATGAATAACAACAAAAGCACTAAAGCGCTTGATTTCTTCAGAGATAACCAAAACATTATTTTGGGAATCGTTGGAGGTATTGTATTAATAGTTGCCGTATATTTCGGATACAAGAACTGGATCGTAGGTCCTAAGGACAAACGAGCAGTTGATCAAATGTATCAGGCACAATTTATGTTCGATAAAGATTCCTTCCAGCTAGCCCTGACCAATCCTGGGGTGGGTGGTACTGGTTTCATCAAAATTGCTGACAATTATAGCGGAACAAAAAGCGGAAATCTAGCAAAATACTACGCCGGTATCTGTTACCTTAACCTCGGAAACTATGATAAAGCAATTCAATACCTCGAATCTTATAAAGAAGGTTCGAACTTACTGGCACCAATGAAATATGCTGCCTTGGGTGATGCTTATTCGGAAAAGAATAACGATCAAAAGGCATTGGATTACTATTCTAAGGCCGCCAAATTGTCTAAAGATGAGTCTACGGGACCATATGTCTATAAGAAATTGGCTATGTTCCAGGAGAAAATGAAAAAGTACGCAGAAGCTGAAAAAACTTATACACACTTGCGTGAGACATATCCACGTTCAGCTGAATCGACACCTGCAGAAGCCCACATAGAGCGATTAAAGCTTCTTTCAGGAGCTAAATAAGTATTGCTTGAATAAATACCCTTTATTTATATAAAAATGGCAAAGACAGGGTTAAAAAAAGTATTATTTTCAGAAAGTGACTTTCCTGATGTCAAGATAGGACTCGTTTTTACAGAGTGGAATAATTTGATAATCGAAGCTTTACGCACGGCATGTATTGAGAATCTGGTGTCGAATGGAATAAAGCCCGAAAACATAATCTCACTTGAAGTACCGGGATCCTTCGAACTTCCCCTCGGTGCTAAAATATTGATGGAACAGAACAAAATACAGGCAGTTATCTGTCTGGGATGTGTCATCAAGGGAGAGACATCCCACGATGAACATATAAACAGAGCAGTTTCATCCGGGATAATGCAACTAAGTATCTTTAGTAATCTTCCTGTAATTTTTGGTGTCCTTACCACTAACAATGAAGCTCAAGCCAAAGAGCGAGCAGGCGGCAAAAAAGGAAACAAAGGAGAAGAGGCCGCAATAGCAGCGCTCAAGATGATTAGGATTAAACAGTCAATTACTCAAGCGAAAAAGAAGATAGGTTACTAAGTAGGTGCTTGAATTATCACCTGGGGGTACTTTTCACGTAGTCCTATATAAGTTGCCTCTACCCTATCAATGTGATCCAGGGCTTGTTCACTTTCTGGAAATAGAATACGGTGTGCTTTCAATTTATTATACTGCTCTATTTCTGTCAAAATCTCAATTTCTTGATTTGAGAAATAGCTATTTATAAATTTCTGCAAAATATAATCTACAGCCAGGTCATTCGGATGAACCAGGTCTCTAGCGTAATATCTGTAGTCTCTCAGTTCATCTATCATCAATTCATAAGCCGGAAAATAAAAAACATTGTCCGGGAAGATTCGTAGTAATTCATGAGCCGCCCAATGGAGAGCAGACTTGCTACGTTGGTTCGCGATCAGGCCATCTCGCAGGTGTCGTACCGGGCTTATAGTCAGCAATATAGTAGCATCGGGGTAAAGTCCGAGCAGTTCCTCAAACAGCTCAGTATACTCTTCTACAATTTGCGCAGGTTCAATCAGGAAAGAGTTAAAATTTGATGCCGGGAACTTATGACAATTAGCTACTATATCACCGGTTTGCTTTAATTCATGAGCTACTGATGTTCCCCACGAGAGGATTAACACAGGCGAGGAAGTTAAACATTCCTTCGCCTTGGAATAAGCTAAGTCTATTCTCTGCAATAAATCTTTTTCAGAAGTGGATTTAAAACTTCCATGGTGAGACCACGAAAAGAATAAATCATCTTTCTTTTCTAAGTACGTGGGTTTCCATTTAGACTGATGTGTTATGTTTCGAATGGACTGACTAATACTAAGCGGATTATAAGTAATCCCGGTTGGGTTAGAAAAAGTGTGAAATCCCACAGCAGTGAGTTTGGAAGCAATATGCTCACTAAAGCAGGATCCGATGAATAAAAATCTATTATTATATGTAAATCTAGCAGAGGTTTCTATTTTTACAGGTGTATATAAAGGTAATTTGGAAAGCATTACGGATCAAGATTTAGAAATTCTGCTGAAATAAGCTATAATTCTCAACACAATATATTATCTTGAATTGAGAATAAAATCAAAACAGAATTTTAACATACTGGTATTGGTTAAGTTTTTATACCTTTACTAAAACAAGATTTTAAATAATTAATACAAGCACTTTGCGAATGCGAAAAATTTTACTCTATTTAATCTTTGGCTTTGTGAGCCTTAACTCTATGTCTGCACAGGACATACATTTCTCACAGTTCTACAGCTCTCCGCTCAATCTCAATCCTGCATTGACAGGTGTGATGAATTGTACAGACCGCTTTACGTTGAACTATCGTAACCAATGGGCTAGCGTCTTGAAAAGTAATTCTTTCAATACTTTTGCACTGTCTTATGATAGAAAAAACACAGTTGGCAGGTACGATTATTGGGGTTATGGTATCAATATCTGGGGAGACCGGGCAGGTGAGGTAGACTTTTCTACCATTAGCCCGCAGCTTGCAGTGAGTTACAGTAAATACATCTCAGGTTCCCGACATTCGGCACATTATCTTGCCTTTGGCGTGGAGGGAGGTGCATCCAATAGGAGTATCAACTTTACCAATATGAAATTTGGATTACAATCTAAAGATGGTGAGTATTGTGCTACCTGTACCAGCGGTGAAGAATTAAATTCATTTGATCCAAGTTTTTGGTTCGGTGAATTATCAGCTGGACTTCTTTGGTTTTCAACCTTTAATGAACAGAATAGCTTTTACATTGGTGGCGCATACAGTCATTTGACTCGTCCCAATCAAACATTTTTCAGAGATACATCAAAAAGGCCCAATGTGCCATTATATAGCAAAATCACAGCGCATACTGGTGGTGATTTTGGGATATCAGACAAAATCAGCCTTGTTCCAGGTATAGTGGTATATTTCCAAGGGCCCTCCTTCCAGGTTAATGGCGGTACATCTTTGAGATTTTGGCTCGATAGGAGTAGATGGTCTAAGCAAGCTATTCAGTTTGGCTTGTGGACTCGTATCTCCAATCACTGGGAAAAAGCTCTGGAGGCTGATGCACTAATACTTTCCACTCGATTAGATTACAATGAGTTTTCAGTTGGCTTCAGTTATGACCTTAACATTTCGTCACTGAGACCTGCAAGTAATAGCAATGGTGCCTTTGAAATAGCACTAAGTTATCTTATTTGTGGACCTGAGAAGAGGGGAGTATACTGTCCTACTTTCTAGCAATAACTTTCATCGATACGCCGCTACATGTTTAATTCTAAAAGTAAGTCTTCTTACTCCAATGGTGAATTTTCAATAAATTCAATAGGAAAAGGAGCTAGTGTAGTGGGTGATATTCAGGCTCCGGATGATATCCGCATTGATGGTTCTCTGAAAGGGAACTTGAATTGCGACGCTCGATTCATACTTGGAGCTGGTGGCAATGTGGAGGGAGATATTAAGTGTCAGAGTGCTATTGTCTTGGGTCGACTTACCGGAACGATTGAGGTCAGGGATTCTCTTGAAGTAGGAAGCTCTGCAATTCTAAATGGAACTGTTCATACTTCTAAGCTTATCATAGACGAAGGAGCAGTATTCAATGTCGAGTGCCATATGTCAGACGTAAAAAATGAATCCGACTGACGATGTCTTTAGAACCAGCAGAGGAGCCAAAAGAAAGTCAGTCTGAGCCTACACCCTATATAAAATACAGTAATCTCGGGTTCCAACTTATTGCTGCAGTGCTGGTCGGCTATTTTCTGGGTAATTTTTTAGATCACAAGTTTAACCCGGACCACCCACCCTATCTTACAGCCTCTCTTATCCTAATATTTCTTTCGGTATATTTGTACAGGTTAATACGTGAATTGAGCAAATAACAGTATGTCTTTCATTAAATTCAGCATTGGATTATTACTTGTCATCGGTGGGAGCCTGCTGATAACTATGGCGTTTAATCGCAATCCTGATTATGAACCTCATCTTAAATTTTATATTTTAAGTATTTCCTTCTTTACACTGTTAAGCGTTTTGTACTATATCATTGCCATACTGACAGTTCACAGTAAGAATCTATATCTGTTTACTCGATATTCGATGTTTATATCACTCTTTAAGATTATAGCTGCAGGAGGTATTATCATATTCTATCAAAGGAAATTTCTTCCTTCAAATATCTATTATGTAATTCCCTTCTTTTGCTTTTACCTGCTATTCACTGCTTTTGAACTTATCTCAATGTCCAGACTAAACTCAGGGAAAGTCTAAATTAACCTCTAAAAATCACCTATTCTACCAAAATCTCTGTTTAATAAATGAAATCAATAATCAACAACAGCAAAATAATTGAAGTCACTGAAAACGATTTAAGTGAAATAACCTTAAATAAGGAGGGAAACCAGGTAATCCTCAGGCTAAAAGGTCAAAATATCAACGCTAAGATTCTTAAGGAAGACCATCTACACAAAGAATATGAAATAGAAATCAATAAAAAGATCTATCATGTCAGACTCGAAAGTAAACTGGAAGCTGATATCCATAGCATCAAAATGATGGAGAAACCCAAAAGCCTAACCAATGAAGTGAAATCGCCTATGCCTGGGTTGGTACTTAAGATAAGTGTGAATGAAGGCGATATAGTGCACCAGGGACAAACTCTACTCATATTGGAAGCTATGAAAATGGAGAATCTCATCAAGAGCCCGGTGGAGGGCACGATTAAGAAAATCAATATAGGCGTGGGAGAAGCTGTAGAAAAAGGCCATAGCCTGATTTCTTTCGAACTTTAGGCTATTTATTTTCTCCGTCATCGGAGAGATTCTGATCGTAAACATCCTGACGACTTGCAAATTCGTCAAAATCATAATCGGGCATTAATTCTGTCTTGACGTAATCAATAGTATCCTGTAAGCTTTGCAGAAAGCGATTGAAATCCTCTTTATAGACGAAGATTTTGTGACGCTCAGTCTCTTCACTATTGAATTTCTTCGTACACTCAGTTAGGGTAATGAAGTAATCATTACCTTTAGTCTGCTTCACGTCAAAGAAATATGTTCGGCGTTTGCCGGCCTTAATCTTGTTGGAGTAAATATTGTTATTTCTATTAAAAGCGTCGTTATATTCCACTATTTTATTTTCAGAAGTAAATACCAACTTAACTTATTAAAAATTCAATTGGCGTGCAAATATACGCAATTTGATTTATTCAATGAAACACTTGATTCCTTTGAAACAATTTAACATTCCAGAAAATTAGTAAAATATATCATCCATTTTATTTTAATTATTAATTAATCTTTAATTTGAAAATGATTGACCTAATGTGTGTTTTCCAGCAATTGTTCTCTGTCTGAATGGCTGGAAACTAAATTTTTCTGTACTTCCGGTGGAGCGTCATTATATTCATAAAACTCAGTGGAAAACTTAGCACGGCCCTGTGTGATGGATCTTAGTGCAGAAGAATAATCAGTCATTTCAGCTAAAGGCAGACGGGCTGAAATTTTTTGATAATGACCATCTGAATCCATTCCTGTTATTATAGCTCTGCGAGTCTGGAGGTCACTCATGACTTCTCCCACCATATCTTCAGGTACAAGTACCTCTAGATTGTTTATGGGTTCCATCAGTCTCGGATCTGCATTCTTAAAGGCTGTTTTAAAAGCCATAGTAGAAGCTATTTGGAAAGCCATATCGTTACTGTCCACAGGGTGCATCTTACCATCAAATATACTTACTCTTATATCACGACATCGAGATCCGGTCAGTGGACCTTCTTCCATCTTCATAAGAATTCCCTTCTTTATGGCATTAGAGAATCGTGCGTCAATAGTACCACCCACTATACACCAGAGAAATACCAGCTTACCTCCCCAGGGCAAAGGCTCTTCCTCAGTGTTACGAACCGAAAGTCCGGACGGAGGCGGCATACCTTCAAAATAGGGTTCTACCCTCATATGAAGCTCAGCAAACTGCCCTGCACCACCACTTTGTTTTTTATGCCGATAGACTTCATCAGCAGGCTTTCTGATTGTTTCTCTATAAGGGATATTAGGAGGTTCAAAGTTAATGTTAACACCATAGCTGCTGGCGATACGAGACTTGACTATATCCAGGTGCAATTGTCCTTGTCCATGGATGATTGTCTGTCTGAGTTCCTGGGAGTGTTCTACTGTAAGTGTCGGATCCTCAGCATGTATATTGGCTAAAGCGCGAGCTACCTTTTCAAGTTCATGTTTTTCAGGTGGTGTGAGTGCCATTCGATGTCTTGACGAAGGGAAGTGAATGGGTTTGATTTGGATATCAGTGCCCTTTGTATTCAGTGTACTATTAGTTTGGCTGGATTTTAGCTTGACGGTGGCGCCTAGATCTCCAGCTATTAAGCTTGGTGTTTCACTCCTATTTTTTCCTTCCGTTACATAAAGGTGATTAAATCGCTCTGTGGTATTATTTTCTACATTGACCAGTTCTTCACCACTATTTAGTGTTCCGCTATACACTTTAAAATAACTGACATTTCCTACATTCTGCTCAGAAACAGTCTTGTAAATAAATATGGTAGTAGGCTGAGCAGGGTCACATTTCAATGTCTTACCATTAGTAAGTGGTTCTTCAGGTCTATCTGCCGGAGAAGGTGCTATATCGTTCAGGAAACCCATAATTCGACCACTGCCCATATTGCGAGTTGCTGACGTACAGAAGACTGGAAATATCTGTTGTTGGGCCAATCCTATGGTAAGACCTTTTGCCAGATCTTCCTCACTTAAGTTACCTTCTTCAAAATATCTTTCCATCAAGCCTTCTTCGTTCTCTGCCGCTGCTTCTACGAGTTTATTATGCATTTCATTTGCCCTTTCGATTTCACTATCAGGAATAGCAATTTTTTCGGGTTTTCCGCCATTGGCAGGAAATTTGTAGGCTATCATCCGAAGGGCATCGATAATGGTATCAAATTCTTCACCTGACTTCAATGGGTACTGTACTTCCAAGACCCGATGCCCAAACCTACTTTTTATCTGGCTTAAGGAGCGTTCAAAATCTGCCTGATTATGATCGATATGATTGATTACAAAAATCAAAGGCAACTTAAATTCCTGAACATATTCCCACAATAATTCAGTACCAACTTCCACACCATATTTGGCATTGACAAACATGAGCGCAGTATCAGCAACTTTCATGGATGAAATACATTCACCAACTAAATCATCCGCGCCCGGCGTATCAATTATGTTGATCTTACAATTTTTCCAATTTACGTGCATCAGAGAAGAATACACTGAACTATGACGATCTTTCTCTATGTCTATATAGTCAGAAGTAGAGGTACTATCGTCCACAGATCCTAATCTTTGTATCTCGCGAGCCTCAAATAGCATATTCTCTACAAAGCTGGATTTGCCGCTTCCGGAATGTCCCAGCAATATTATATTCCTTATATTTTTTGGATCATTAATCATATACATTTTGATTTTATAGTTTCTGAGCCCATGTAGACTCGTTTATAATATATTCATAAATATATACATTGAAGTATAATTCACATAACTTACTTGGTGATTATTGGGAATTAAAAAGAGAATAAATCAGTTTTGATTCCAACGCTCTAAGTTTATGAAAGGAAAAGAAATAGCAAAGAAGATCGTGATTTTTCCGGTCAAAGTATATCAATATACCATTAGTCCAATACTTGGCCCTAATAAATGCCGATATAAGCCAACTTGCTCTCACTACATGATAGAAGCTATCAATGAGTGGGGTATACTAAAAGGTACTTGGTTGGGACTTCGACGGATCGGCAGATGTCATCCATGGGGTGGTCACGGGTATGATCCTGTCCCCTCTAAAAACAAAAAAGGGTAAGATTACTCCTACCCTTCGGTTATATATTTTTATAAGATTATTTCTTAAACTGAATCTGATTGATCTTTGTAGCTATTCTTTTACCGAGTTCAAGACCACCATTTGCGTCCATCACGAAGTGAACTCCGAGGGGTAAACGGCTGTAAGCATTTTCCTCCGCCATCTGACTAAAAGAGGTGAAATGTCTAGGAGTGCCTTTGAATTCTGTTCTACCTTCATGACATTTGTCATTCATCGCATAATTATCACCGAAGATATTGGCCAAGACACCACAGGCTGCTGAAGAGAATGTAGCGTGTCCGGAAGGATAAGCCGGGAAAGGTGGAGTAAAGTAGTTTCCTGTGCCATCTGGACACATAATGGTACGCCACTCAGTGTCACCAAACACTTGAGAGATATAATCCACAGGCCTGATGGTATTATAGATAAATTTATTTTTCCATGATCCGATACCAGCATCGCAAAGGGCCATTGACACTTTTGTAAATGCAACAGAAGCGTCGACGAGATTGAGATTTTGCTCAGATATAACTTGATGCGTCTCAGCGATCCATCTTCCTGCAGGGCTGAAAGTAAGTGTAGCACAATCGTCACTCCAAAACTGAGAGATCCAAAAATCTTCACCATCAGGATTTGCAATTGTCGCCTTAGTCAGCTCTTCAATTTGCTTCGCTTGTCTATAAAATTCCGAACCGGGTTCTGTACTGAATTCAACCGGTGGAGCTAAAGTAAGGTCACTTTCACTGGAAGCAAAGGTTCTAACCTTTCCCCAATAAGGTAAAAGTGCCTGCCCGTAATCCGGCTTAGTAGGTTGCCACTTACCGGGACCTGAAGGTGGAACATAGCTATTATCATAATTTTTATCATAGGCACCGTCGCCAATAGCATCTGCTTGCGACCATGAAATAATAATCTCGGCTACATCCTGTCCCATCGCAAGTGATCTGGTAATAGTCTCGGCATCGAAATCTTGTTGATACTTATTCATCAGATCTTCAAAAGTGCGGTTGATAGCTATTTGCTGACCGGAAGGTGCTGTTTGGAAGAAAAATTTGAATGCGTATTTATAAGCATTATTCATAACAATAGCCCAAGCATAGCTTTTACCAGCCTGTGCTGACGGCATGTTAAGACCATATTGAATTTTTGCGATAGAATTATATTTATCGGACATTCCGGGTACGATTGATTCATATCCAATCATATTGATATATGCAATGGCACGCGCAGAAACAGGTGGTTTGTATCCTTTAGTAAAACGTTCTGCATCCAGAAAGAGCTTATTCCAAGTCATCACTACTGTATTATCCAACTCGGAAGGAGTCTTGTACACAGGAGAAGGATTGGGATCAGGATCTTTGGCGCAATTCGAAAGAACAAATGCAAAGGAAAATAAAAGTAAAAATTTGCCAAGTGTAAGTGGTCTCATACTCATATTTCAATAAATTTAGATATGTTTATAAATCATTCCCGCAAATCTCGCAAATTATAGTTGATTTTCAAAACTTTAACATCTATTAAATAAACAATTTGCAACTTTCTATTTTTTCTAAACAAATTTAAGGACAAAATTGTCCTCAATAATTGATGAATTTAATTTATATCTTTTTTTTGCGATTTATGTTATCCTAGAAAGAGCCCTTTTTTCAGCGTGCAAGACGGAATTGCACTAAATATCTTTACCTTTGAAAATACAAGGACAAAATTCCTATAACATGAAGCATAAATTACACAAATCAACATTTTCAATTCTTATACTTTCGATAATCGCGATAATTTTGACCGCTTCTTGGGTAAATAACCCTCCCAACTATAATACGGGTGCACCCGGTGAATTTACGTGTAATGTCTGCCATGCTGCAGATCCAAACCATCCCATCTCTGGCACGTTGGAGATTCTTGACCTGCCCGATACCATACTGCCCCAACAAACATACCGAATCACCATTAGGCTCACGGCACTTTCAGGGCCGGCAGTTTTAGGGGGCTTTCAGTTGACCGCCGTAGCTCAGGATAGGAAGCAATTTGGAGTCTTATCAAGTCCGGGTGCAGGGGTTGGAATCGAACAAGAACGCTATAGACAATATGCTGAGCAACAAGGAGGCGGGATATTTAACAATAATATAGTCGAATGGCAAGTAGACTGGACAAGTCCTCAACAAGAGGTCACCAGTCAGTCATTTAAGATCTACGCTTCTGCTATTTTAGGAAATAATGATTCCACTCCCGATGGGGATCAAACAGTAATCACTGAAAAATCATATTATTTCAAAAGTTCTTATCTGCCTTTGACAGGCGGTATCAATCATACTGATGTCAGCTGCAGTGGAGGTAAAGATGGATCTGCGACAGTATCAAATAGCGGTGGCTTCACTCCGTATACATACTATTGGTCGAATGGGGATACTCTGGCAGTAATCGACAGCTTAAAGGCCGGATCTTATAGGGTCACAATAACTGATTCCAGAGGTGACAGTATATCGCTTCTGACTACAGTGGGTGAACCACTGCCTGTATTTGGACGTATTATTAAGACTGATATACCTTGTAATTCTTCCGTAGAATCAGAAGCTATAGTAATTCCATCTTCCGGCATTTCTCCATATTCTTTTATCTGGTCTAATGGAGACACAGGCGTGGTGGCTAAATTCAACCATCCCGGTAAGATCTTTGTCACTGTAACTGATGCCAATGGTTGTACTTTTGTCGCCACTTCCAATATATTAAATAAGGATACATTTAAGCTGGAGACAACCCAAATCGTCAACAATAAATGCTTCGGTGGAGCTACTGGTTCTGCAACTGTAGCAGCTAATATACCTTTTATAACCTCTTATCTTTGGTCAGATGGACAGATAGGTGCAACTGCAAATAACCTGGCAGCGGGTACCTATACTGTGACGGCCTACTCCACTCTAGGATGTGAAGTAACTAACTCAGTAGTCATTCGGGAACCCTCCCCCATCTCAGTCAAAACTAACCTGTTCATAAACCCCAGTTGTGCCGGAGGGTACAATGGTATGGTTTCAGTTTTTGCTGATGGTGGTGTGCCTCCTTACGGATATAAGTGGGAGGATGGCTCGAAGGATAAGACAAGAACTAACCTGATAGCAGGTGACTATATCGTGACAGTCACCGATGCCTACAGTTGTACAAAAGTAGATACTCTGACACTTACCGATCCTGACACTCTCTTCCTGCTAGTAGAAAGTGTTGGTGAATCAGCACTTCATGCCAAAGATGGACGCGCTGCGGCACTGGTCAGTGGCGGAAATGCACCTTATACTTATCTGTGGTCAAATGGATCCAACTTCAATACTTTACAGGGATTACAACCGGGCTATTATGAGGTTACAGTCACTGATTTCAAAGGATGCAAATTTACAGCTGCAACTTATGTATCTCCTTTCGATTGTGACCTGTTGATATCGAATGTTCAAAAAAGACACCTTCTGTGTAATCAGGACAACAATGGTACAATAGAACTGGAAGTAAGCGGCGGAGTGGCTCCCTATATAGCCAAATGGTCTAACGGGCAGACAGGATTACAAGCCAGTGATCTGGCAGCAGGAGACTTCAAACTTTCTATTACCGATGCAAATGGCTGTGAGGCAATTGGCAATTTTACAATCAATACCCCGCCACCTCTTCTTAAGACGATCAAAATAACTGATGCTACATCTGAATTCTCTTCTGATGGAGAACTAAAGGTAAATGTAGCCGGTGGATCGCCCCCTTATATTATTGAAGTTGATGCTGTAGATACATTCAAAAGTTATTCAGGTATAGTGACCTTTAAAAATTTATTCAATGGATTGCACTCTTATACTATCACTGATGTAAATGGCTGTAAAACAAGTGAGTTCTTTATCATAAATATAGTTGGATGCTTACTGAAACCTACACAAGTGATTATTCAAGATGTAAAATGTAAAGGTGATACTACCGGGGGTATTTGCCTCTCTGCAGGCAATGCAAGAGGTCCGGTGACGATTGTATGGGATGACGAAACTAATGAAAACTGTATTGTCAATAAGGCCAAGGGCAAATATTCAGTCTACCTCTCAGATTCATTGGGCTGCCAAAGTCTGGATACATTCACTATTAGGGAGCCACAGGCATTGACTGTGAGTAGCCTGCATATAGATACTCCGCACGTTAATCTTTTAGATGGTTCCATCAGTCTCATCATATCAGGAGGAGTGCAACCATATGATATTGAATGGACCAAAGATGGTGTTCCATTCTCGGGACCTCTTACTAGCTTATCTGCAGGAAAATACCATTTCAAAGTGACAGATGATAATGGATGTATACTTATAGGTGACACCATCAATCTCGTGGGTAAAACTAGCAGTATTCGGAAGATAAACGTCGTCTCGGGAAGAGTATATCCCATTCCGGCAAATGACCAATTCTATCTGGAGTGGCCGACAGAATCATCGATTGAGAATTCTTACCTCATCGATATGCAAGGCAGACGGATAGTCATTCCTTTCCAAATAGCGGAAAAGCAATTGGTATTTGATGCTAAAGCGTTAAAAA
>Ga0154020_10001937_pt1 | contig 25295 bp, 25 predicted proteins | sample Klosneuvirus_201_FD_109709 | JGI IMG/M metagenome (GOLD analysis project Ga0154020, IMG submission 109709) | Active sludge microbial communities from wastewater, Klosterneuburg, Austria - Klosneuvirus_20160825_MG | ecosystem: Engineered > WWTP > Aerobic digester > Activated sludge | place...
CTAATAATTTTAATAGGGAGCTTTATACTTCCAATAAAGCTATACTTATGGCATTGAAGGATTTTCTATTGAATGATAAGGATGCTGAAGCTTTTAATGAAATTCCAATATATTTAACCTAAATTTATTTGTAAATTTCCATTTTGGAATGAATTAAATCAGAAGTTTTTATAATACCATCAAAGCATTATAGTGATTAGTTATATGTGACATGAAGGATATTGAATTAAATTTCATTTTTAATTCTAGCCAAATATTGAGATATTGAATTGATTTCCCAGGTTTTAATTTTTTATTTTTTTCGTAATTTTTTATTATTTTTATATTCAAGTCTTTATTTCTATAAGTGGGAATCATCTAGCAATTTTATTAAATCATGTAACATCTAATAAAATTAATTTTAACACCTTTGAGCAGCTTTATGCTTAAATTAAAAAGGTTCTTAATTATTTTTGTTAGTACTGTCATAGTACTAATGATTTTTATCATTTTGTTTATATCTCCATTGACAAAATATTTAATTGAGAAGTATGATTTCAAGTTTACAGGTCGACAAATATCTTTATCATGGGCTTATGTAAATCCTTTTACCGGTTATATTTATTTGAATGACCTTTTTGTTTTGGAGGAATGTACCGATACTACATTTATTTCCGTAAAGGGCTTGAGTGCACAAATAGCATTAAGCAAAATATTTAGGCATTCATTTGAAATTGATCAGTTGACGCTTGATCATCCTTACGGCATTATCGTAAAGAACGGTACTCATATTAATATTGATGATTTATTAGAAAAATTTGTAACTGATGTCAAATCTAATATTTCAAAAACACCTATTCGATTGACCATCTCAAATATAAAGGTAGTTGATGGTGAATTTTATTTTATTGAGAACATTATCCCTATAAATTATTTTATTAAAAATGTAAATATAGAGAGTTCTGGATTTTGGTCAGATGTTGATAGTGTCTCTGCAAAGTTTTCTTTACTTCCGGGTATTGGAACTGGAAATGTACAGGGAAATTTAACTTTTAATACAAAAAGTCTGAAGTACCATTACGATCTTTTGGTGCAACAATTGGATCTAGATATTATCCAGCAATACCTTAAAAGTTTAGCAAATTATGGGGCCTTCAGAGCTAATTTGGATGCTCATATTATATCATTTGGAAATTTGAATGCTAAGGAAGATGTTACCATTAAAGGAAATGTTGCTATTAATGATTTTCACTTTGGAAAAAATATTCATGATGACTATGCTTCATTTAAAAAATTATCCATAGACATTATTGAATTAAGTCCAATAAATCGAATTTATTTTTACGATACAGTTTTATTGATAAGTCCTTTTTTTAAATACGAAAGGTATGATTATCTGGATAATATTCAAACGGTCTTTGGAAAGGACGGATCTAATCTTACTGCTGCTAATGATGTAAATGCAGATTTTAATCTAGTAATTGAAATTGCAAATTATATTAAAGTTATTTCAAAGAATTTTTTTCAAAGTAATTATAGAATAAATAGATTAGCTATAAATGATGGTGATTTGAAATTTAATGATTATGCTTTAGCTGAGAAATTTTCAATGGACTTAAAGCCTCTTTTTATTTCTGCTGATTCTGTAGATAAGAGTCATCTAAGGGTAAAAATGAATTTATCTTCCAAAATTAAGCCTTATGGTACAGCGTTAGTTAATTTGAGTATTAATCCTAAAGATAGCAGTGATTTTGATTTAAATTATCATATTCAAAATGTTCCTATCCCTATTTTTAACCCATATCTGATTTCATATACTTCATTTCCATTAGATAGAGGAATTATTGAGATAGAAGGTAAATGGAATGTTAGAAATGGATTTATTAATAGCAAGAATCATTTATTGGTCATTGATCCTCGTGTATCAAAGAGATTAAGGAATAGAAATACCAAGTGGTTGCCTTTACGTTTGATTATGGCTTTTGTTAGAGAGCGAGGTAATGTAATTGATTTTGAAGTTCCAATTACTGGAAATTTGTTAAATCCTACTTTTCATTGGCGTGATGTCGTCTTAGATGTGATCAAAAATATATTTATTAAACCTGTTACTATTCCATATAGAACAGAGGTGCGTACTGTTGAAACAGAAATCGAAAAATCTTTGATGCTAAAATGGGAGATGAACGACTATAAAGTTAATGAAAATCAATTCAAATTTCTAGGAAAGATTAATGATTTCCTAATGGATAATCCCAATGCAACCATTACAGTAACTCCTCAAAATTATAAAATAAAGGAAATGGAGTATTTGCTTTTTTTTGAAGCTAAGAAAAAGTATTATTTAAATGATAATAATATAAATAAGCCAACTTTTACGATAGAAGATTCACTTAGTGTAAATAAATTATCAATTAGAAACCTTGAATTTTTAAAATATTTAGATAAAAAAGTAAATGGGAGAAAACTTTTTACCATTCAAGATAAATGCAATCTTGTTGTAGAGGATCAATTAATTGAAGATAGATTTATTAAACTGAATAAGGCTCGAGAAATCGAATTTTTATCTTCATTCAAAGGCTTGGAATCGAGTAAGAGAATTCACTTTACTGAAGGTCATCATATAGTATCACCTATTGGATATTCATATTATAAAATTGAATACCGTGGTGAATTGCCAAAATCTTTATTAAAAGCATATGATAGAATGAATGATTTGAATAATGGTTCAACTAGAAAAAAGTTTTACTTAAAAAGGAAAAAAAATACCATTTCTTTATAGCAATCCAAAAATGATATCTGTGTCTTTAATTTTTACTTCGACTATAATCAACACATATGAATATTCTATATTTTAAGAGATGGATATTTAATTCTAGTTTTAGTCAATATTTTATAGGTGTTTATAAAGCTAATCATTTTGTTTTGAAATTTTTTCGTGTGTTATTTTCGAGACCTTTTCATTTTCGGGAAGTGATTCATCAATGTTATGAAATAGGGATAAAGTCACTTTCACTCATTACGCTTACTGGTTTTATTGTTGGTGTTGTATTTACTAAACAATCCAGGCCATCATTGGAAGATTTTGGTGCCTCATCTTGGTTGCCATCTTTAATGGGTATTGCTATAGTTAGGGCTTTAGGTCCTTTAGTAACTGCTATTATTTGTGCAGGAAAGGTTGGTTCTAGTATTGGTGCGGAACTTGGATCTATGCGTGTTACAGAGCAAATTGATGCCATGGAAGTTTCCGCAATTAACCCATTCAAATATTTAGTGGTCACCCGTGTTGTGGCTACTTCCATTACTATACCTATTTTGGCTATGTATTGTACCTTTGTTGGTCTTTTTGGATCTTATTTTAATGTTCATTCCGAAGAATCCACGAGTATCCTTATTTTTTATAAGAATGCTTTTTCTACCATTTCTTTTCTTGATATATTTTCATCAGTTGTTAAATCAATTTTTTATGGATTTACCATTGGAATGGTAGGATGTTATAAAGGATATCATGCAACACAAGGAACTCGTGGAGTTGGAATAGCAGCTAATCAAGCTGTAGTACTTTCTATGTTTCTTATTTTTATCGAAGAGCTTGTCATTGTGCAAATATCTAATTGGATTAGACATTTTTAGAAGTATGAACAAACCTATTAATATTTCTTCAAATCATAAAATGGAATCAGTTATTCATATTAAAGGATTGCAAATGTCATTTGGAGCTTTAGATGTTCTTAAAGGTATCGATTTGGAAGTTTATAAAGGTGAAAATGTTGGTGTCCTAGGCAAATCAGGTTCAGGTAAATCTGTTTTAATTAAATTAATGATTGGCTTGCTTAAGCCAAAGGCTGGTCAGGTTCAGGTATTAGGTCTGGAAGTAGACCAATTATCCGGGAGGAAATTGGATGAAATTCGACTTAAAATGGGCTTTTCTTTTCAAAGTAGTGCACTATATGATAGCATGAGTGTGTATCAAAATCTCGCATTCCCATTAACGATGAATGTACTTGATCTTACAAAAAAGGATGTGGATGATGCTATAGAAGAAGTTTTAACTGCTGTTAATTTATTAGATAAAATGCATCAAATGCCAGCAGACTTATCGGGAGGACAAAGAAAAAGAATTGGAATTGCACGAACACTAATTCTAAAACCTGAAATCATGCTTTATGATGAACCTACATCTGGTTTGGACCCAGTCACCAGTGCTGAGATTAATGAATTGATTTTGGAAGTACAGTCAAAATACAACACGAGTTCTGTTATTATTACTCATGACTTGACTTGTGCAAAAACAACTTGCAATCGGATTGCCATGCTTGTGGACGGCCAATTTCTTAAGGTAGGTAGTTTTGAGGATGTATTCAATTCAAAGGATGAACAAATAATAAGTTTTTATAACTATAATTTTATACAATAGCATATGGATGATTTAAAAAACAAACATGCAATACTCGTTGGACTTTTTGTTATTGTAGGATTATCTTTTTTGGTAGTTGGAATATTGATGGTTGGAAATTTGCATGATACTTTTAAGAAGAAAGTAAAATTGGTTTCACTTTTTGAAGATGTAAATGGTTTGCAAACTGGCAATAATGTTTGGTTTTCTGGTGTAAAAGTTGGTATAGTAAGTCAACTTAAATTCTCTGATAAATCTAAAGTGGAGGTCACTATTAAAATTGAAACAAATGTAATGCAGTATATTCATAAGGACTCTAAAGTTAAAATAGGTACAGATGGTTTAATTGGAAATAAGATTATAATTATTTATGGAGGTTCAGATTATTCAAATTTAGTAATAGCTGGGGATACTTTGGAAGTTGAAAAAACATTCTCATCAGAAGATATGATCAATATGTTGCAAGAAAACAATAAAAATTTGATCGCTATAACAACAGATTTTAAAGCCATTAGTCACCATTTAGCTTCTGGTCAAGGAACCATAAGTAAATTAATATATGATGAAGCCATTTATTCAAATTTATCTAATACTACAAGGATACTTCAAAATGTTTCTACTAAGGCCAATTTAGTTGCCATTTCATTAGAAAAATTTACTGATGGGTTAAATAGGCACGGAACTTTAGGTAATAAATTAGCAAATGATACCATAGTATATGGAATTATTGAACATGCAGCTTTTAAGATAAAGCAAATGGCAGATACCGGATCCGTATTGATGTCAAATTTGAATCGTGTTAGTACAAATCTTAAGTCCCCTTTTGGTGTTATAATGAATGATGAAGCATCAGGAAAGCAATTGAGAGAAATTTTAGTTAATGTGAATAGTGGCTCAAAGAAATTGGATGAAGACCTTGAAGCGGTACAGCATAATTTTTTATTTAGAGGATTTTTCAAGAAGAAGGCGAAGGCGGAAGGGAAGTAATCTAATGTAGAGGATTTATTTATTCTTTTGGATATCATAAAAAAATAAAATAATAATATAATATGAATAATTTATTTAGAGGATTAATTTCCGGTTATGGAGCATCAAAACTCGGTGGTGGTTGTTTTGGGACAATTATAGTTTTTATAATTATCTGGGTTGTCCTTGGACAATGCAATTAGATTCATCTGTATTTGACCTTTCCTGTCAAGTTAATTGAAGAAGTCCTGAATAGAAGGTATGAATTTTATAATTCCTTTAATCTAAAGTATAATGATATATTAGATTAAATTTCTCAATCTTGTATTGCGATATATTGTTGCATTTTTAAAGTTTGTAATTATGCCTCGAAGGAAAATTCATGCTCATTTCACAGAGTATAGTGATTATCTTATATATGCATCAAGATTTGATTTTAAGGTTCCTTATGAATATGAGGCCTCCTACGTAGCACGTTGTATGAGCATTAATAAAGATTGTGCTGCCATTTATATATTGTCTCTGACTGCAGTAGCCAGTGGAAAGCCTTTCGCGAAACAATTTTGTGAACTTATCGCTTTGATATGCAATGCTTGTGCTGATGAGTGTGATAGGTTTTCGAATTTGGAATCTGCAAATTTGACTGCCGCGGATTGTCGCAGATACGCTTTGGAGAGCAGAAAATTGATTTTTATCTAATTGAATTGTATATTTTGAATGATGAGCTATTGAATTATTTTAGTTTGCAACTTATACATAAATATTTGGAATAGTTAAAATCGATGAATCTCGATAAGGTATTTAATTATGGTATTATTTTTTTTTACAATCTCATCAGAGATTAATTTGGTTATTATGAATTTATTATTAACAAAGGAAAATCCATCATTAATGAACGCTATAGCCATTAGAACAGGATTATTTATGATGTTCGGTTTTATTATTTTTTTTCTAATCATGTATTGGATGGGGTATGGTAGTCGTGGTGAATTCCATTTATTTAATGGTCTTTTTCAAATTTTTTGTTTATACAGGGCGATTAGAACCTATTATATTCTAAATCCCGATGATATCTTGAAAGGTAACTATCTGTATGGTGTAGCACAAGGACTTAGGACTTCAGTAATTGGTGTGGGCGGGTTCGCATTATTGATGACTTTGTTTCTTTATTGGGATACTGATTTGATGGATACCATTCGACTATCTTCTTCAATGGGTGATTCCTTAAATCCATTTACAGCTAATTTGTTTATTCTAACGGAGGGTTTGGCCATTGGTCTGATTGTTTCGTATATTTTAACCCGATTGTTTGAAGTTGCAAGCAAAATGATTTAATATTCAATATTTAGTTATTTCCATTCTGGTATCAAAAATAATAATAAAGGTATCTGTTATATAATAGTGTTTGTTTGAAACTTTCGTCTTAAAGTATAGATTTCTTAGGATAACATGCTTCAATTAATTGATGTCGTTTGATGAATTGACTTTAGGCCTTATGAATTTATAAGGATTTATTTTGTTTTGAATATAAATCGAATGATATTTTAGTTAATCCTTCTTTGATAATAGATAATGACATTCTTTCCAGTTTATCGTAATACTGTGAATAATATAAATGGTTTCATTTATTATATAAAGTATTTTATTATTTTAATATCAATTTTGCAAAGTAATAATGTTGTTACATTTATTTCGCTTCCGCGAAACCAAAATCAATTAAAATGAAAAATCTATTCTTATTAGTTATTTTATCAGTGGCAGGTATTGCCTCCATTTCAATATTATCAAGTTGCAATTCTCCAGCTGAGAAGGTTGAGAATGCTCAAGATAAAGTGGCTGAAGCCAATAAAGATTTGGAGCAAGCAAATCAAGAGTATTTAATGGACATAGACAAGTACAGAAGAGAAACCAATGAAAAAATTGCAGCGAATGAAAAAATTATTGCTGATTTTAATTCGAGAATCGAAATGCAAAAAGCCAATGCTAAGGAAGATTATAAAATGAAAGTTGCAGAATTAGAACAGAAAAACACAGACCTAAAGAAAAAAATGGATGATTATAAGGAAAGTGGTAAAGAAAAATGGGAAGCATTTAAAGTTGAATTTAATTCTGATATGCAAAAACTAGGAGATGCATTTAAGAATTTTACTACCGATAATAAGAAATAAAATCAATTTATTTTTTTTACAGTTTATAAAATAGTATATGATGAATCAAACAGCATGGGTGATCGACAAAGCTCACAGTGAGGTGTCGTTTAAGATTAGACATTTAATGATTTCGAATGTTAAGGGAACATTTAAAATTTTTGATGCAAACATTATAACTACGGGAGTCGATTTTTCTACTTCCGAGATCGATTTTTGGATTGATGTTACCTCAATAAATACTGGTGATTTAAAGCGAGATGAACATTTATTAAGTGAAGAGTTTTTTAATGCCAAAGTACATAAACAAATTTCTTTTGTCTCAAGTACGCTTGGAAATCCTGATCAAGAGGGTATACATGAATTATGGGGCGAATTGACAATGAATGGTATTGTAAAAAATATCAAACTAAATGTACAATTTGGTGGAATTGCAAATGACCCTTGGGGAAATACTAAAGCAGGTTTTGAAGTTACAGGTATATTAAAGCGAAGTGATTGGGATCTCAAATGGAATACTATGATGGAAACAGGAGGACTGATGGTTAGTGATGATGTGAATATTTCCTGTGAGATTCAATTATTGAAAAAAGGATTTTCCGACCAAACCATGACATTGCAAAAAGAGGAAGAAATAGTTTCATTTCAAACCAAATAATGTAACAGTGAAAAAACTTGTGGACAAAACAGTTTTCATTACAGGCGGACTTTCTGGTATTGGAAGGGCCTGTGCAATGGCAGCTGCTCAAGAGGGAGCAAATGTGGTCGTGGTAGATATGCCGAATGATTTATCATCTCTATTAATGCAAGATATCGTGGCTATTAATCCTAAAGCGATATTTTTAACTTGCGATGTATCTAAAATGGATGAATTAAAATCTACAATAGATAAAACAGTCCAAGTATTTGGCTCTTTAGATGTAGCATTGAATAATGCCGGCATTGGTGGTGAATCCAATAAAGTTGCAGACATGACTGAAAAAGCTTGGCAACAAGTTATTGGCATTAATCTTTCTGGAGTTTTTAATGGTATGAAATATCAACTTATTCAAATGTTAAAACAAAAGAATGGGGTAATAATTAACATGTCTTCGATACTTGGAAAAGTTGGATTTGCTCAATCTTCGCATTATGTAGCAGCAAAACATGGTGTTCTTGGACTTACCAAAACAGCTGCATTAGAGTATGCCACAGATGGCATTAGAATTAATGCTATTTGTCCGGGATTTATTGCAACTCCTTTACTTGAAAAGGGTGGAATTACAGATCATTCTGAAATAATGCAACAAATTGTTGACTTGCACCCTATGAAGCGATTAGGACGTTCTGAAGAGATCGCTAAGGGTTTTGTTTTTCTTGCAAGTGATGATAGCTCGTTTATGACCGGATCTACGCTGGAAATTGAAGGTGGCTATTTGGCGCAATAGGCGTTAATACTGAATTCATGTTCTTTATAAATGCTTAACTTTTAATTCAATTTTGGTTTTCTATTGAATTTAAAATTTCAATACATTATGCTTAATAGTGTATTATAATAGTATTTTAGAAAGTGTTTCTATTTTAGAATGAATAAAAAACAAATTGTAATTTTAGGTGCAGGATTCGCTGGATTGAAGTTGGCGCGGGAGTTAAGCGGCCATCCAGGATATTCTATTACATTAATTGATAAAAATAATTTTCATCAGTTTCAACCTTTGTTGTATCAAGTTGCTACTGCTAATCTAGATGCAAGTAACATATCTTTTCCTTTAAGAAATATTTTCAAAAAATGTAAGAATGTTAGCATCAGAATTACTGAGGTGACCCATATTGACTTATTAAATGATAAGGTCGATACAACTATTGGTCCTATTTATTATGATTTTTTAGTATTGGCAACAGGCGCAGTGACTAACTATTTTGGGAATGCAGAGTTAGCACGAATGACTTTTCCGATGAAATCCACTTGGGAAGCTCTAATTCTGCGTAATACTCTCATTCAGCATTTCGAGGATGCGGTGACATCAAAAATGCATCAACTCAATAAAAATTTATCCATTGTTATTGTCGGAGGAGGGCCAACAGGTGTAGAACTTAGTGGCGCTATTGCAGAAATGAAACGCGATGCATTGCCTTTGGAATATCCTGAATTGGATTTTAGCAAAATGGAAGTTTATCTAATAGAGGGAACCAATAATTTATTGGCAGCTATGAGTGATTCTTCTTCTCAGATCGCCAAACATTATTTGGAAGAAATGGGGGTTGTAGTAAAAACAAATACTTTAGTGAAAGATTACAATGGTATAAAATTGAAAATGCAAGACGATACTGAAATTGAATCTTCCATAGTGATTTGGGCTGCAGGTGTAAAAGGCAATATTCCTTCTGGAATTAATACATTATGGTGTTCAGCTTCAAATCAAATTAGAGTTGATGAATTTAATCGGGTAAATGCCAATGATCATGTTTTTGCAATAGGTGATATCTCTATAATGTTATCTGAATTATATCCGAAGGGTTTTCCTCAATTGGCAAGTGTGGCTATGGATCAAGCAAAAAATTTAGCAATTAATTTTAAAAGAATGGCTTTAAATAAATCTATGCTGCCATTTCATTACTACAACAAAGGGAGTATGGCAACTGTCGGTAGAAATAAGGCAGTTGTAGATTTAGCATATCCCAAATGGAGTTTTCATGGATTTATAGCTTGGATTATTTGGATGACTTTGCATTTATTTTTATTGATTAGCTTTAAAAATAGGCTTATTGTATTTATCAATTGGATTTATAAATACTTCACACATAGGCAATCTTTGTCCCTATTGTTTAATAAATTAAAAGAATGATATATATTTAATATTTATTAAAATATAAAATGCAATTTATTAAAATAAAATTCAGCATGTTTTAAATGTGTTTTTTATAACTTAAAATAATTGATATGAAATATTATCTAATGATTTTATCAATTGGAGGAATTATGATTACCTCATGTTCTCCGGGTTTTGTTGGCGAAGAACCAACATATTATGAAGTGGTAAGACCGCAGCGCCCAGGCAATAATCATGTTTGGGTTGATGGAGATTGGACCTATAAAAGAAGATCCCATACTTATGTAAGGAGAAATGGATATTGGATGGAACCTAGAGCTAATAAAACTTTTGTTCCTGGTCATTGGCAATCTTCTAGCCGAGGTCATTCATGGTCTCCAAACAGATGGAGGTAATTTTTTTTGTGATTCCATTAATTTTTATCAATATAATAAATTAAAATTACTTGTTTTTGCAATTTTTATAGTACTTTAAGTTATATAGTATGAATTATGATAGTTATTTTGCATAATCGTATAACAATCAATTCACCATTGGGAATTAAATTTGTGACTTGAAAGTTTATCTCCTGAGAAAAGATACTTAAAGTTTAGAATATGAATTACGATATGCAGTTTTTTGGAATGAATATTATTTGGTGGTTTGTTTGGTTGGTTGGATTTTCATTTTATTTCTCCTTTTTTGTACCTGTATTAAAGAAGAAAATTCGGCGTACACCTTTGGATGTTTTGCAAAGTAGGTTATCTAAAGGTGAAATAAACGTATACGAATATGAACAAAGAAAGAGATTTATAGAAAAGGATCGTGATTTAATTACTAAAATGTTTTTTAGTTCAAGGATACTTAATCATTAATGAATAATTCTATATTCTTGTTTTTAGTTTTAAGCTTCATAATGGTTACGAAATGAATGAAGTCATATGGTACACTAAATTTGGTTTGTAAGTTGTTAGATTGAATATAAAAGTTTTGTTGAATTGATTTTCGCTTGATTTAAAGGCATTAGATGAAGATTTAATGCCTTTTCTCTTATTCCTATTTTCGTTTGTTACAATTTTTTTTATTTGTAATTTATCTTCATAATTTACAACTTCTCTATTTCTTTATTTTTATTAATTTATAAGCGATCTGCTGCATCCGTAATTAGTAAACCCTTACTTAACTCGCATTTGTTTTTTCGTAATTCTTTATGGCCTCACCTTAATTCGAAATTGATTTCCTATAATTCGTATTCTCGTAATTGAATGAATCCCATAATTTCGTAATTCGTAATTAATTATTTCCCATAATTCGTAATTGATTTTCGTAATTCAAAGTTATTAGAACATTATGGTCTATTTGATCATCTGCTAGGTGAATCTGCATATCATTTTGATCCATTTGGTCCATTGTTATTTTCATTTCTTTAAATTCGGAATCTTGCTTGACAATAATATGATAAGTGGTATTTTCAAATTGATAATGTATAGTGAATTCATTCCATTCTTTAGGAATTTTTGGATTGAAGTATAGGGTATTGCCTACTTTGGTAAGTCCAAGGAAGGATTCTGTAATTAATCTATAAATCCAACCAGCAGCTCCTGTGTACCATGTCCATCCACCACACCCTAGATGCGGTGATCTTGCATAAATATCAGCAGCAACTACATATGGCTCTACTTTATAGATTTGTATCGTCTCGATAGTTTTTCCATGATTTATTGGATTGATCATATTTAATAATTCCCAAACTTTCTCCTTGTCGCCTATTTCAGAAAATGCCATTGTGAGCCACGCAGCCGCATGAGTGTATTGACCACCATTCTCGCGAACACCAGGAACATATCCTTTGATATATCCTGGATTGACATTTGACTTATCGAATGGAGGATCTAAGAGTTGTATGATTTGTGCTTCTTTACGAACTAGCATGTTGTAGGCAGAGTTTAATGCTATTCGTGTTTTAGTATTATTTCCAGCTCCTGATAATACAGACCAACTTTGGGTTATGGAATCTATTTTGCATTCTTCATTTTTGTTTGAACCTAATGTAGTTCCATCATCAAACCATGCACGCTTATACCAATTTCCATCCCATGCATGAAGTTCAATATTTTCTTTTAAATTCTGTGCTTCTTTTTCGCAAACAGCAGCATATTTTGAATCATTATTAATATGTGCAACTTTTATAAATCGAATAAGCACATCATATAAAAAGAAAGCCATCCATACACTTTCACCTTTACCATCTTTACCGACCTGATCAAAACCATCATTCCAATCACCTGAACCGATTAAAGGTAAGCCATGCACACCAAATTTTAATCCGTGAGAAATAGATTTAACACAATGTTCATAAAGTGTACTTGTATGACCGGAAATTGCAGGATGATCGTAATATGATTCTTCAATTGCATTTAATTTTCGACCTTCTAAAAAATGTATTTGTTCCTTTAGTATTTCATAATCTTCTGTTTGTTCCAAATATACAGATGTAGCATACGGTAGCCAAAGGTAATCATCTGAACATCTTGTACGAACTCCATGGCCAGTTGGTGGATGCCACCAATGTTGTACATCACCTTCTTCAAACTGCCTAGATGCACATAGTATGATTTGTTTTCGAGTCAAATGTGGCGAACAAAGGAGTAAAGAAAGCACATCCTGTAATTGATCTCGAAATCCAAATGCTCCCCCAGATTGATAAAATCCACTACGACCCCATAATCTTGCTGAAATGGTTTGGTATGTTAACCAGCCATTAGTTAATATATTTATTGCAGAATCGGGTGTTTCAATTTGTAGAATGCCTAAAGTTTTTTTCCAATAAATTTTTACCTTTTCAAGTGATAAATTCATGGCTATACTTCCTCGAAATTGTTTGATCATTTGATAGGCTTCCATGGAATGCTTTGCTGCTCCCAGTTTAAATATAATCTCATATTCTTCACCATCCACAAGATCAAAAGTAACTTGTATTGCAGCGCAAGGATCTAGCGCAAGCCCTAGTTTACCTGATAACTTTTGTTTAGACATAGCCTCTGGATTTTTTAAATTGCCATTTCTACCAATAAATTCAGTTCGATCAGCAGTAAATGTTTTGTTTAATTGATCCACATCAAAGAAACCAACGCGATTTTGAAACTCTGTGTTGTAAGAATTTTTTGCAATGATGGCTCCACTATCTGGATCCATTTCAGTGTGTACATGCATTCCCGTTTTCATTCTATGTGTGCCTAATACCCATTCAATATAACCAGTTGCAGATAGTTTTCTTGTTCTGCCTGAAACATTTTTTATTTTTATTTCGGTAAATTTAATGGATGAATACAAGTCAACAAAGACCAACATTTCTGTTTGTATACCGTCTTCTATATGTTCAAATACACTATACCCAAAACCATGTCTAGTTATATATGGTGTTTTGCCACCGGATGGAAGTAAAGTTGTACTCCAGTAGTTACCACTTTCTTCATCTCTGATATAATAGGCTTCACCACTTTTATCAGATACTGGGTCATTATTCCATGGTGTGATTCGCATTTCATGAGCATTTTCAATCCAGGTGTATGCTGATCCACTTTCAGATATTACGGTACCAAAATTTGGATTTGCAATTACATTGACCCAAGGGAGTGGTGTTCTTTTGAATTGATCTATTATAATTACATATTCTTTTCCATTAGATGTGAATCCACCAAGACCATTGAAGTGATTTAATTCTTTTGTTATAACCATCGGAGTATAATCCATTTTATTTGAATGGATTGGAATAATATTTGGGATGATTAACTTTGAGTATGGTTTTCTTTTTACAAGATCAATTAATGTTCCATCATGATCTGAAATATAAATACGAGCTACAGTTTGAAACAAAATCCGATCTTCATTTGATATTTGGTCAGAAGCCCTAACAAAAATACCACCCGGTCTATCTTTAAATTCGGGAGGAATCAAAGCTTCTATGTCATGTTGAAATTCTTGGCGATATCCATTATGTTCTTCATTCCAAATAACAAGATCTACTTCTAATCCTTTTAATCGCCAATAGGAATGTGCTTGAATAAGTTGTTTTGCTAATTCAAGATGATTCCTATTTTCTATTTTTAATAGTAATATGGGCAAATCTCCTGAAATAGAATATCCCCATAATCCCGATTGTTGCCTTTGGTTTTTGATGAGTATCGTAGCATCTGCACGAAACATAATATTTGGAAATATAATTGAACTGGCTAATCTGCTATACAATTGGGCATCTTCTTCAGTTGCGTTTATTTGTCGAAGGACAACTTGACTATGTGTCCAGGCCATCTCAAATACACGATCTTTGTGCGGCTTGTCTTGGTATTTATCGATCATCTTTTGACATGTTTTTCTGGTGTCAGCCACTCCAATGATCATATCTATAGTTACTGTTTCTTCAGGCTCAAGTATGAGTTTATTTCGAATAGCAATAATTGGATCTAATACAGAACCCTGATGTCCGGAAAGTGGTCCAGAATGATTCATGGATTCAGGATTAATAGGAGTATTACCTCGGCCAATAAATACCATACGATCGGTTTCAAAGGATGTTTCCAAGATTTCTTTTCCGTGAGTTTTCATTAAATGAAAAAGCCATGGTGTAGGTTCATCTGCTGATCTCGGTCTGCGTGTACAAATAATGGCATGTTGCTGAGGAATAATTTCAGTTTGGACAAACAAATTGCTGAATCCAGGTTGCATAATATCTGATGTTAGTGGAGCTAATACCACTTCTGCATAACTTGTGATTTCTATAGTCCGATGAATACCTGAATAATTAGTAATTCGAACTCTCCGCATTTCCATATCATCTTCAGGTGATACTACAATTTCAGTATGTGTTAATAGTTCGTTATGTGTTGCGCTAAAATCAATGCGCCCTTGAGAATATACAACTTCATATTTATCGCTATGTTTTAGTGTAGGCTGAAATGTGTTTGACCAATACATATCATTTTTCAAATCCTTAATGTAACAAAAGCTTCCCCACTGATCGCAGGTGACATCTTCTCTCCATCTTGTTACGGCTAAGTCTTTCCAACGACTATATCCTGCACCAGAATTACTGATCATAAGATGGTATCTGCCATTAGAAAGTAATTGTATTTCTGGAATTGAAGTGTTTGGAGTTTTTATTATTCTTACTTCACCTCCCACAGCTACATAATTGATATCAGCAAGATCTGTTGTATGAGCAAAAAAACTTGTGGCTTTTGGAATTCGTTCTTGTAATAATAATAGTGTTGCTTTAAATTGTGGTTCTGACTCAAATAATTTTTGCATAGGTTTATCTAATAACAGATAAGCTAAAGAAATCAAACTCATCGCTTGATGGTGTGCCATATAAGAGTGTACAATAGCATGTGATTGACCTCTCGGTAGTCTCGATGTGGTATAGTCTATAGCTTCATAAAATCCATATTGTCCTTCGAATCCATACTCCTGCATAAGCTCTAGATTTTTACATGCTTTTTCAGGAGCGACAATTAAAGCAAGAGCTGTAGCATATGGTGTAATAACTGAATCTTCTTCAAGTCCACGCTTAAGTCCAAGACCTGGAGCACCAAATGCACGATATTGATAATGTGAATTGGCATTAATCATATGATAACCGGATTCAGAAATACCCCAAGGTAAGCCTTTTTGTTTTCCATATTTGATTTGCCACGCTACTGCACCTTTACAAGTTTGATCTAATAAGGTATTGTCATAGGTTGGCATAACGAGCAATGGCATTAGATATTCAAACATTGAACCACTCCATGATAATAAGATTGGATTTCCATCTACATTAGTTAGTAATCGTCCTAAAGCAAACCAACTTTCTATTGGAATTTTTCCTTGGGCAATACCAATAAAGGTGCACAATCTCGCTTCTGATGCGAGTAAGTCATAATAACTCGTATCCATGTGATGTTCTTGAACATTATATCCAATTGTAAATAAATGACTTGTTTTGTTATATAGAAAATCCCACTCCATATCTGCCATGAGGTGGCATTGTTGGGCCAGGTTTTCAGTTAGTTTAATTCGCTCCGTTAACTCTTGTATGGTGTAATTTATTGATGTATTTAAGGAGTCAATTGTAATTTTGTCAGAAAGGTCATGTTGATAATATGATGAATCATTTATTTTTAATTTTAAGATGTTTGCTGCATTCAATAGTTCTATCCATGATGAATGAGTATCGATATTATTTTCTATTGATATTTGATTTGTTGTGTTCAATTGATTCTGCCAAGGTTCATAAATTTTAATTTCTTCTAAAGACTGAATGAATTGATGTTTTATTTTTTGAATCCAGTATTTTGACTCATCATGAGCAATGGTATTTAATGGTTCTATGTTTGAGTTGAATAGTTCATTTAATGAATTTAATTGTGCAAATATTTCAGAGCTAGAATTGGTTCGAATTTGAAGCGTATCTGATAGCGCTATTTTGAATGTTTCTAAAATGTTTTTTTCTTGTGCTTCTAAAGTATCAATAAGTACCAACAAAGTGTCATATAATCCTTCAAATATTTTTGAACATTTATTCTGTTGATAAGGCATTGTAATTAAACCTTGTCTTAATACCAATAAATGTCCAACTAGATTGCCGCTGTCTACTGTTGAGATATATTTTGGTAATAATGGTATGAGAGATTGTGTATCATACCAATTAAAAAAATGGCCTCTGAATCGTTCCATCTTGGACATGGTTTGTAAGGTCTTGGAAGTCCTTTCTAAATAAGATCTCACATTTATATATCCAAATTCGTAGGCAGTCAAATTGGAAAGTAATGAAAGCCCAATATTCGTTGGTGATGTTCTATGGGCAATCATAGCTATTGGTTGCTCTTGATAATTATCAGGGGGTAACCAATTATTGTTTTGATCTACAAATTGTTCAAAAAATCGCCATGTCTTTCTAGACAATTTTCTAAGAAAAAAATGTTGATAAGGGTTGAGAATGGTTAATTGTTTTGGTTTTGGTCTGCTAACTAACCAAGTAATTGTCGGTGCTATGATCCATAAAGATAAAACCGGTCCAACAACTATTAATTTTGAAGGATCATACAAGAATAGATAGATGCCTATTGGAATTGTTACTATGGGTTCGAGCCACATGGACAAGTAGGACTTGAATAAACTATTCTCACTGGTTTTTTCTGAATGTGCAGATGAATTCCATTCTAACAATTTTTTTCTACTAATCAGTACTTTCCAAATCGTGCAAATTATGGCATTTAAATTTGAAAAAGCTTCATAAGGAATGCAAATAATTCTAAACAATGTTTTTATAAAAATCTCACCAATGTGGTGAAAGGTGTTTTTTATATGATGACTGATGATGACCTCTTTAGGTTTATTTAAAGTCGCCCATGCTAATGAAATAATAATAGGAAGGACAATGATTGAAGCTGTAAGTATTGTCCAAAAAAGAGTATTTTCAAGTAGGAGCCATCCTATAATAATAAGCGCTGTGTAGGAGATTGGTACTAGACTGCGTCTGAGATTATCAAATATTTTCCATCGAGATAATCCTGAAATTGGATTTTTATTCCAGGTTCTTTTGAATCCGGGAACATAGGGTAAAAACCAAGCAAAAATTTGCCAGTCTCCACGAATCCAGCGATGTTGCCGCTTCATATCTACATTATAACTTGTTGGATATTTCTCGTACAATTGAACATCACTTAATAGGCCTGATCGAACATAACAACCTTCTAATAGATCATGACTTAGAATACCATTCTCTGCGAATTTTCCATCCAATACTTTAATGAACATATCAACATCATAGATACCTTTACCTATGAACGAACCTTCTGAAAATAAATCTTGATACACGTCTGATGATGCACGTGTATAAGGATCTATCCCGGGTTCATTGCCGTGCATTTTTGCATATAATGAACTTGTAATATCAGGCAATGAAACAGCTACATTGGGTTGAATGATTCCATACCCACGGGTTACTCTTTTTTTGAGATCATCATACCATGGTTGATTCAAAGGATGACTTATTGTTCCAATTAATTGACAAGCAGCGCCTAGTGGAAGTTGTGTATCAGCATCTAAGGTAATAACATATTGAATGTATGGAAATAAAGTTTGCTTTCCTACAATTAATGAAAATCTATCTTTAGCACCACCTCGTAACAATCCATTTAGTTCTGATAATTTACCCCTCTTACGTTCATATCCCATCCATACATTTTCTTGTGAATTCCAATGTCGTGGCCTATGAAATAAATAAAACAAATCTTGTTCTTCTTTTCCATATTTTGAATTTAATTCTCCGATTTTAAGTTGAGCTAATTGTATCAGAGCATCATCTTCTGGCAATGTCTCTTGAGCGGCATCAGTAAAATCTGTTAATAATCCAAAATGCAAATAATCAAATCTGTTGGCTAGAAATCGAACTTCCAATCCTTCTATTAAGCGTTCGATTTCATCCGAAGTTGTTAGCATGACAGGAATAACAACCAGGGTTCGAGCGTGTGAAGGAATTTGTTTTGAAAAATCCATTCTTGGTAATAATTTTGGCTTAACAATCAGTGTTGAAAAAAATTGAACCAGTGAAATAGCAAGTTGGCTAGAACATATTATTACAAGTAATGAAATAAGTATAAGTAAATATGCATTTTTTGTGTCTAAATAGGCTTCATAAATAATGAACGTGCTTATTATTGTTGTAATCCAAAAGATTGAAAATGTATATATTAAAAAGGTATATTTTGAAATGTGTTGTCTCAGTTTTTTTATAGCAGATAATTTCACTCGTGCTAGATGTTTTGTTTTGTGGACACCTTGATCAATGAGATAATATCCTACGTGAAGTGATCGTAAATCATCTGTTTGTTCTTTTGAATGAGTTAAATCAATAGCTAATTGAGCCACTTCAGGCTCAGAGAGCTCACTATTTTTTGAAATGTGTTCTATGACATGCCTGTAGCAATCTCGAGTTGTAAAGTCCATTAATCCGTAAGTCCCAAATTGATCATTCCTTAGAATTTGATCTACTATACTATGTGATTCTACAAAATGATTCCATGCAATCCCACTAAACATCCGCAAACTTCCTATGCTGTTACTCATAGATACTTGATCCGCAGATTGTTTCTGTACTTCTGTATTGATTAATTCAACACCAGTCATCCCGATCTCAATGAGTTGTTGTTCTATCCAATGGAGTGGCATGGCTAATTCAAGTCCTTTTCCTTTTAGTTGTCTTGTGAGTTCTGATACAAAAGCACTTCCCATGGGTGGGTTGGAACGCGCCATATCTGCGATAACAAGGATTAAATTCTTAGGATCTTTTTCAGCAGTATCGATCATTTGATGAGCCCAATAATCTGCTAGGTTTCGGTCTACACGATCAATGGCAATTCTAGCAGACACGCGACGCAGATTTTCAATTAATGCTAAACGTATCATAATAGGAATGGCCCATAACTCTCCAAGTTTTAACACAGTAACGGACTGATAAGCATTGATATAAGTACTCAGACTGTCAATGTCGATGCGTCCATCACTATGTGATATAATGTGAAGTATAATATCATAAATTCGGGTGACAACTGTTGCATTACCATGAATCAATTGGGGTAAATTTTCGCTATAACCTTTAGGAAAATCAATTTTTGCATTTCGTATATGCTCTTCAATCAAATAGAAATTGTCAATTAGCCATTCACCTGCAGGTGTGATTTGATTTTTTCTTCTAATGGAATCAGTCAGAAGTTTGCGAACTTCATGTAATATGATTTCATTTTCCGCAAGCCTTGGTAGTAAATGGTCGTGTGATGGATTAGTATTAAGTTTATGTGAGCTCGCAAGTTTTTTACCGAAGCGTTCCATTTTTTCAGAGGTAAAAAGCTCTGACCTTAATGGTTCTTCATTTGGATAGCTACCACGCTTACTTTTTGTGTTAAGTATTGAATTAATTTTACTGAACATTTGACCCGATATTGATATCAAATTCATTATCTATTGGTTGAGATTTTTTATGGTGAGATTTAGTTATATAACTATGGGAAAGCTATGTTGCACGTTTTAAAATATTGGTACAACGGAAACGTTTATTATGTACTAACTTTTTTTTATTATCAGGGACCGATTTAGTTTTATGATTTATGTCAAAATTTTGTGGTTCTGGTTAATTATATAGAAGAATAGGATCTGCTACTTACATTAATATTATCCAATTTTATTTTTTTTGATTTAAATAGTTATGAATGCTATATCATTATAAAACAGTATTAAGCCATCCTTTTAGTCATAATTTATGTCTTGATACTTTAATAGATAGTCATCACAAAGGAGCGTTTAATTATTGAACAAACAGTTATATAATTTCCTTATTTAGTTACATAATTATCATGTTTATGTAGAGATTTATGTGGGGTTATTTTTTTAAATCTTTATGGAGTTAATGCTATTTGTAATTCAAATTATAATTAACGGATTAGAACAAATATTTACGATACATTTTATTTTGGGCTTCAACTGTTGCAAACTATTTAATGGATCTATATAGAATTTATCCATCTCATAATATTGGTTTGATTGTTTTTAATAGAATTTTCCTTCTTTTAACAAGTGTGAATGTTATAATTCATTATAATTATTATATAAATGGCAATATATGATGAATATTTATCTTTGTATGGCTTGTACAAATTCCTATTTCTAATAATGAGTATTTATGTGTAAATGATAAGTTATGATAACAAACTTTGATTATTTGAATTTTGAATCCACAATATTAAAAGATCCAGATCGATTATTGCAAATCGAAAACCACAAATTGGCTGCTAAACTACATGAGGAAGCAGCGAGATATCATAATGAAGCTGTATGTATCTTTGAAAATCAAATAAAAGTAGAATATTTGGAATATTCTATGGCTAATAGGAAGGGTGATCTCACAACTTAGTAAAATCTTTTGTACCTTGTTCCAAGTTTTTTTGAACAACTTAATTTTCTATCGTGGATGTAAATAGGATGATTTCAGAAAGGGAACTTAATGAAGAAATTCTTAGAGTCACTTTGATGATCCATACAGAGTATCCTGAATTGTCTAAATTTATTGAAGAAATGCCTGTTACGATTCCTAATGTTGATCAACCTGAAATTAATATTTCAATACTTTCTGATTATCTTGACTCCCTGAATTCCTTAATATTTCATTATAAAGAGGGAATCATCCAATGAATGGTTCCGAAGAATCCATTTCTGTAAGATTTTTAAGTTTGTAACTTCTTGAGTAGCCTTATGGGACTCTTTTGATTATTTTATTTCATATTTGATAAGTTCTCGGAGAAAGCTTAAAGTTGATTTAAATATTATAAGTGGTTTATGCGAATTATATAAAATTATCATTTAATGATATAAGTTTTATGTATGCTTTAGTAACCATCTTTGTTTTATGAATTATTTTATTTGTTTCACTTAGAGTCAAATTATAATACATTATTTTTTAACAATTTTAATTCATTCAAATCATGGGAAATTTACTTTACACAATCGCAGTTATATTGATTATTTTTTGGGCAATAGGATTTTTAGGTTATCACGCAGGAGGACTTATTCATCTTCTTTTAGTTATTGCAGTTATTGCAATTATTTTGCGAGTGATTCAAGGCAAGAAAATTGTTTAATTTATTTGAGACAAGTAAATCGCCAATTTATGTATTCAGATAGATTGAGTTCCGTGATACTGCCTTTTATGTTAGGTGTAGCATTGGGAGGGATAGCAACAATATGTTATTCATTATTTAAATGTTCCAATAGTAAATTGCCAAAAGTCAGCAAAAATACTGAAAATGAGACTGAAGGTTATTATGTGGAATAGAATAGTTAAGTTGAATTTTGATTTTTGTATTTGTTCACATTTTATGTTAGCCCTATTTTTAATTTTACATATACTATGAGAACATTTTTTATTTTTTCTATTGTTTTCGTTACATTCAAATCCTGAATTATTTTCCTGAACGTGTTTTATACAATATTTTTTCAAGATATAACCATTTACGATCAAATGATTAGTTATAGTAAATAGAAATACTCGTACTAAAAACGTATTTTTACTTTTTAGACGAATAGTATAATTTGGATCAACTTTCAAAAGTTTATCTGACTTTTTCAAAATTGAAGTAAAATGTATAAAATTCATTCTGTGAATATTAGTGTTTTGATAATGTTACAAACATTTATTTATTTTATTTTAAGTTTGATATTAAATGCAGCATTGCTTGAATGGGTATGAATTATATAATAGGTAATTGTTATTGTATATTTTATTAAATATTTGGATGCATATCTTTGTAAGGTGGAAATGATTTCACATAATAATTAATATTTTATGAACACAATAGAAGTTAAGGGAAATTGGAACGAGCAAAAGGGAAAATTAAAACAAAAATTTGCTATTTTGACTGATAACGATTTAATGTTTGTCGAAGGTAAGCGAGATGAAATGTTAGGTAGGCTTCAAATTAAATTGGGCAAATCAAAGGAAGAATTACAGACTATTTTATCAGAGCTTTAGAATTCTTCTTTTGCACAAGTGCCGTTTGACGGGGGTTAGGCGGTACTTTTTTCATTTCAGTGATCCCATCTTAAATGTTATATGATGAATGTACTTTATTATCTTGAGACTGTAGTTTTATTTCTATTTATTGGTGCATTAGTTGCATTCGCATTTACTACAGGCGCTACTGGCCACATCGTTGTGGTTGTTGCTGGTGTTAGTATATTGTATCGTATTTGGATCTATAGTAAAATTGTTAAGTAATACTACGATCTATTGTGTTATGTTATTTTTTATTTGTACTAATGTTAATTTATGAAGACCCATACGATGCCTTTAGAAGAGCTTTTTGAAAAAGTGGTAAATTACAGTAATACTACTATTGAGTTGATTAAATTTAATTCAATTGATATTTCGGCTAGTGTAATAGCTTCGGTTTATTCTAAATTCATTATCATCATTTGCGGATCATTATTTGTTTTTATTCTGAATATTGGTTTGTCATTATGGATAGGGGACTTGTTACATAAATCGTATTATGGTTTTTTTGTTATTGCAAGCTGTTATTTATTGATTGCTGTTTTTCTGTTTATATATCGTTTCCGTTGGATCATTAAGCCTATACGGAATGTATTTATTGGTCAAATGCTTATTAAGAAATAATGAGCAATCAAATTTCCCATTCTAAATTATAGGTTTATGAAACTATAAAGCTCAAGATTAAGCAAATTGTAGATGGCATTTTGATCAAAGATCATGTTAGAATGATTATTGACAGTTTACAACCTATTAATTTGGTAAAAAATTCCATTTATGAGTTGGCTACCTTGCCTGATATCAAAATGCGCTTGTTGAATACTTTTGTTGGCCTTGCTAGTGATTTTTTGTCTCAGCGTGTATTATTGGCATCATCTATCAATCCAATCCAAAGAATACATGGCACTTCCTTGAAATTTTTTAAGGATAACATTTTAGTTAAAACTATAGTGCAACATTCCGAATCAATCTAAAGTTACTGAAGTTATTTTTAATGAACTTGTTTTGCCATGTTATTTGACTTCTTCCACTTCAATGAGTTGATACATCAATCGATTGATATCACTTTTATTAAGCACGAGAATTCCTTTAATTTCGATTTGTTCTGAAGTAAACAGAATGGGCTTTTTGGCTTTAACTTCAAGTACCGTCTCTGGACCTGCCTGACCACAAAAGAAACACATGCTGTATGGAAATGCCGAGAACACAAATTCTTGATGACTTTTAAATCCATCTGTGGGTATAATATAACCTTTTAATTGAACGACTTTACGCTCAAGTCCCTTTACTTCATTACTGAAGATGGGTCGATCTATCTTGATTCCCAATAATTCATCATATTCTTTTTTATAACTAATCTTGGCTAATATAGGCCAGTAATTGACCTTATTTTGACAATAGCTTAAGATAGGGAAAAGAATAATATAGAAAACGAGTATGTGCTTCAAAGGATTTTATTTATTAGTGTCACAAATATCTTAATTTTGTTTTAATTAATTGGTAATTATAATTTTGAAACTTATATTTATACAAAATTAGTCTTAGTTTAACTTAATTTTAATCTTATTATGTCTTTTCGAACCATAATGCCGATTTTACCAACACCTTTCGAAATCAATCATACACATAAGATTTTTTGTATTGGTAGCTGTTTTGCAGAACATATGTTTCAGAAATTTCAACAATCGCAATTCAAAGTTACTCCAAGTCCTTTCGGAATAGTATTCAATTCATTGAGTATTGCAAGACAATTGAGTGCAATTTTAGATCAGGACTTGATTCTGGAAGAAGATTTAGTTTATTTCGATCATTTGTATCACAGTATGCTCCATCATGGTTCTTCTTCAAATTATGATCCAAAGGATATGCTTCATGATTTGAATCAAGATTTGGTGCAAGCTAATGCTGCACTTATAGAATCGGATTTTGTATTAATTACTTTAGGCACTTCTTTTTATTATCGTTTGAAAGATTCTGGTAAGATCGTATCCAATTGTCATCGTCTACCACAAGAATTATTTACCAAAGAACAAGCTTCTGTTGAAGATATGGTTTTAAGTTTTTCCCAGATGATGAATCGACTTTGGAATTTGGATCCTCATAAAAAGTTGATTTTTACCGTAAGTCCTGTTCGGTATTTGCGTGATGGCTTTATTCAAAATGCTAGGAGTAAAGCAGCTTTATTGTTATGCTGTGAAATCTTAGAAAAAAACTTTGAAAATGTCTTTTATTTTCCTTCGTATGAATTGTTAATGGATGATCTAAGGGATTACCGATTTACACAAGAGGATATGGTTCATCCAACAAGTCAGACGATCGATTACATTTGGAATTATTTTGAACAAGTTTTTTTTAACGATCGTACCCGATTGATCAATTTAAAAATAGAACGACTAAATAAGAAATTAAACCATCGACCACTTTTTTCAGAACATCCTTCA